>QFCH01002217.1_pt1 | contig 17759 bp, 13 predicted proteins | sample 5346071 | NCBI WGS metagenome assembly QFCH01 (sample SAMN09062255, study PRJNA434731) | Human gut metagenome, whole genome shotgun sequencing project. | isolation source: stool timepoint B chromium assembly | host: Homo sapiens | collected 2015
AAATGTGCAGAAGCTTCTTTTGACTGTGTAGGATGTGGATGCTGTTCCGTAAGATGTCCGGCGGGTATTTCCCATCCGCATGTAGGGCTTCTTGCAAGACGTCTGACGGGAAAATATATTGCCCCGGAGACAGAACATTTGAAAAAACGTGTGGAAGAGATTAATCACGGAGAATATGACGAACTGATCGAGCAGATTATGCGGAAACCTATTACAGAAATGCAGGAACTTTATAACAACAGAGAAATCGAGAAATAAGGAGGGCACAAACTATGTACACACCATATCCAGAGAATATGATGGAATCTGTCAAAAAGGTAGAGGCTACAAGAAAAGAACGTATGTCTTCAGAGCCAAGACGTCTGACTGCAGATGAAAAAGATGCTCTCCTTAAGGAATTCCATCCGGATTATAACCCCAATGCTTTTGCCGAAATTAAAGTAGGACCAAATAAAGGAGAAAAGGCGCCGCTTGAACTGGCGAAACTGCTTCATTCCACAAGCCGTATTCTGAAGGAAGACATCGATCTTACAAAGATTGACTACGATGTGGATGTGCTTGTCATCGGAGGCGGAGGAGCCGGAGCATCTTGTGCCATCGAAGCACATAATGCGGGAGCTAATGTTATGATGGTAACAAAGCTTCGCATTGGTGATGCAAATACAATGATGGCCGAAGGAGGTATTCAGGCTGCAGATAAGGAAAATGATTCGCCGGTACAACATTATCTGGATGCATTTGGCGGCGGACATTTTGCAGCAAGACCGGAACTGGTAAAACGTCTTGTCATGGAAGCACCGGATGCGATCAAATGGCTGAACGATCTTGGTGTGATGTTTGATAAGGATGAAGAAGGACGTATGGTGACAACACACGGTGGTGGAACATCCAGAAAAAGAATGCATGCCTGCAAAGATTATTCCGGAGCAGAGATCATGCGTACAGTAAGAGATGAAGTGCTGAACCGCAAAATTCCGGTTGTAGAGTTTACTGCGGCAGTGGAACTTATAAAAGATGAGAAAGGCCAGGCGGCCGGAGCTGTTCTTCAGAATATGGAAACAGGAGATTATCTTGTTGCAAGAGCAAAAACAGTGGTTATTGCGACAGGTGGAGCAGGACGTATGCACTATCAGGGATTCCCGACATCCAATCATTACGGAGCAACGGCAGACGGACTTATTATAGGCTACCGTGCAGGCGCCCCGCTTCTTTATCAGGATTCCATTCAGTATCATCCGACAGGAGCTGTGTATCCGTCACAAATCCTAGGAGCACTTGTAACAGAGAAAGTTCGTTCTGTTGGTGCGCAGCTTGTAAATGCAGAAGGAGAAGCCTATATTCATCCGTTGGAAACGAGAGATGTCAATGCATCCGGTGTGATTCGTGAATGCAGAGAAGGCCGTGGTGTAGATATACCGGGTGGACAAAAAGGCGTATGGCTGGATACGCCGATAATCGAACTTCTCGGCGGAGAAGGAACAATTGAGAAGAGAATTCCTGCCATGTTCCGCATGTATATGAATTATGGAATTGATATGAGAAAGGTTCCGATTCTGATTTATCCAACTTTGCATTATCAGAACGGTGGACTTGAGATTGATGGGGAAGGTTTCACAAAGACGATCCCGAATCTCCTTGTTGCAGGAGAAGCGGCAGGTGGAATTCATGGAAGAAACCGTCTCATGGGAAATTCCCTTCTTGATGTGATTGTATTTGGACGGAATGCAGGGAAAAAGGCAGCCGTGAAAGCGAAAGATGTAGAACTCGGTCAAATGAACTTAGACCATATCAAAGCATATGCAGAAGAACTAAATGCAGCAGATGTGCATACCCATGACGTATCTCCGTTACTTTTACCGAAATACGCACGTCATGAGAGATAATGACAGAGAGAACTGAAAGAATTGGAGGTAGATTTTCATGCGTGAAATAGAAGTGCAGCAGATTACAGATGTTGTAGAAAGATTATGCATTGAGGCAAATCAGTATCTTCCGGAAGATGTACAGTGTGCGATCAAAAACTGTCGTGCATGTGAAGATTGGGAAATTGCTCAAGATGTGTTGGATAACATTATTACAAATTTTGAGATTGCAAAAGAGGAAAATGTGCCGATTTGCCAGGACACAGGTATGGCATGCGTATTTCTCGAAATTGGTCAGGATGTACATCTTACAGGTGGAAATCTTGCAGAAGCAGTTGACGAAGGCGTTCGCCGAGGTTATGATAAAGGGTATCTGAGAAAATCCGTTGTGGCGGATCCGGTTCGGCGTGGTAACACAGGAGATAATACGCCGGCAATGTTGTACACAGAGATTGTTCCGGGAGAACAAGTGAAGATTACAGTGGGACCAAAAGGATTCGGAAGTGAGAATATGAGCGCGATCCGTATGTTTAAGCCTTCCGCTGGCCTTCAGGGAATTAAAGATTTCATTATAGAGACAGTGGAAGCAGCTGGACCGAATCCATGTCCTCCGATGGTAGTCGGTGTAGGAATCGGAGGAACATTTGATAAAGCAGCGCTTCTTGCAAAGAAGGCCCTCATGCGTCCTATTGATTCTTCACATCCGGATCCGTTCTATGCAGATCTTGAGAAAGAAATGTTGGATAAGATCAATGAACTGGGAATCGGACCGCAAGGCTTTGGAGGAAAGACAACGGCAATCGGCCTGAATATTGAGACACTACCGACCCATATTGCAGGTATGCCATGTGCGATCAACATTAACTGTCATGTGACGCGTCACAAAACGGAGGTGATTTAGATGGCAGCAAGAAAAATTACATTACCATTAACAGAAGAACTGGCGAAGACACTCCACGCAGGTGACAGTATACTTGTGACCGGAACAATTTATACATCCAGAGATGCAGGACATAAGCGTATGTGTGAAGCGCTTGCGCAAGGAGAAGAGATTCCTTTTGATCCGAAGGATGCAACAATCTATTATGTGGGGCCTACTCCTGCAAAGCCGGGCAAAGTCATTGGTTCGGCAGGACCTACAACAAGCGGACGTATGGATGCTTATGCACCAACCATGATATCCGTAGGAGCAAGAGGATGATTGGAAAAGGAGCCCGTCTTCCAGAAGTTGTGGAAGCAATGAAAAATACAATGGTGTATATTTTGGTGCCATCGGAGGAGCCGGTGCGCTGCTTGCCAAATGTATTAAGAAAGCAGAGTTAATTGCTTACGAAGATCTTGGAGCAGAAGCACTTCGTAAACTTTATGTAGAGGATATGCCGCTTGTTGTCATCATTGACAGTGAGGGAAATAACCTTTACGAAGAAGGAAGAAAAGAATACCAGATGTGGGCAAAGTCTCACAATGAATAGAAGCGCGTAAGAGACGCGGAAATTTGAAAATGTATTGGAAAGAGGACGGGGAGAAGTATGCCCCGTCTTCAAAAGCGTAAGGAGAGTAAAGGATGAAACAAGTGAAACGTCCCATGTCACAATCGTATATTGTAGGACTTCTTCTGGCATTTGCCGGAGGATATCTGGATGTATATACTTACGTGTGCCGGGGAGGTGTATTTGCAAATGCACAGACCGGGAACATGGTTCTTCTGGCCATCAGTGCGGCAGAAAAGGATTTTGGAAAGGTCATCAAATATCTGCTTCCAATCCTTGCGTTTATGCTTGGAATTCTGATCACAGAGTTTGTGAAATCCAGATACCGCTATAATACGGCGATCCATTGGAGACAGATTGTTATTGCAATAGAAATGCTGGTACTTTGTCTCATTGCGTTTGTACCGTCAGGGGGACTAGATGATTTTGTGAATATTGCAGTAGCTTTTGTTTGTTCCATGCAGGTAGAAAGTTTTCGTACATTTGAAGGAACGAGCAGCTATGCTACAACGATGTGTACAGGAAACTTACGTTCTGCGACAGAGCATCTGTTTTTTTCGGGACTGAATAAAAACAGGGAAGAAAGAAATACAAGCCTTAAATATTACGGAATTATCGTTATTTTTATTATAGGCGCCTTTGTGTCAATGAAAGTAACACAAAATATGGGAGAAAAATCAGTTTTGGTGGCATGTTTTATATTATTTACGGTGTTTTTGATCATGTTTATACCGAACGAGCAGAAAAACCATTCTTAATCAAACAACAGGGGGAGTAAAGACAACATGGAAAGAGATATGACGGTTGGAAGTCCGGCCAAAATGATCATCAATTTTACATTGCCTATTTTTCTTGGAAATGTATTTCAACAACTTTATAATATGGCGGATACGATTATCGTCGGCAAATTTGTAGGAGCGAAAGCGCTGGCGGCTGTAGGTTCTACAGGAACCATTATGTTTCTGATTATCGGATTTCTGACCGGGCTTACGGCAGGATTCACGGTACCTACGTCACAGAAATTTGGCGCCGGTGATATGAAGGCTATGAGGAAAACTGTGGGATCTGCAGTGATTCTTTCAGCAGTTGTATCTGCGGTAATGACGGTGATCAGTATGATAGGAATGCGAAGTCTGTTGAAGCTGATGAACACACCGGATGATATTTTTCAGGATGCCTATGCCTATATTATGGTAATATGCGGAGGGATTTTTGCACAAGTCCTTTACAATCTTCTGGCCAGTATTTTAAGAGCTCTTGGGAACAGCAAGACACCGCTTTACTTTCTGATTTTGGCAGCAGGGCTGAATGTAGTTCTAGACCTGGTATTTATCATTATCTTTCACATGGGTGCAGCCGGGGCGGCATATGCCACTGTAGTATCGCAGGGAGTATCGGGGCTTCTTTGTCTTGTATATATTATAAAAAAAGTACCGATTCTGCATCTGAAGAGAGAGGATTGGAGACTGGACGGAATGCTTGTGAAAATCCAGTTGGGAGTAGGTCTTCCGATGGCGCTCCAGTATTCTATAACAGCGATTGGTTCCATGATGATGCAGTCTGCCTTAAATATTCTGGGTTCTCTTGTTATTGCCGGTTTCACGGCAGGAAGTAAGATTGAGCAGCTTGTGACGCAGGCTTATGTTGCGCTTGGCACAACAATGGCAACTTACTGTGCACAGAACATGGGAGCAGGGAAAGTAGACCGGATTCGAAAAGGATTCAAAAGCAGTACAATGATCGGAATTGTATATTCGCTCATTGCAGGCGCGCTGATCATGACAGTAGGAAAATATTTAACTCCGCTGTTCCTCTCTGAAAATGTAACAGAGATTATGGGCTATGTGGACACTTATTTAAAATGTGTGGCAGCTTTCTTCATTCCGCTTACCATTGTTAACGTATACAGGAATGGAATTCAGGGAATGGGATATGGTCTCCTTCCGATGATGGCCGGAGTTGCGGAACTGATCGGTCGAGGTGTGGTTGCGATTGTGGCAGCCCGGGATAAGAGCTATGTAGGAGTCTGTATGGCAAGTCCTGCAGCCTGGGTACTGGCAGGAGGACTTTTGATTATCATGTATTTCTATGTCATCAGACAGAGTACAACACGGTTTGAAAATTATTATAAGTAGCAGAATAGAAAATTCATAGAAATACTCCGGTGTTCATACAATGGAATGATAAGAACAACCGGAGTATTTTTATGCATATTTTACTGTATATATCAGATTTCATTGTACCTGCAGTCATACTTGGAATTGTGATGCATGGTCTTTCACAAAATGTCAATGTCTATGATGAATTTATCAAAGGAGCCAAAAAAGGTTTTTTGACGGTGATCAAAATCATGCCGACTTTAATCGGCCTTATGGTAGCGGTAGGAATTCTGCGTGCGTCCGGATTCTTGGAATTTATAGGGAAATTTATCGGGCAGTTTACTTCCTACATAGGATTCCCAGGGGAACTTGTACCCCTTACGATTGTAAAAATGTTCTCCTCTTCCGCAGCGACCGGCCTTGTGCTCGATATATTTAAACAATATGGAACAGATTCACATATCGGTTTGATCGCTTCCATTTCCATGTGTTGTACAGAGACGATTTTTTATACCATGAGTGTATATTTTATGGCTGCAAAGGTGAAAAAAACGCGCTATACATTAACTGGAGCACTTCTTGCAACCTTAGCCGGACTCATAGCAAGTGTGATACTGGCAGGGAGCATGATCTAAAACCATACACAGATTATAAAGAAAAACGAGTCCGGATGCGCGGGTAAGGCAGCATATGGACTCGATTTTTACTTCTATTACTTTTCGTATGATTTCAACACATATTCCCTTACCACGTCAAAAGGCGCGGGACCTACATCCAGTACGGCTTTGTGGAATTTTTTCTGTGAGAAATCATCTCCTGTTTTTTTCATTACTTCTTTTTTCAATTCCAGCATTTCCACGTAACCGATATAGTATTTTAGATAATTCCCCGGATCAGAAACAATGAGTTCATAGATCTCGGAAATGGTATTTGTATCATCAATTCCGTATGCAGAGAAGAATTGAACCGTATCCGGCAAAGACCAACCGTCATAGTGGATTCCGATGTCGGCCAGGGCATAAAGACCGAGGATCAGAGAACTGTTTTTCTGTGCAAGAGTGGCTTCTTTTTTGGAAAGAGGGGTAAGGTAGTAGGAACACATTTCCGCATAAGTGGCCCAACCTTCCGTGTAGCCGCCGAAGTTGAGGATACTTCGAATGGGATCAGGCTCTTTTTGAGCAAAATAAGTTGTCTGATATAAATGTCCGGGGTAACCTTCATGAGCCAGTGTAGTAAAAAGATTTAAATCTTCCATATTATGCGCCCGGTTGATATATATGGTATTTTCGGAGGAATGATCGATACAAGGAATAAGGTAAAAAGCAGGACTTAGGTAAGGTTCCATAGTTTTTGGAACATATTTTACATCTGTGTTTACATTTGCCGGAGTGGGAAATGTTTTTGCAATCTTGCTTTCTAATTGTGCAAGGAGTTTGTCGGGACGATTCTCGTCAAAAGATAACTTAGAAAGCGTGGAAACTTCTAGAAACTGTCCCATCGCAGCAACGTCATTTTTTATCTGCTTTTGTATCAGCTTTTTTAATTCCGGTACAGATCTTGAAGAGCCGGTTTCCCGTGATACGACGTATTCATAATATTTTTTGCCATTATGAAGATTGCAGACACCGGAAAGTTCTGCGCCTGTGCCCTTTAGTTCTGTTAAAGCACTGACAAGAGATTGGTAAGCTGGAAGAAAAGAATTTTGAACAATCTGCTGATTTTTCTTGATATAATCTGCTTTTTGCTTTGCGGGAATCTCTTCCATATCTGAAATTCGCTGTTCAAAAGTGGAGTACATATAATTGTTTTCTCCCATATCGAGAAGGGATTGGCATTGTTCCAGCACAGTATCGACTATCTGATCCGAAAGAAAAAGTCCTTTTTCAGATTTTTCACGTTCCAGATCGATCAAAGATGCAAAGTACTGCGGTGTTGTTTCCAGCAGATTTAAGTATGTATCCACATCTTCCACGTCATAAAACTGATATTCTGCAAGGAGTACGGGAAGCTGAGCTTGTATACCGGTCAGAGGACTCAATGGCTCCTCATAGAGAAGAAAATCAGCTCCATCCTTGGCAGTATTTAAATAAGAAGCAAGAACATCATAAGTAAGCTTGTTTTCATCGGAAAGCGAATGATAGGGGAATGATTCGAGGGATTTCCGGCAATTTTCAATTGAAGCCATAGTTGTAACAGAATCGGTGTTGTAGGTACCGAAAGTAACAGGGGCATTTAGTATACCGTAGTCAGTGGGAGTTTGCAGTGTAAAATGAAGATTTAGTGTACTGGAAGCGGTCTCCTCCTGAAAAAGTGAAAGTGTAAATTTGCGGAAGGCATCATCGGATGATGGGTTTGTGCCCGTTGGCAGATATCCGGACAAAAAAGTAAAGCAAAGATAGGCGCAAAGGAGTCCGAAAATCAACATAATTCCACGGAGGCGTTGCTTTGCCAGTTTTTTGACTGATGAAAGGTTCATGAGATTCTCCACAGTATTTTTGACTATTTTATGATGTGTAAAAAGGAAATATAACTTCTACGCAGCATTAGAAAAACTTATAAAATCTGATAATTGATAAATAAAATGAGAAGAAATAAAAAAATATAAAAATAATAAAGAAAAATATTGACAAACTAGAATTTGAATGATATTATAAAGACAACAAGAAACCGAAGAGAAAACAAATATCAAATCTGAAAAGGAGATGAAAGATTCAAAAGTAGGACAATAATTTCTGACGAGAAAGGAAATTAGGGAAGCTTCAAATATAATAAGAGATCATTATATAAGAAGTGGAATCTGAAGAAGGAATTAGAAGTTTTCAAGTAAGTGGATTATAGTTGATCTGAAAGGTTGAAAGAAAAGGAGAACAGACCATTGGACAAGTCAGAATCGTAAATAGCTGTTATAATTAGGAAAATAATTATAACAGCTATTTTACGTGTGCTTTGTATATAGGAATTTTGATTTTATATCCGTCTTAATCTGTTTTTTAAAACAGGTCCGATAATAAGTGCAGCAATGATTTTAATTGTATCGCCCGGAAGATAAGGAAGTACTCCGGCAGCGACGCCCTGCATGAATGTAAGATCCATTTGTACTGCGAGCCATGCGCTTCCGAATGCATAAGTAATTGCAGTTCCGAGTATAAAGCCGAATGCGGAAGGAAGTCTTCTGCCATCTGACATTTCTATTACAAATCCACTGATCAATACAAGGAACAGATAGCCGATCATATATCCACCGGTTGGACCAAAAAGCCGTCCTACACCGCCGATGAATCCCGAGAACACCGGAAGACCGACAAATCCCAAGAGAAGATAAAGTATGCAGCTTACTACTCCGAATTTAGGGCCAAGCACATAGGCGCTCACATATAGGATAAAGGTGGCAAATGAAATTGGAACCGGACTAAAGGGAAGTGGAAGCGAAAATGGCGCTACAATACACAAAATAGAGGTCATAAGTGCGGTTAAAGTCAGTTGTTTGGTTGAAAGAATGGATGTTACCTGTTTTTTCATGTTGAGAATCTCCTTGTATATGAAATGGTTATATGGTATATAAATTCATTATAATAACGGGAAAAAGCATTGTCAAATATTCTTGCATTATGTTTCCGCCAGTTTTCACAAGAGAAATATCTGAATAAAAAGACGGAAAATTCAGACTATAAGCAAATGCAAGAAAAAAAGAAAAACTAAAAGAAATAAAATGAAAAATAGTGTTGACAAATGAGACGTGCAATGTTATTATAGACTCAACAAAAATAATAAGATTACTTCATAAAACAAATAAGAAAGAAGGAGGCTTCATCCAATGGACACGACAGAGCAGAACGTTCAATATATCGGTGGTATGGCAAATGGTTCCTATGATACAAGCCTTAACCATAGAAGATAACCGGTAAAGAATAAAGCAAATGATAAAAAGATTCGGAGAAGACCATAACCGGATATAGATAAGAATGATTCAGATTTGCAGATATATTGAATAGAAATTGTAATACCACGTGAATACAAAGCATGAATAGATGTGTAAAGAAACATCTCATTAATGATTCAATTCGGAACATAGTATAAGATAATTATAGAAGAGATAACTTGAGAAGAGTTATAGAGAGTATAATTAGCACTTATGTTTGCAAAAGATAAAGATTTGATATTGAAAGAAGATTCAACTTTAGATTGCAAGATACAATAGGCAGATAGGAACATAGAATCAAATCCCTCCGGAATTTATAAAATACAAAAGACAACTAAATACCCAGACAGCCCTTATAGTTAAGAAAATTATAAGGGCTGTTTTTTTTGACATTGACAAAGCTATGTGTTAAACTAGAACAGTAAAAATTTAACTATTGTTACAAAAGGTTAAAAAATAATTAATAGAGGTGAATATAACATTGGATAAGTACGAATATCGTGTCAAAACAGAGCAGATGCTTGATTACATGGAGAAAAAGCAGTACAAAAAGGCAATGGAAATAGCGGATACTATTGATTGGCGGAGAGTGAAAAACTCTACAATGCTTAGTACGGTAAGTGAAATATACGAATGTAATGGGGAGAACCAAAAGAGCAGAGACATTTTATTCATCGCATATGACCGGGCTCCGGAAAGTCGGAAAATTGTATATCGTCTAGGAACCTTGGCGGTGAAATTAAATGATTTGCAGGAAGCAGAGGATTGCTATGAGGAATTTATCAAAGTAGCACCGAAAGATCCAAATCGATACATTTTGAAATATAAGATATTAAGAGCGCAACATGCTCCGGTAAAGAAGCAGATAGAAGCTTTGGTTGAGTTTAAGAAAGTAGAATATGTGGAGAAATGGGCATATGAGCTTGCAAAACTCTATCATGAAGCCGGGAAGATTTCGGAATGTCTGGATGAATGTGATGATCTTATTTTGTGGTTTAGTGAAGGGAAATATGTTCTGGAGGCTATGAAGCTGAAGATGCAGTATAAGCCGCTGACTCCGCTTCAGCAGGAGAAATATAACCATTGTATTGAAAATGAGAAGAAGGCGCAGATTCAGACTGAGGAAAGAAATCCGGAAGAGATCAAAGAACTTACCCCGAGAGATACGGAAGAGGATTTGGGAAAGACACAAGTTTTTGAAGTGCCGAAAGAAGTTCTGAAAGGCAAGGAACAACAGGCGGATGAAATACAGGAAGAACCGGAAGATGTAGAGAAAGAAGTCATTTCGGAAGACGAGAAAATCAGCCGGGAAACAGCAGAGGAAAAAGAGACGGAAGAGGCAGTAGAAGATACGTCAGAAGAGACAGATACAGTGGAAGATCAAGAAGAAACTGTAGAAGAAGAGAAAGGCGAAGAGCCGGAATTTGGTGCCGGAAGCAAGATTATTCAGACAACAGTAGCAGGTGCCACATTGGCAGAGGCAGTGGCCAAGGGATTTGCAGCAGCAACAGGAAAAGAAATAACTGAACCGACAGTAGAAACTCCAATAGAAGTGGATTCTATAACAGAAGAAGCTTCTACAGAAGCAGAGACAATGCCGGAAGAAGAAAAGGAAATGGAAATGCCGGAGGAGACCCCAATGACAGCACAAGAAAAATTAGAAGGAATTTTGCAGAACTGGGAAGAAAAGCAAAGAGAAGTAGAACAGCAGATTGCAGAGAAAAAACAACAGGCGGAGGCAGAAAAAGCAGCACGCGAAGAAAGAATGCAAAGGGAAAGCATGTTTAATACAGTACCGATTATTCCAGATGATATTCAGAAGCTTTTAGATGATCTGGAAAATGGAATTTTAGACAGTGATGTAGATTCCTTAGATGATGAAGAGACGATGGCTATCTCGGAAGAATATACAGAAGACATTCCGGAAGAAGATTTCAACGAAGAAGAGTTTGATGAGGAAGAGGACTTTGACGAAGAAGATTTCGACGAGGAAGAAGACTTTGACGAAGAAGATTTCGACGAGGAAGAGGACTTTGATGAAGAAGACTTTGACGAAGAAGATTTCGACGAGGAAGAAGACTTTGACGAAGAAGATTTCGACGAGGAAGAGGACTTTGATGAAGAAGACTTTGACGAAGAAGATTTCGATGAGGAAGAGGATTTTGACGAACTTGTAGACGATGAAGATTTCGTTGCGGAAGAGTTTGAAATCCCGGAAGAAGATGAGGAAGAAGAGATTGCAGACGAAGAAGAAATTGTTGAAGAGCCGGAGAAGGAAAAATCAGCTTTAGAACAGTTGGAAGAAGAGATTGAGGCAGAGAAGAACGTTTCGCCAGGCGGAGTATCATTTGATACAGGCTTTGTGGTACAAGGACGTTATGACCTTGATGTACAGAGCGAAGTTGGAATCAAAGCGGGACTAACAGAAGAACAGAAGAAATTATTCTCTTATTTTGTTCCGGTGCGAGGTATGAGCGAACAGCTTGTGGAAGTGCTTGAACATGATAAGCATTGCAAATCCAGATACGGAACTTCACGTACAGGTAACCTTCTGATCGTAGGACGTCCTGGTACAGGAAAAACAGTACTTGCGGTAAATGTAGTAAAGGCAATCCAAAAAGACAGAAAGTTAAAACAGGGCAAGGTTGCAATTGTAACAGGTGATGCGCTGAATAAAAAGGAATTGTCAAGTGTTATTAATAGGCTGAAAGGCGGAGCTCTTATTATTGAAAAAGCAGGTAAGATGAATACAAGAACGATTCGTGAGCTGAATGATTTGATGGAGGAGCAGACAGGAGAATTACTGTTTGTGTTAGAGGAACAGAGAAGACCACTTGAAAAGATGCTTTCTGTAAATCCGGAATTTAAACGTAAGTTTACTTCGAAATTGGAACTTCCGATTTTTATTAATGATGAATTGGTTACATTTGGTCAGACATATGCAAAAGAAAACGGTTACAAGATTGATGAGATGGGAATTCTTGCACTCTATAGCCGTATTGATATTCTGCAGAAAGAAGACCATGCAGTAACAGTAGCAGAGGTAAAAGAGATTCTGGATACAGCCATTGACAGAGCACAGAGAGCAAATGTAAAACATTTGATGAAGCGTGTATTTGGAAAGAGAACAGATAATGCAGACAGAGTGATTCTGACAGAACAAGATTTTAAATAAGGAAAAGTCTTAAGTCAGGATAGTTGTGTGAGAACTTTAAGAAAGGGGGTAAAACCCCTTTCTTTTTATGTGTTTCTAAAGTATAATAGGGGCATATAGAGCATATGGGAAGGTGAATACATGGGAGACACAAAGAGAACATATTCACATGAAATCGGTGAATTAGACCATTATTTATTTGGCCAGGGAAATCATTACGAAATTTATAAAAAAATGGGAGCGCACATGGTGAAGCAAGGAGAGACAGAAGGTGTCTATTTTGCTGTGTGGGCGCCGCATGCAGTATCCGTATCGGTAGTCGGTGAGTTTAACGATTGGGACAAAGATAGGAATCCGATGGAACGAGAAGAACCGTTAGGCATTTATACATGCTTTGTACCGGGAGTGAAGAAGGATATGCTTTATAAGTTCTGTATCCAGACATATTCGGGGCAGTTTATTTATAAGGCGGATCCGTTTGGGAATAGTTTTGAGATGAGACCGGGAACGGCAGCGAAGATTACGGACATCAGTGATCTGAAGTGGACCGATGCCGATTGGATGGAAAAGAGAAAAGAATGGGATCACCGTAAGAATCCGGTATCTATTTATGAAGTACACTTAGGATCATGGAAGCGTCATGCAGGATGCAAGGAAGATGATGGATTCTATACATACCGTGAATTTGCAGATGAAGTGATCAAATATATGAAGGATATGGGATATACGCATATTGAACTTATGGGGATTGCAGAGCATCCCTTTGATGGTTCGTGGGGATATCAGGTGACCGGATATTATGCGCCGACATCCCGCTATGGAACACCGGAAGATTTTGCGTATATGATCAATAAGTTTCATAAGAATAAAATAGGAGTAATCCTTGATTGGGTACCGGCACACTTTCCGAAAGATGAACATGGATTGGCTGATTTTGACGGAACTCCGTTGTTTGAATATGCTGATCCGAAGAAAGGGGAGCATCCGGACTGGGGAACGAAGATTTTTGATTATAGTAAATCTGAAGTGCGGAATTTTCTGATTGCCAATGCATTATTTTGGATTGAGTATTTTCACATTGATGGTCTCCGTGTGGATGCAGTTGCCTCCATGTTGTATTTGGATTACGGAAAGCAGGATGGACAGTGGATTGCCAACGAATATGGAGGCAATCAGAACCTGGATGCTATTGAGTTTTTCAAGCATTTGAATTCCGTTGTTCTTGGAAGAAATCATGGCGCGCTTATGATTGCGGAGGAGTCAACGGCATGGCCGCGTGTAACGGACAAGCCGGAGAACGATGGGCTTGGGTTTAGTCTGAAGTGGAATATGGGATGGATGCATGATTTTACGGAGTATATGAAATTGGATCCATATTTCCGGAAACCAAACCACCATTTGATGACGTTTGCAATGACGTATGCGTATAGTGAAAATTATGTTCTTGTATTGTCGCATGATGAGGTTGTTCATTTGAAATGTTCTATGCTTAATAAGATGCCGGGACTTGGATTTGATAAGTTTGCGAATCTGAAGGTTGGTTATGCATTTATGATGGGGCATCCGGGCAAGAAGTTATTATTCATGGGACAGGATTTCGCGCAGCTTCGGGAATGGAGCGAGGCAAGAGAATTGGATTGGTTTCTTCTTGCAGAAGAGAATCACCAGGTACTTCAGAATTTCACAAGAGATCTGTTAAAGCTTTATCGTAAGAATAAGGCAATGTATGAATGTGATAATGAGCCGGCGGGATTTGAGTGGATCAATCCGAATGATGCGGATAGAAGCATTTATAGCTTTATGAGACATTCCAAGGATGGCAAGAAGAATCTCTTGTTTGTATGTAATTTTACACCGGTAGAGCGGCCGGAATACCGGGTGGGAGTCCCGAGAAGAAAACAGTATAAGCTTGTTCTGAATAGTGATGAGAAATGTTATGGAGGAACAGGCGCTGAAAGGCCGAAGGTCTATAAGGCAGTGAAGAGCGAGTGCGATGGAAGAGATTATTCTTTTGCGTATCCGCTTCCACCATATGGAGTGGCTGTATTTGAGTTTTAAAATAGTTGATTAGAGAATGGAAATATAATGAAGCGTTGTTAAAGTAGGTGAATGGTTGAACCGAAAAACAACGCTTCTATTTTATTGTTATCGATCATATATTATTATTATGAACAATATTGAAGGGTGCCGGTTTATAAAAGGGGGGAATGATAAGCATGAATTTAAGGAAGGGGTTCAGAAGAGGCACGGCTTTTTTGATGGCATTATTGATGATTTTGATGCTGAGTGGGCATGGAACAGAAATTGTGTTTGCCGAGGAAACAACAAATGTACAAGCTGGAGTTGGCTTCACTGCGTTAGATGATCATCTGGTGGAAGGGATGACGCCTAAGGGGACGAGAATTCATCTGTTTGATTACTGGTCTACACAGAGAGAGGCAAATGATAGAATTAGTAATTCGAATGATGGTGGAATTAATGCAGGACATGATTTTAAATTTACGCATGGTTCTAATGGATTTGATAATATGAATGCATGGACCGGGAGCTCAAATCCCAGAACTGGCATCGTGAAAAATAAACTAGGTGAAAATGGATATCCTGAATTTTCTAAACGGGCTGGACAGAAAGAAGAATCTTTAGACTATATATTTGATCCTTCTATCCGGCATGAGGGTAAGGCAAGTTATGACAATGTAGAAGGATTGCTCCAGGTCGATCAAGATGGATATTATTATTATGATTGTCAGAAGAATTATGCAGCTTTTGATGAGAGTACAAAAAAGTTTAAGTTATATGATGAACCGGGTGTATTTACAGGAGATAAATGGAGTCGTAGATGGACAACTTCCAATAGTAATAATGGTCAGTTTTTTCCATTTAATACAGCGGATGGTGTTTTTACTGAAAGAAGGAATCAGTTAGAACAATTGAGAGTAAACTCGAAATCCAATACGGATAATAATAGAGATCAGCAATCAGATGAAGGATACTGTGAGTCCCCTTTTAACCACTATTTTGGATTGTCCATGAGTACACAGTTTATACAACGGGATGGAGGACATACTGAGAAAGATGGGCCGGCAATGACTTATGAATTCAGTGGTGATGATGATGTGTGGGTATTTATCGATAATGTTTTGGTTGCAGATTTGGGTGGTATTCATAGTAAGGCTACATTGAGAATTTATTTCTCTACTGGAAATATCTATATTAATGAAAATCTAAATGGGAATTTACGTGAAAAGTTTCGTGATGCCGGTATAAGTGGGAATTTTATCCCGGGCACGAATATTTTTGCAGATGATACATATCATACATTAGATTTTTCTATTTGGAGCGTGGGAATGCGGATTCTAATATGCATTTGAAGTTTAATCTTGTTACGGTTCCGGAAAGTGAGATTATTAAAGTTGATCAGATTGGGGAAGCTGTCCCGGGTGCTGAATTTACATTGTACCATACGAACAGTGACTATGAGATTGATGACCAGGCAGAAGTGATTGCCACCGGAACTACAGATGAAAAGGGGCAGTTTGTATTAATTAGCCCTGATGGAAGGCTAATTAGTCTACAGAATCTGAATGAGTATAAGGAAAAGTATTTTGTACTCAAAGAGACAACAGTTCCTATGGGGTATAGAACAGCCGGAGACGGAGAAATAAAGCTCTACATTCCGGAAAATGTAAAATCTCCGGTTTTGCTGACATATGACTCCTGGAACACAGGTTCGCGATCTCTTGCCAAGCTGATGACGACTGCGGATCCTGTGATTCACCTTGTTCCGAATGCGGGTGGAAGTGAAGGACCGGAAGGCAATAGTGATATTGATCTGGGCAATGGGGGGAAGATGTTTGCAGTAGTGCTGCAGTATGATCATAGCGATGAGACGAAGGATTTGACAAATCCGAATAACTGGCATGCTGTATCCGGGGACCCAATTGGCGGCTGGATGGTGCAGGAAGGTACAGCTATGAGTGACATTATTGCCGTTGCCAAACAAAATCCGTATGTGTTTGAGCTGGATTCCAGCGGGGCTTATAAAGCAGAAGTAGAAGAACTGGTGGGAGATGTCTTAAAGTATTACTTTATGCAGGGAAACCCAATAGCAGAAAATACAGACTATACGGTAGGCTATTATTATACAACGGAAGATTCCTTGGATGATGCAACTGCAGATAATACATGGAGGGTGCAGAGTGATGATTTTGAGAGAATGTTTGCAGCCAGGCTTTATGTACCTAACATCGAAAACCATGTGTATGTAAGAAAAGTAGATGAGGCAGGAAATGCTGTCAGAGGAGCTGAATTCGGACTTTTCAGTGAGTCAAATGATGGCATAGATATAGGACTGGATGGTTCGGTAACAATCAGTAAAGATGCTGAGCCGGATTATCGGGGAACCACGGATATAATTTCCGGATATCCGTTTAAAGATGACATAGAAGGCTCTCTTATATTTCCGCAGGAGGGCGGGCTTCCTATGGGTACCTATTACCTGAAGGAACTGTCGGTTCCTGAAGGATATAAACGGAATGATAAGATTATAAAGATTGTGATTGATCAATCCGGTATATATCCGGATGCCGGTGAAAAAGATGACGGTATTGTGGTAAATCGGAGTATCGGTATGATTGTCAAGAGTATGGTTCAGTTTGCCGCTGGTGATGATGTGGATAATACTTTACATGATTTGATCATGAATCTTAAAGTGAGCAATAGCTATAATGGAGATCAGACACAATGGAAAGGCACAGATCAGACTACTTATCTGAAGTTTCAGCCTGACGATAGCCAAACGATACTGGAATATGCAGCGCTTGAAGGGTACCCGGCTATGTTTGATATTGACGAGGGATGGTCTGGATTGGAGATCAAGCAAAGAATTGGATTACATTGGCATACCAATATGAAATACTCGAAGAGATGCCAAAGGCAAGTGGTTCCCAAGATGGAGTTTTCGATTATAGTGCAGTAAAAGACAGATTGGAGGAGTATGACGGGGATCCGAATTTATTCGGTGGCGGACAATCTTCTGAATTTGGAGTAAATAGCAAAATAGCCATTATTGGCGGCATATTGGTCTATGTTGTTATAGGTGCTGTGGTGACATATTTTATAAGACGAAGAGAGCACGGTAGATAAGAATAGAAGGCTGAAGAGGAGTCCTACTGGACAGAATCTTCAGCCTTCTATTTATGTGCAATGCACATTCTCTTTTATCGTCTCGCTTTG
>QFCH01001444.1_pt1 | contig 17650 bp, 19 predicted proteins | sample 5346071 | NCBI WGS metagenome assembly QFCH01 (sample SAMN09062255, study PRJNA434731) | Human gut metagenome, whole genome shotgun sequencing project. | isolation source: stool timepoint B chromium assembly | host: Homo sapiens | collected 2015
TGAAAGTCCTTACAAATTGCATGATGAATGCCCTAAGAAAAGTCTAAGAAGTAACACCTTACATATTTACAAAATCTGAATTAATAATTCACTACAGTTACAGGATCATTATTGCGGTATTTGCGATTACTACGTTGATAATCTCGTTCTACCAAATTCTGTAGCGCTTCGCCTAATAACGTCCAAAAAGCATCAGAATCTTCCGTTGGTATACCAAGAACAATGGAGTTTCCTTTGGAATAGGTAATACATGTAGAGGTTATGTTATCAAGAATTGGTAAATACACAATAATCACACCACATGCTGCTAGCATATCCTTAAGAGGCTCCTTCACACCAATTAAAGGTTCGCTAGAAAGATCCTTAATTTTAGGTATAAATGTTTCTAGTAACTCTGCATTATAAGGATTGACCTCTACAAAACGGGCCCTTCCTTTCGTAATTTGTACCAATGTATAAATTGCACTCTTTTTATCAGGCTCCATATCCTTAATATTTTCATATACTAAGGGCATAACCATGTCATTAGCTACATTTTTTAAAGAAGCTACCTCAAAAAACTTCTGTAAATTATTGACCTGCTCAGCTGCCTTTTTCGTTTCTGGAACGATACCCAAACGTGCAAGCTTAGCATAACCAAAAGGTTTAGCAAAGTTGATTTCTTCATCAATAGAATTCTCATACTCTACTTTTAATATCTGCTCCCTATAACTAGCTTCTAAACCATTCCAAAAACTAGCCTCTACACCAAACACCCGCTCAAGACGCATTGCCACATCTTGAGTTAGTGGCACCTCTCCATTAATAAGCTTACTAATGTGTTTTTCACTCATATCCATTCGTGTAGCTAATTCTTTTTGCGTCATATGCCTATCTTCTAAAACCTCTTTTATAGTCATACCTGGTGGTATCGCTATAAAGGTATTACTCTCATATATCTTCATATGTATAGCTCCTATACTAATGCTAATCTACAATCTCTCAAATCATAGTGAATGGTTGATACAATATAAATGGCCATTTATAATAATTTACCTAGTAGGTTAATTATATTATACTCTCTTAACTATAAATGTAAACATATAATTTACCAATTAGGTAAATTACTTTATAATATCTAGTATCATAAATCATATATACTATTAATAATTAATATTAAAAACTTTCATTTTTGTAGCTTAGGTTACATTATTACGTGTTAAAATAGTTTATACTAGGAACATCGGGTCAGTATTTAATACCCGTACTGATCGTTACGCCGGGTTTTGATGAGGCATCGCCTAGTTGATCTCATCACGCTGTTCGTATACGTGCGAAGCTTTCACAAAACCCAATGGCGTATATTTTTTACAAACAAAGAATCATATAGATTAACTAAGTAGTTTTAGCCACAATTCTCTGCAGAGAGGGCTCGAGAAAGGATTTAATATGGCACAAATTGCAGCAAATTTACAACGCATTAAAAACGGCCAACGCCGTTATGCAATTACACCTCGCATTCCTGGAGGTTTCATTCAACCTGAACAATTACAAAAATATATCGACGTAGCCAATGAGTTCGGCGCCGTTCTAAAATTGACTGCCAGCCAACGCATTATGATTACGAATTTGAAAGCAGAAGACGTAGATAAAGCTTGGGAGATGCTCGGCATGGAGCCAGCGTACACTGTATCTAACCGTGTGCGCAGCGTAAAAATCTGCCCTGGTACTACATTCTGTAAACGTGCTAAACAAGATAGCGTACATCTTGGCATGCAAATCGAGCGCAAATATTTGTCTCAAGAAATGCCAAACAAAATGAAAATCGGCGTGTCCGGTTGTCTTAATTCTTGTACTGAAAGCCGCTTGAAAGATGTGGGTATTATCGGTACTGTAGAGGGCTGGAATGTATACGCTGGCGGTAGCGGCGGTGCACACCCTCGCATTGGCGACCTCATCGCTGAAGTAACAACTGAAAAAGAAGCTCTTGCATTGGTAGATCGTATCATTGCATACTATAAAGAAAATGCTCAAATCGAACGCATGGGCGAATTCATTGACCGCATTGGTTTAGAGGCTTTCAAAGCAGCTGTATTGGGCGACCTTGAAGGTGCTCCAGCTGAAAGCAAATCCGAAGAACCAGCTGTGTTCTTGCCTGGTCAAGGTAACGATCCTGAAGTCGAAGCACCTCGCCTCGAAGTAGGTTCTCCTATTACTCCAGACACAATCATTCGCGACATCGTGGAAACATATCCAAATGTTGTGCCTGTATTGCAAAGCATCGGCATGGGTTGCTTAGGCTGCCCTTCTGCCACAGCTGAGCCATTATGGCAAGCCGCAGAAATTCACGGTTTTAATGTATACGATTTAGTAGAGAAATTAGAAACAGCACGAAAAGGAGCTTAATATGTCCGCATTCTTAGGTCACATCCATTACTGGTTATATCGTAAAATTCAATTACTCGTAGAGCGTGAAAACTTGATTTTAGAAAAAACAACTAAAGTTGTTGATGATTTGGCAGAGGAATTACACTCCATCTCCGTAGATACATACGGCGAACCAATCAACCCAAGCATTCCTCTGGAAAACATCATCGACCACGGCAATATCCACGGCTGGTTGGCTAACCAAATCAACATTGCATCCGTTCGCGAAGCAGCTTTCATTAGAGATTTGCTTGACACTAACTCCGGCGACGAAGCGGTGAACGTAGTAACAGCTATTCTCGATGCGTTTGCTGTCCAAGGCCAAGCATGTGGCGTTGTGGCGCAAGACAACCTTGAAGAACACACTGCTCCAGCGATTTACAATGCGTTGCAAAACTTCTACGTAAATGGCATGCCTTGTGATGGCGGTGACCAAGTGGTTTCTGAAAGCCCAGATGAGTTCACATGGGTGGGTGACCACAGATTACAAGCAGGCTACTGGCGTACAGCGGGCGTTGACCCTAAATTCATGGCTGTAGCTTACCAAACATGGTTCGAAGCATTTGTGAAAGCTATTGATCCAGCCTTTGAACTTGTAACGACTGAAGAAAACGGCACACGTTTATATACAATCAAGAAAAAATAATTAATAAATATAGAGTATTTCCTTTGCTTAGGAAATATAAACGAACGAAAACGAACAAAAAAGCGAACGTAAAATTTTACGTTCGCTTTTTATCTTGTTATTTATATTCTACAATTACTTAACAGTATATGTAGTACCACGTCCTATACCTTGTTTTCTTAAAAAACCTGATTTCACTAATTTATTAACAATTTGTAATATCTTCGTTTTTCCAAACCCTGTATACTCTACTAATTTTCCTGAAGGCAAAGCCTTAAATTGTAGAATATCATATATTTTCTTTTCATCAGCTGTTAATTTATCTAAATTTTGTTCAATGACAGGTAAAATGATTCTTATCGATTTTTCCGAATATACTATATCATAAAATGGGCGCAAAAACGAACGTAAATATTTTCGTTCGTTTTTGCATCCATTTTAAATCTATATTTAATATATATTTTTTCAAAACTGTAGCTATAGGCACAGCATTGATAAGCAATATCATTTATAATGTAAGCATAAGGTAATTACATAAGTTCATTTAATTAAGTGATAGCGTCAGCTTTCAAAACATAAAAGCTAGAATTAGGAGGTCTATTATGGCAGGCACAGTTAATCAAGAATTAGGTTTATTATTCCAAGGTCCTAACTATGTAATCGTAAAAAAAGGCGGCAAAGCTGGTGAACAAGTTGAAAAACACAACCACCCAGAAGCAAACGTAATTTTTACAGTAGTAAAAGGTAAAGTACAAGTATTCCTTAACGAAACTGAAGAACATGTACTTGTACCAGGCCAAGTATTAGAATTCAACGGCGACAACTACATCCAAGCAACACTTGTAGAAGACAGCGAATTCGTAGTAAACCTTATCCACAAACCTGAATAAAATACTAACAGAACCTACAAACACTATTAGAAAAGGCGGTTAATCGTAATTGATTAACCGCCCTTTTTGTATTACTTAAATTCTGTAGTGCTTACATTTTATAGAGCTTACATTTTAAAGAAATTAAAAGGAATTATAGATCGTAAAATCACTTACATCAAAGCGTTTTGTATGGCCTGGGGCAGGTACGCAATCTGGATGAGGATAACCGATTGGGAATATCGCTACAGGTATGATATTATCAGGCAAAGCATAGGCGGCTCGTACTTTTGCAGGCTCAAAATGAGCAATCCAAGTTGTTCCTAGACCTATATCCGCCACGGTAAACATGAGGTGAGAACCTACAATACTAGCGTCTACAACGCCCATATCCGCATCATCGTATTCCCGTTTCCAACTCACTGTATTATCATAACAAACAATAATCGCCAACGGCGCATTGAAGTGGCCATTAGTGCAGTCTTTTAGTTTATTAAGACTATCTGTCGTATTCAGCACAAGTAAGCGTTGCGGCTGATAATTATGAGCCGTAGGTGCTAATCTCGCTGCCTCTAACAAGATATCTAACTTCTCTTGCTCAACGGGCTTCGTATCAAATTTTCGAACTGAATACCGCTCTGTGGCTAATGCTTTAAAATCTTTCATTAAATCTCACTCCCTAGTTGAAATAAGCTAATCTATTTTAAAGAAAACACCTATATACTACTTACAATATATTAATTTGCTACTATAGATCTTCTTTTACCACTTGAACAACTTCACTAAAATCTTCTGAAAGGGCATCAAATTCTTGGTCAGAATATAAAAAATAACCTTCTAAACCTCTGTGAATAATTGCATTTACTGTTGGGTGAAACTCTTCATCTGTGGCATCAATGACGAATTGCGTCATTTCATAAGCTGCTTCCTCTGAATACATGAGTTTATCTATACCGATGCAGACCATCAAGGCTTGGACATCCTCTGGTGTAAGGGACTCCTTTTGAGCCGTCCCATTTACCATTCCAAAAATATATGCTGCCGCTAACTGTCTATCAAGCTCATCCTCTATCGTAACTAAACTAAGGAATGTATCGACCATTTCCATAACTTCATTCACAATACTATCTTTCATAATAAATCCTTTCTAGAATGGCTTACACATTATCACAAGCAATAGCTATTGGATATAAAACTGACAAGTCTCTCTCCTTAGTTTACGTGACAATATAAATGTAAGCTACTATATGTTATCTCTACACAGACTACTTCTGTTAATATATTTCTCTATCTTACTATCAAAGTCCTTTAAATCAAAAAGGCCCTTATCTAAAATCAGACAAGGGCCATTTCATATTATTTTTTAAGACGGCTAATTACTTCGTTAGTAATGTTCTCGATTTTGCTGTTAGCGTCAGCCGCACGGATTGTGTACGGATCATCCAATACTACGTCCATTTGTTTTTCAACGCGAATAGCTTCCACAGCGTTGTGAATTGCTTGCATCATAGGTTGAGCAATTTTGTTGATTTCTTCGTTTTCTTTTTGAAGCAATGGAGCTACAGTTTTGTTGAATTCAGCTTCTGCTTGTGCAGAGTCTTGAATTTTTTCAATTTCTTGTACTTTTTTCTCAATTTGTGGACGGTATTGAGCGTCTACTTGTTGCATTTTCATATCTAATGCACCGTAGCCAGGGTAGCTATTCACTACTTGGCTCATATTTACTAAGCCAATGTTAGCAGCACTTGCTACTGCAGCAGTAGCAGAGATAGCACCAACGATAGCTAAGGTAGTCAATTTTTTAGATAATTTCATCTGAAATCCTCCTCGATTAAAAGTGTCACTATACAATCCAATAGTGTACTATTTTTACTATATCAAATCTCGCTAACTTTCACAAGACTCTGTTACATAGCATAATAAAGCCCTATGAAATGCTTATGAATGTCTATAGAAGTTAAAACAATACCCACAGGTATGCTCTGAAGCCCTTAGGGCAGTCATGACGGACATATTCAGAACACACATGTGGGTATTGAGGCTTTCACCAATTATTTATAATTCAGTAACGAATTATTGTTCATCGTTAATATAGATGTATTTATCGGATTTCAATTTGGACACAAGGTCAGGTACCAAACCGATAAGACGATCAAAGCTGCTGCTGTAAGGATTGCCCTTAATGTTGAACAACTCAATGCGGTCACCTTTGATAACGAGGATAGCGCTTGGTTCCATTTTGGCACCGCCGCCACCGCCGCCACATTCGTGGTTTTTGTTCGCCGTGTTGTGGTTTGTACCAGTACCGAAACCAAATGTTACATCAACGAATGGAACGAGCGTAGTATCGCCGATTTGTACAGCTTCGCCTACAACCGTTTCCACTTTGATCATATTTCTGAATTTCTCGAATAGGACTTCCAAATTCTCTTTTACATTACTGTTTTCCATCACAGTACCTCCGCTTTTTGTGAAAGTATCATAGCTGTATATTCAATAATTATATTACATATACATAGCCTCTATATTGTATATATATAGTTTTGACATATAATAGATTATCTTATTCAGCTCATTTACTTAGTTTGACTTAATATATCCTTACGCTGTTTGGCCTTGTGCGGCTTTCAGCTTTTCTAACTGTTTTGCTTCTTTCCGTTTAATCCAGAAGACGCGAGCGCTTTCACCCAATAGGGAACGCATTGGCTTAGATACCAAGAATCTAGTACCATGCCAAGCCAATACAGCGAGAATTATACGCCCTTTGATGTGACCGCTGCCTTCACCGGCCCAGTTTACATAATCTAGTTCAATATTCTCTGCTTGTTCAGGCCAAATGCTGTACAACATAGATGCGATAATCCCCATGCGATATGGGTCATCGATACCAAATCGACCTTCTATGGCCACATCCCGTGGTTTAGAATGGTCATAACATCGTTTTGACACAAGGAATAACTGACGCCACAATTCTGTATTTCGTACATGTTTCATGAACCAGAATGTAGGAATTTCAGACTTGAATGATGCTACCGGATCGTTTGGATCTGGCTTTGCAAAACGTTTTTTCACAGTTGTTTTGATATCATTTACCTTCGTAAATACCTTTTCCTTGATGGAACCATCACTGTTGAAAGTAACGCGACTTACCACTTCGTCATCGTCTTGAATATGGGCCGTTGGATCTTGCTGAATGGAGTCATATCGATCAGCACGAGCTTGTGCATCCATATCTTTAGAACCTGGTGCAGGACGTTCAACGCGCTCATTTGGATTTTGGGAGCTACCCGCCCCTGGTGATTCTTCATCACCAAAGGTTGTAGTAGAACCTTGAGAGCTCTTCAAATCTTCAAAGCTAGTGCCATTAGAGCTTGCAGAAGGACCTTGTCCGCCCCCTTGCATAGCTTTAGCAAAAGCCTCTGCTTGTGACATATCGTCATCGTCCATTACTTTTTGGTATTCTTCATCAACGCGATTTTCAAGCCATTCTTCATAGTCTTTCACAGGACCTATCTTGAGCATGCCCAAAACGTATAATTCCTTAAAAAATGGTTTACCCTGTAAGTATGCTAAATGAAGTGAAAATACACGCCATAGCCATTTAACGCGCACCTCGCCACGATAAGGCGTGCGGCCGTCAACTTCGATGCTATATGTGATTGGTGTCAGTAGGATAATCAAGATGAGTGCTGCAATGATGGCCACGATAACGAGGGCCACAATAGCCACTGTACTCAACCACATCACCTCCTTAGGTGTTCCTATGATTAGTTTTCAATACCTTTTCGAGCCATTACGCCTTGAAGGTAGTAATGTTTAACCTCTTTCATTTCCGTTACAAGGTCTGCCTCATCAATCAATTCTTGAGGCGCCCCACGGCCCGTAAATACGAGTTCCGTTTCTGGATGACGAGCATCGAGCAACGCCTTTGTTTTATCCCAAGAAATGAGTTCAAAGAAGAGTGCCATGTTGTACTCATCAAGAACGACGAGATCATAATCACCACTACCGATGGCAGCTAGAGCACGTTCGTAGCCTTTTTCAATGAGTGCTACATAATCCTTAGGGGGATTGCCAGATTCAAAGACAACGACTTCATCGCCCCATTTAGCGAGTTCGTCCTTGCTCTTCATCCCTTCTTTTATGATAAAGAATGGCTTGCCCACAGTTTCTAACGTTAAATTAGTTAAGGTAGGTAAAATAGTATGTTCACTATATACTTTAGATTTCATAAATTGCAAAAAGAGGACTTTCTTGCCAGCGCCGATGGCACGGATTGCTAGACCGATAGCAGCGGTCGTTTTGCCCTTGCCTTCGCCGGTATAAACTTGTACATAGGCCTTCATAGATATACCTCCGTTCATATACTTTTATTTTACAATATATATATGCAAAAAGAAAGAAAAAGAACTTGCTATAGTGCATTTGCACATATAACAAGTTCTTTTATATGAAGTCTATTAGATTATTTACTCAACAATTAGAAAATTACATCATCGTCGAGTCCTAAATAATGTAACGATTAGTTACTAATTGGCAAGAAAATCATAGGGTCTACAGGAGCGCCATTTAAACGTACCTCGTAGTGAACGTGAGCACCCGTACTTTTACCAGTACTACCCATCAAGGCGATAGTTTGGCCTTGTTTTACACTCATACCTACCGTCACAAGTACAGCACTGTTATGGCCATAACGAGTTACGAAGCCATTGCCGTGATCGATTTCAACGAGGTTACCATAACCACCGTCAGTATAACCAGCGAACGTAACTACACCAGCTGCGGTCGCCACGATTTGTGAACCATAGTCATCTGCGATGTCGATACCTTCATGGAACGCACCAATAGTACCTGTCACAGGGTCTACGCGGCTACCAAATGGAGATGTAATAACGCCCTTGCTCGGCCAGATGCTTGGTGTCGTACTGTTCACAGCACCACCAGAACCAGCGGAGAAGTTGATGGATTGCAATGCCATCAAGTCTTGTGCACCACCATCGCGAAGAATGTTGCGCATCGTATAGAAGCTAACGAGCAATTTTTGCGCGTCTTTGTCCATTTTAGACAAACGAGCTGATAATTGTGCCGCTGTTAGCGTCTTTACTTCGCTTTCATCAGCGGCTACCGCCTTTGGGTCGCTACCATCCCCGCCACCTTGAGCCGGTGTGCCAGATTCAGCGCCTTTTAGCATTTGCTTATTCTCTTCACTAATTTGATTTAAGTTTTGGATTTTCTTATCTAGAACCTCTGTTTTTTGTTGTAACAATTTCAGTTGTTCCGATTGCAATTGCGTTTGTTGCCGTAATTGCACCACCTCAGCTTGGCGCACGATGCCCCAAATGCCGAGTACCACTGCTGCGATGATTAGGATAGAGCCAACAATAGCTGCTATCTTCGCCTGCTTTGTGGTTAACGTCAATATGCAGTTGTCACCATTTCTTTCAACTTTGTTTGAAATGAATGCCGGTAAATTCAATATAACCCTTCCTTATTTTGAAACGATGGCGCTCGTCAACGCTTCCTCATTAGTACGTTCGCCCAACGCTTCGTTCAAACTTTCTAATTCTTCTTGTGAAAGACTAACAAGACTTTTACCTTTCACAATTGGTTTACTAAAAATACGGGATTCGCTACGACCGTAAATACTAGAGATACAGATGCCGTTATTGTTGCCATCGAGCAAGGTAAGCGCAAAGGACAGATCATTACCGATATTTTCAAAGGCGTTATATTTAATAAAGCCAATTTTTTGTATCGTATTGCTCTGCGTATTGCGGATAGCCGCTTGCTCAGTCAACAAGGACTCAAGGCCCTTCGCAGCATCGCGAATTTCGCTAACCTCTACAGATAATTTACGCTCTAGGCTCGCACCATTGTCCCCTTGCATAAAGAAATCGTATTTCTTTTTCAAGCTGCCTAGACGAATGTGTAAGATTACACAATACACCAATACAGCGATAACAAGAACGATAGTGACCATACCAATCCACGGTTGAATCGATTCGAACATGTATATTCCTTCCTATACAATCATCAAAACTCCAACACTTAATTATACCATTCTAATTGTGAAAGTTAAATGACTGCATGCAATTTAATTTAATATGCGTAATGATAGATTACTTATATCTATCTTTTTATTTCGTCAATAAATGGGCTTATTGCCCGTTCTAGTATACCATGTAGAGCCGCTATGAGTACACCGTAATTTACGATTGGCGTACCTTGTACAACGGCACATTCAATACGTCGTAGTACTTCGCGGCGTGTGAGCATACAAGCGCCACAGTGGATGATCAAATCATATTGTGATACGTCTTTAGGGAAAGCTCCCCCACTAGTAAATTCTAGCTGTAAATCCGTATGACCTTGCTTCTTAAGGAGATTAGGAATTTTTACAGTCCCAATATCATCACATTGACGGCGATGTGTACAACCTTCACTAATAAGAACCTTAGAACCTGGTTTCAAATTCTTAATGGCATTAACACCAGCTACTAAGTCCTGTAATTTTCCTTTAAAGCGAGCCATCAAAATAGAAAAAGAGGTCAACGGAATTGTATGCGGTGTCAATTCATCGACACGATCAAAGGCTTGAGAATCACAGATAACCATTTTAGGTGGATGTGTAAGAGAGTTAATCATAGACGGTAACTCTTCTGTTTGACACACCAAGGCTAAGCCTTTGTAATCTAAGATTTCACGAATGGTTTGAACTTGTGGCAAAATTAGACGGCCCTTTGGGGCTGCACTATCAATAGGACATACAAGAATGATGGCATCCCCCTCTTTCACAAGGCCTTGTAACAGTGTTTGCTCCCCTTCTACATCAAGAGGCGTTAAACCGCCAAGTAAATCTAATAATTCAATCCGTTTTTCATGAGAAGTGAAATCAGCTGAACCAATTACGGTAGCAAGATCACTTAATCCCTTATGAGATTTAATATAAGCAGATGTCTTTGATTCATCTTTATCTTCATTTGCTGCATTTAATTCAACTTTATCTGTATTAGCTGTATTTAATTCAACTTTTTCTTTATTTTTTGCATTAATTGCGTTTATATCGTTTATTTCGTTTATAAATAACGCAATAGGCACATTATTTTGTTTTAAAAGCCCTAACCAATGCATGTCATCAGAGGTTGGTTCTTCATCGGTACGAAGCACATAGACAGCAAGGTTAATCTTTTTTACAACCTCTTCTGTCTTTTCCATACGCAATGCACCGAGTTCAGTTGTATCATCAATACCTGCTGTGTCAGTAATAACTACAGGACCTAGTGGCAAGATTTCCATAGACTTGCTCACTGGATCTGTCGTCGTGCCTGCTACATCAGATACTAAAGACACAGGCTGATCAGTTAACATATTAATCAATGTAGACTTACCAGCGTTACAACGGCCAAAAAAACCTATATGAACGCGGTTTGCTTTAGGTGTTTGTTCCATAGTCTATCCTTGTAACTTAACGTATATATCTTACAAAAACCCTTCTAGTATTACTGAAATTGTTTTCTTTTACTAGAATTATTTCCTTGTGCTAGAATTATTTTCTTTTGCTAGAATCATTTTCTTTTACTAAACCCTTAAATACAGTAAAAGCGCAGCCCGTAGACTACGCTTTTACCGTGGATTGTAAATTGTATTTACATTATACAGAAATATTATCTACTTGTCATTACTAATTTCACATAGGCTAATGCTAATTTTAGTATGTAAAGTATATTATACGCGGAACTCCATTACTTCTGTATCTTCAGTTTGGTCTTGACCATCCATGTATGCGATCAGTCTTTCCAATTCAGCTTCAGAGGAGAAAGCAATTTCAATCTTGCCTTGTACCTTTTTACCAGCACGGAACTTGATATTTACAGGAGATCCTAAGCTTAATTTTAAACGATCCATCAAGGCACGTACTTCTGCCGTACTTTGTGGTTTATTTGTTTTAGTCTTAGGGGATTTATTTTGCATAGACTTAACAAGAGCCTCTGCTTGACGAGCACTTAATTCACCCTCTTTAATGCGTTCAGCTGCTTCGATTTGTTGAGCAGCACTACGAAGTGCCAATAACGGACGAGCCTGACCTACTGTTAAGTCCCCTTCTATAAGATCTTTTTGTACAGAGTCACAAAGTTTTAAAAGGCGAACCATATTGGCAATATAAGAACGACTGCGGCCAAGGCGAGCAGAAATCATTTCTTGCGTCTGTTTATACGTATCCATTAAACCTTGGTAAGCCAAAGCTTCTTCAATTGGATCTAGTCCTTCACGTTGCAAGTTTTCAACGAGGGCTACTTCAGTCATCTCTTCTGTATTATATTTCTTTACAATAACTGGAACTGTTTCTAAACCAGCAATAATAGCTGCGCGGTAACGACGTTCACCAGCTACGATTTGGTACTTATTCTTTTGTTTACGTACTACGATCGGTTGGAAAATACCAAGATTTTTAATAGATTCAGCTAATGTAGCTAAACTATCTTCATCAAAACTTTTACGAGGTTGATCTGCATTCGGAACTAATTCAGAAATCGGTAATTCATGTATTTCCTTTTCAGGTAAAACAGACTCTACAGAGTCAACTTTCATCAAATTACCAAGGCCCTTACCCAATCCGGACACTTTGCTTTTTTTACTTTTAACTTCTCTAGGCATATAACTAACCTCTCTCACCTTACATATAGCATTTATTAAGACTTAGATGCTTTAATAACTTCTTTGGCTAATTTAGTATATACATCTGCACCTTTGGATTTTGGATCATATACGATAATCGGCTCCCCATAACTTGGTGCTTCACTAAGTCGTACATTACGAGGAATAATTGTTTTATATACTTTACTGCCAAAGAACTTTTTAACTTCATCAGCTACTTGAATAGATAAATTTGTACGACCATCAAACATAGTCAACAACACACCTTCAATTTCAAGGTCTTTATTAGAAGTTTGTTGTACGATAGTTATAGTCTTAACTAACTGACTTACCCCTTCTAGTGCATAGAATTCACTTTGAATAGGAATCAATACACTATCTGCTGCTGTAAAAGCATTTAATGTTAGCAAACCAAGGGATGGCGGACAATCGATGATAATAAAATCATATTCATCACGCACTGGTGCCAAAGCTTTTTTCAACATTGTTTCACGTGAAACAACGGAAACCAACTCTACTTCTGCACCAGCTAATTGAATCGTTGCAGGCGCCACAAATAGCTTTTTAAGCATTGTAGGCTGAACAATATCAGCAATAGGTTCACCATCAATTAGAACATCGTGTACACAGAGTTCTAAATCATCCTTTTCAATGCCTAAACCAGAGCTTGCATTACCTTGCGGATCCAAATCAACAAGTAATACTTTCTTACCTGCATCAGCTAAACAAGCACTCAAATTTACTGATGTTGTAGTCTTACCAACACCGCCTTTTTGATTAGTAATAGCTATAACTTTGCCCACTTAATTCACCTCGCATATTCGTTCAAAATAGTTCTTTTTCATTATAACATAAAACAACTGTAATTATGGTAATTACAAATCAAATTCTTTAAAATTAATCTATTTATATATGTAATTATATTTTAAAACTTAATTCCTGATCAGAATCAGTTAGCTTATATGTTAATAACTAATTTAATAATCTATTTTGATTTACAATTACAATTGTTTCACGTGAAACAATAATTCTTTCTATTAATAAAAACAGAATATTATTTTTATAAAAATGTTTCACGTGAAACCTAAAGAAAATAGAAATTATAATAGTACTAACACCAACAAATATAACTCTAGAAATCATAGGAAAAACAGTTGTGGAAATTACACCAACAACAAAAAATAGTAGAAACAAAAATTTAAGAAAAACAATCATAAAAAATATTAGGTTAAAAAATGTGGTTTTAATATAAATATATGCCAAATAGCAAAACTTAACTAAAATTTTTATTGATACTTAGATCGCATGACTAACTCAACACACGATAATATTGTAACTATAATATCTAAAAAAAGTTATAAGTATTACAACTCTAACCATGTTTATAGTAAAACTATAATTGTTTTAAAGCTTTAATTATGTATTAACAATATGTATTAAATATATCTATTACAATATGTAGTGTATATATGCTAATAACTTTTATTATAAAACTACATATAGATATAGCTTAAAGCTATATCTATATGCTACTAAATTATATGAGAATACAGGCCCCATAAGCTTTGACAGGCTTTCATCATATCTATATACTAGTAACTAGGTAGTAATTAGATTGATAATTCTTAATATAATTTAATTGATTATATTATATGATCTAAAAATACAAATAATAGTAAGCACACGCTCTACGGATACGCAGAGCTTTTTATTTTGAAGAGGAGGCGTTTCCATGCCCATTTATAACGGAATGCTTCCTGCCATCGATAAAGCAGAAGTAAAACGATACGCAGGACTTCGTCACGCTGAGGATTTCCCACAAAATTATGTTAACGAAGCATGTAAGGAAATCCAGTTATTAGCTACACCTAAAGGTGTATACCAAGAATATGATTATGATGCAGAAAACAAGGTAATTCTGAGTAATCCACCACTTAAAATTGAAGGTTCTATCATTGAAAAACACTTAGAAAAATCTACAAAAGTATATGTACTAGGTGTAACAGTAGGTGAGGATGTAGAAATTCGCAGTGAGCAATTGTTTAAACAAGGCAATTATACAGTAGGCTTATTACTTGATGCAGCAGCAACTACAGCAGTAGAGCAGGTAGCGGATCAAGTAAACGAAGTAATCAATACAATTGCTAAGAAACAAGGTTATAAACCTACATGGCGTTTTAGTCCTGGTTATGGTAACTGGCCATTAGAAATCCAACCGCATTTAGCTAAAATCATCAAAACAGAGCTAATCGGCTTACAAGTTACGGAGAACTTTTTATTGTTCCCACGTAAGTCTGTAACGGCAATTATCGGTTTAATGCCAGCAAATGAAGACCTTAAAACAAAACGAGGCTGTACTTCTTGTTCACAACAGGACTGCGCATCTCGTAAATTACCTGAAAAAGCAACTACTAACGACCAAAACAAGGCAGAGGAAGATAGTAGTAAGACTACTGCTGATGTATCAGGTATCGCTATGAAAGGCCAACCAACAGAATAATGTTTCACGTGAAACAGTTATAATTTTAGGATGTTAAAGGAAGATGTTTATGTATATTTTTGATGGTGCTATGGGCACAATGCTGCAAGCAGCAGGCTTAGAAGAGGGCTATTGTCCAGAGCTATTTAATGTAGAGAGACCAGAAGTTGTAAAGAATATTCACGCACAATACTTACAACATGGTAGTGATGTCATTACTACCAACACATTCGGTGCATGTGGTCTAAAATTAGAAGATTACGATTTACAAGATCGAGTAAGAGAAATTAATATTGCAGCCGTAAAGGTAGCAAAAGAAGCTATTGCAGAGGTTAAACCATCCGCCCGTGTAGCTGGTTCTATGGGTCCTACCGGCCGTTTCTTGCAACCACTAGGCAATATGAGTTTTGACTCTATTTATGACACATACCGTGAACAAGCAGATGCATTGATTGAAGGTGGCGTAGATTTCATTATCATTGAAACTATTATCGACGTACAAGAAATGCGTGCCGCTTTATTAGCATCTCTTGACGCTCGTGAAGCAGCAGGGAAGACAAAGGAAGATGTACAAATCATCTGTCAGTTTTCTTTCAGTGAAGACGGCCGTACTATTACAGGTACACCACCAGCAGTTGCAACTACTATCGTAGAGGCAATGGGTGCAGATATCATCGGTATTAACTGTTCTCTTGGACCTGAACAAATTACACCGCTTATCGAAGAGATTGCTAGCGTTACTAATTTGCCAATCAGTTGCCAACCAAATGCAGGTATGCCTCAACTGATTAATAAACAAACTGTATTCCCACTTACAGCAGAAGAGATGGGCCCATTAATGCTTCCAATCGTTGATGCAGGGGCTAGCTATGTAGGCGGCTGCTGCGGTACAACACCAGCTCATATCCAATCTATTTCTAACGCTGTGAAAGCACATACTCCTAAGGAGCGTGCTCATATCGAACCTAAAACAATTATTACAAGCCGTACTAGATTGTTAGAATTAGGCCACAATACAAAACCACTTATCATTGGTGAACGTATTAACCCAACAGGTCGTAAAGTTCTGGCCCAAGAATTACGCGATGGCTCTTTCATCCGTGTAAAACGCGATGCGTTAGACCAAGTAGAAGCAGGTGCAGACATTCTCGATGTAAACATGGGTGTAGCTGGCATGGACCAAACGCCATTGATGGAGCGTGCTATCTTTGAATTATCCATGCTCGTTGAAACTCCATTATCCATCGATACATTGGATCCAGCAGCCATGGAAGTAGCTCTTAAAAACTACCCAGGCCGCGCCCTAATCAACTCCGTAAATGGGGAGGAGGAGTCTATCACTCACGTTATGCCTTTGGCTAAACGTTATGGTGCCGCATTACTTTGCTTGCCAATATCTAGTGGTGATCTTCCTGAAAAAGCAGAGGACCGCGTTGCTTTAGCTGAAAGCATCGTAAATCGCGCTTACGGCTATGGTCTTCAACCACATGACTTATTACTTGATCCATTGGTATTAACACTTGCCAGCGGTGAAGATAGTGCACGTCAAACATTGCGTACATTACAGTTATATAAAGAGAAATTTGGCTTCCCAACAGTAATGGGCTTGTCCAATATTTCCTTCGGTATGCCTCAACGTCCATATTTAAACGGTCAATTCTTAACAATGGCTCTTGCTTGTGGCTTAACAACACCGATTATGAATCCATTAAATTATCCAGCTAAAAAAGCTTTTGTATCTAGTACAACGCTATTAGGTTGGGACCCAGGTTCTGCTCAATTCATCAAAGAATATGGCTATGAAGACGAATCAAGTGCTCCTGGTAACGCTGCTCCGAAAGGTCCAGAGAAAAAATCCTTCGACAGCAATGATCCATTAGCAAATATCCGCGCTTGTGTAGAACAAGGGGAGAAGGAAGCCATCGTCGAGCTTGTTAAAAAAGCCTTAGCAGACGGCATGGACCCATTAGATATTACGAAAAAAGGCTTATCTGAAGCGATGAACGTAGTAGGGGACAAATTCGGTTCTGGTAAATTATTCTTGCCACAAGTAATGCTTGCTGCTGAAACAATGCAAGCTGCTTTCAATACGATTAAAGAAATTATTCCTGCTAGTGAAAGTTTAGATAAAGGTACAGTCGTTGTAGCTACCGTTAAAGGCGACATCCACGATTTAGGTAAAAATATCGTAGCGGCCTTGCTTGAAAACAATGGTTACAAAATCGTCGACCTCGGTAAAGACGTTGATCCAGAAGTTATCGTTCAAGCTATTAAAGACAACAAGGCGGCTCTCGTTGGTATCTGTTCCTTGATGACTACTACAATGCCTCAAATCGACAATACTGTCGCTGCAATCCGTGCAGCAGGCCTCAAAACTAAGATCATGGTAGGCGGCGCCGTAGTATCCCAAGACTACGCAGACCAAGCGGGCGCAGATATCTATGCTAAGGACGGTATCGCAGCCGTTAACCACGCTAACGATTTCTTTGAAACTTTAGAGAAATAATTTTTAATAAAGAGGTACATGATGACATTAAGAGAGAAACATCAACAAGGGAAGTTCACTATTACAGTTGAATTAGACCCACCGAAAAGTAGTTCTGCAGAAAAGGTTTT
>QFCH01001522.1_pt1 | contig 17458 bp, 12 predicted proteins | sample 5346071 | NCBI WGS metagenome assembly QFCH01 (sample SAMN09062255, study PRJNA434731) | Human gut metagenome, whole genome shotgun sequencing project. | isolation source: stool timepoint B chromium assembly | host: Homo sapiens | collected 2015
GTAACTTTTTGCGCGGAAAAGGAGCTGCGCACTAATTTCTTAGTGCGACAGCCCCCTTTTGATGCGCCCGCGGGCGCACATTTTAACGGCCCGTTGTTGTTTACATTGCGTTCAATTTCATTTTTAGGAGGCGCGCCGCGTACCTGTTATTCCGGCACGGCCTCAGAGTTTGGCTTTTCGTCCTTGTCCCTGCCAAAGGTGGTGACAATATCGATCAGGTAGGATGAGATGGTCACCGTCACCAGGGAGTAGACGATCCGGCGGACCGGAATATAGGAGAGCGACAGGGCCAGAACCGTGATGTCGGTGAACAGGTAGGCCTGGCTGATCTTCAGCCGCGTTGTTTTGGAGATGATTAAAGCCAGGGCGTCGTCGCCTCCGCAGGATGCCCCCTGGCGAACCACCAGCCCGCAGCCGACGCCGATGAACAGTCCGCCGATCACCGCCGCCAGAAGGGGCGTGCCCGCCAGACTGGGAAGCAGCGGCGGGAACATTTCCCATAACCGGAAAAAGGCAGCCAGGCTGAAGGTCGCAAAAATGGACGTCTTTAAAAAGTCCCTGCCCAGGAATTTGAATCCGAACAGGTAGCTGATTCCGTCTAGTACGGGAGATAAAAGGGAAGATGAGATTCCGAACCAATAGTTGCACAGCAGCAGCAGCCCCAGTATTCCGCCCTCGGTGATACCCGTCTGGCGGTGGACATTATAAATGCCGAATGAGGTGATGGCTGTACCCAGAAGGATTGATATGACAGTTTTCCGGGTAAATGTTTGTTTTGTTTCCTGTAACAGCTGCAGCATGATTTTATTCAGCTGCTTCATAATAAAACCCCGTTTCTTTTTATAATACTTGATTTTTAGGTCCCGGGCCGTAACTATAGTATAAACCATGTCCCGGGTATAAAGTCAAGTATTTTCGGGGAATGGGGCTGGTCCCGGGCCGGGAGACGGGGGTCCGGCCCCGGGCAAAAGACGCGCCGGGGCCGTTTGCAAGGCGGGAATATGCGTTTTTGCCAGCTGATACCCAGGTTTACTGGTAACGCTCCTGGCCTTCCAGCTTCAGATACTGGAAGTACATATAGTGGGGGCCGCTGCTGGTTTTGATGGTAATAGAGCTCTGATCGCTCACATCCACCGCGATCTCGCGTATGGAGTCCTCGTAGTCGAATTCAAAGGATTCCAGCTCCTCGTCATCGTCGCCATAGATGGTCAGCGTTCCATTGGTGCTGTAGACATTGGCCACCAGCGTCTCGGGCCGGAATTTATTGCGGGTTTTCACGTCCATTTTGATGAAGCCGTCGTACCCCGTCAGACAGAGGTAACTGCTCCAGAATTTGGTGGAGCCGTCGCTGAGGTTAAGGGTCTTATTGGTGCCCTGGCTATAATGGTCCGTCTCAAAAAAGCGGTAAGAGGGATTTTCCTCGGTGGTGTCCACCCAGACCTCTTCCGGCTCTTCCTCCTGATCCTGGGCGGATGGATCCTGGTAGACCGTCTGGACGACCCCGTCCACGACCCAGGCGCCGCTGGCGTCCACCTGGTATCCGTCCGGTGTGGTGGTATTTTCCGCCATATAACCGTAATGGTCGAAGTAGTAACACTCAGCCCAGCCGTCCCCGTTGCCGTCCAGCCAGCGCCAGCAGCTCACGGGGGAACCGTTTACCTCGTCGCTCCACCACCAGCCCTGGGGGCTTTGCACCCAGCCCGCGGCGTAGGAGGGAAATGTCAGGGCCAGGGCGGCAGTGAAGGCCAGGGAAGCGGCCGCCAGTTTCTTAAAGTGCTTTTTCATAATCGATCTCCTTTAAGTTTTTAAATTTTGGGCTGTGGGTTTTGCCGCAGCCTGTTCGTCTCATTTATTAGTACCGGGTTCCCGGACGCAGGTTTTAATCATTTCAGAAAAATGTTCATGGCTTTCAAATTCTCTCTGTACCACGTTCCGGGTGAAATTCATCGCTTTCACGACGTCTAAAACATGTTCCTGGTAATCCAAAGAGGTTGCGCTCGCAAGGGTCAGTATCTCGTCGGCCAGCTTCGTATCTCGGGTCATATGGGTCCATCCCCTCCTGGAAAATGTTTTTATAATACTTAAATAATAAGAAATATGTATTGTAAATACATATTAACACATAAGAATAGACTTGTCAATTCAATAACACTGGATTTAGAATACAGTATTGTATTGACAATACGTTTTTGCCATGGTACACTTCCGGTATGGAGGAGGTGTGGTCATTTTGAGTATCGGTTTACGGTTAAAAGAAGCGAGAAAGGCCCGCGGCATGTCCCAGGAACTGCTGGCGGAGAAAATAGGCGCCTCGCGGGGCGTCGTCACCAACATCGAACACGACAAGGTTTTGGAACCCCAGCCCCTGGTGGTCAACGCCATCTGCGACGTGCTGAAAATCAACCGCCAATGGCTGCTGCGCGGCGACGGCCCCATGGATGAGAGCGGGGAAGCCGGGCGCAGCGCTAAGGTATTATCGGAAATATACACGTCGGTGAAGGAGCTGTCCGGGGAGGAGCAGCAGTTTATCCTGGACATGATTCAGACTTATATCAGGCACAGGAGAGGGTGAGAGTCCGGGCAATTCTACTGGGCGGAGTATTCCTCGGGATTGAGTGCCGGGCTTAAAAATTCTTCTGCAAACAGGTAGAACGTGGAGGGGATATAGCTCGTGCGTGCGCCGTTTCCTGTTAATGTGAGGTCAAAGGTGGTTTCGTTCAATATCAAACCGCTGATTTCGTTGGTGCCATACTCCCAACGCTCCAGATCCGCCAATCCCTGGGTTATCTCGGCAGCAGCGGCGCGTTCATTTTCGTAACTCAAAATATTGGGCGAGAGGTAGATGTTTGCCACCTCCCTTACCCCGGTTCCATCAAAATAGTAGACGGTGCAATTTAAGTCATAATGGGCGATGGTCGATAAAATAAGGCCGTTGTTTTCGTTGATAAGATTACAACTCTGCAGCAGATCAGCCTGTTCAAGATGGTCGGTGTAGTACAAAAGTTCGCAGTATTGGGTGGCAAAGTATTGGCCGCGTTCCACCAGAACCTCAAATACACCGTCCTGATTCAGGTCAACCACGCTGAAACCCACGGGAACAGCCGGATCGTCGTCCGTTGTATCTTTGGGGATTTTTGCATATTCCGTCAGCCTTTCCCTATATGCCGCCAGGGCCTTTTGGTTCCGCTCTGCTGTTGCGGCGGCTATTTGGGAGAGGCTTTTTTTCTTTAGTTCGCCGCCGGTCATATAGAAAAGCGTATCGCTGTGGATAAAAAATTCATCCACATTCTCATCCATCAGGACGGTGGCTTCATGGTTTGAGATGCGGCACAGCCTGTAACCGGAGGTCTGAACGCCGCCTGCGGTGGGGTAGCGGTTGCTGCGGAGAAAATAGACCTCCCCGTCCGCCGCCTGAAGCTTAAAAAATTCCGGCGAGTAGCCGTAGGAATGGTTGATGTTTTCCAGGCCGTAATTGTCCCTGGTATCGGTTGCATACCCGTCCGGCGGAACCACCAGATTGGTAAGCTTTATCAGATTTCCGTCTGTGCGTTCAGAATTTAAGGCGCTGAGGTAAAGCCCGGAATCTGAAAGGCAGAGGCTTAAGGGCGCAGTAATATCCAGGGAAGCCACCGGATATTCGTTCAAAACGCTCCCGTCCGCCGCATCGATCAATAAAAGCTTGTTAACGGAAAAACAAAGCGCCATATCGTCTGAAACGGTGAAGCCGGTTAGGGCTTCCGGGCCGTCGTAGAGGGTCAGATGTCCGTTTTCGGGTGATTCCCGGATCAGCCGGCCGTTGTCCAGACTGTAGCGGATGTCCTCGTCATAGTACACGGTGCACCCCGCTCCATTGTCGGCGGCCTGGATTCCGGTCAGGCGGCCGTCGCTGTTAAAGGAAAAGGTCTGCCGTCCCAGGGATGTCTGCTGATCCGCCATCCGGCCGTTCCGGTCAAAATAGTATACCTCCCCTTCGATTTCCTTCCAGGTGTGGCGGACGTATTCGCCGTTTTCCATATATCCGTATCCGTTGTTATTCTCCAGAATTTTCCAGCCATCTGAGAGATCCACTGCGGGCCCGGTGGTCTCAGCCTGGGTGTCTGTGCCGTGCGAGGCGCCGGTATTTGCGGATAAAACGTCGGCCGGGGACGTGGGAGAGCCGGAGCCGCCATTTGATTGCCCGGCAGTTTCCTGGCGGCTGGCCGCAATGGCGCCCTTGCCGATGGCCACGCCCGCCGCCCCGCCTGTGGCCAGGCATGCGGTTAATATGATCACGGCGGTTTTGACCTTTACTGCGCCGAAGAGAAGGGAAGCGGCACCGGCACTTCCGGCTGTTCCGGCGGCACCGGCTGCTGCGGTGCCGGCCGCCGGGCCGGCCGCGCTTGCTGCGCTTCCCGCCGAGCCGCCTGCGCTCCCTGCGCTTCCGGCCGAGCCGCCTGCGCTCCCCGCACTTCCGGTCGAGCCGCCTGCGCTCCCCGCGCTTCCGGCCGATCCGCCTGCACTCCCCGCACTTCCGGTCGAGCCGGCCGCGCTCCCCGCACTTCCGGCCGCCCCGCCTGTACCGCCTGCACTTCCGGCTGCACCGCCGCCTGCGCTCCCCGCGCTTCCGGCCCCAGCCGCCATCCCAGCCAGTCCCAGCGTCTTTCGCACCGCCATCCAGGTATACCGCGCCTTCTGCGCGGAAACGGTCATGCTGCTAAACATGCCCCGCAGGACGAATACGATCATCGGGCCGGTGACAACGTGCAGCTTCACGCCCATCTGGCGTTCCTTGTGCTCGATGCCCTCCTTCATGGCCTTGCGGGCATAGTTTAACCTGCTCTTGATGGTATTTTCACTGCACATGGCCTCCCGCGCGATGTCCGCCACGCTTTTCTCATCAAAATAGTACGCGATTACGGCGGCCTTCTGCAGGGCGGGCAGCCGGTCGATTACCTCCCGCACAATGGCGGCTGTTTCCTTGCTGTCCAGGGCCTTTTCCGGGGAAACGTCCGTATTTTCGTCCTCCAGGGCGTCGAAGAGGAAATCATTTTCCCCGTCCACCAGCAGATCGCGCTTTTTCCGGAGCCGTTTCATACCGAGATTGAAGACGATCCCGGAAATCCAGGATTTCACATAGCGCTCCTCTCTCAGGCTGTCAATGTGCTGGTACACGGCGATGTAGGTCTCCTGCACCAGATCCCACGCCTCGTCGTCATCGTGCAAAATCGATTTTGCATGAAAATAGGCGTATTTGTAGGTCAGCCTGTATAATTCTTCAAAAGCCATAGCGTCTCCCCGCTTTACCAGGGCGACGACGTCGAGTAACCGCGAATCCGCATGTTTGCTCCCGGGATGATTTTGAACCTCACTCATGTCATTCTCCTTTGTTTCTGTAAACTGATCATTGCCGGCTGTTTTCTGATCTCTATAACTTAGTACCATCCCGGCTTCCGTCCGTTTTAAAAACTTAAAAATATTTTCTGAGTGAAGTATAGGTTATATCTGGAAAAAAGTCCATAGGCGGCCTCGGCCCCGCCTCACACAAAACCAGACATAAAAACGGAGGCCGCTTTTGCCGCGGCCTCCGCTGTGTGATGTCGGATCTTAATCCTTCTTTTCGCTTCCTTTATAGGTAATAATACCCTTGCTGTCGGTGCAGTAGTAGGTGTCGTCGCTGTCCTTGATGTTCTTCTTGCTCTTCATGATCTTGCCGGAGGTGCTGATCAGGTAATGCTCGCCCTTGTACTCGATGTCCTCGTATTTGGAGCCTTCCTCGGCCTCCACGCGTTTGCCCTTGATGTAAATGGATCCGTCGTCGATCTTATCCACGCCCGCGCCCTTGTCGCTGCCGGAGCTCTTGAACTTGTAGTAATGCTTCTCGCCGTCGATATCCAGGGTAGCGGTGCCGGTCTTCATCGCGCCCTCCTTGGGGGAGTCGCCGAAGTAGTAAACGGACACGTCCTCGTCCTCATCGGGCAGGTCGCTCTCGGATTCGATCTCCTCCGCTTCCAGGATGGTTCTTCCGTCCTCGGCAAAGGTGATCTTGTACAGGCCGTGGAGCATTTTGCCGACCGGGTCAAAGCCGTATTTCTGGCCTTTGATGGTCTTAATTTCGCCGGCTGCCAGCTCGCCGTTGGAATTTGCATAGAACCAGTACGGCTCGTCGTCGTTGTGCGCCTCCGGATCTACGTCCTCGCTGGGAACTGTCTTGAACCAGCCGGTGGACAGCCAGCACTGGTCCTCGGCGCTGTAATACAGGTTGGAGCTGCTGGCGGTTTCCGTGCCGGGTTTCGCGTACCAGTCGAATTCCGCAACGCCGTGCTCGTTAAAGCGGTATTTGCGGCCGTTGATTTTCTTGCTCTCCGTGTCCTTTACCTTCTTGCCGTTGGGGTTAAAGTAGAAGTAATAGCCGTCGCCCTCGCGGTCGTCGTCGTCCTCCTCAGGCTCTGCTTCCAGATATTTCCATCCGGTTGCCATCCGGCCGCCGTCCTCCAGGCCGCAGTAGTACAACCCCTCCTGCCAGGCGTCATCGTCGGTCAGCATCTCGCCGTTCTCATCGATCCAGCCGGACATCATGTGTCCCTCCTCGTCGAAGATGAACTTTGCATTTCCCGCGGCTGTGGGCAGGGTGGCGGTGCGCACGCTGTCGCTGGAGCCGGATTTCTTTACGGCCTTTCCGTTGGCCTGCAGGTAATACCACCAGGTGTCCGGTTCGCCGTCGCCGCTGTCCTCATTTTCAACCTCGCGCCACTCGTTGGAGACCATGGCGCCCGCAGAGTTCACATAGTAGTAGTTGTCGTCCACCTCCACGATCTGGCTCTTCGCCATGTAGCCGTCCTCGTCCAGGTAAAACCAGCCGTTGCCGGACTTTTTGAAAACATCGGTCGCCTTGCTCCCGTCGTTGTTGTAGTAAACCCACTGTCCGTTCTCCTCAGCCCAGCCGGTGGCGGCGAAGGAAATCATCGCGCTTCCCAGTGTGAGCGCGGCCGCCGTACATGGAATCAGCAGCAGCTTCATGTTCTTTTTCATTATTTATTTTCTCCTTTCACGTTCATGCTCCTTGTCGTTCTGTTTGACAAAACCAACTTACACTATGGAGTAACTCCAAGGTCAATGGGGTTCAGAAAAAGGTAAAGAAGCGTAATATTTCTTACGAAAAATGACCCCGCTGTCCTTTCAAAATAATATCTGGTAAACTAAAGGCAGGATCAATAAAGGAGGCGGATGAGATGCATGAATCCAATGATAAGGCGGTAAGCAAACCCCTGGGGCACGACGATCAGAGTGGGTTTCAGTTTGCCCAGGAGATGCTGTGCGGGGATGTTACGGCAGCGGTGAATTTTGACAGGCTGCAAAAGCATCCGGCTATGGGCTATATTTTGTTTGAATATCTGCTCTGCGATGAAAAACAGACCGTGACGCCCCACACGAGCCACCCGAAGTGGTACTGGGGAAAAAATAAAGCAAAATTTCTGGGTCTTTGGCGGGTGGCCAGGTCGCTGGATGCCACTCTGTACCTGGTGAATTATGCGAAAGCAGGCACGCCTCACCAGGACAAGGTCAGAGTGATCGAGGTGTTGGATATGGATGTGGATGGGATTAAAATGGAACGGACCGCAGAAATTACGAGGAAAGAGTTTTCAGATTGGTTCCGCAAATTGAACCGGGCATGTATAGCCGGCGCTCATGAGATCGCCTTGGACGGCAAATATGATCTCTTTCACATGGACCGGGAGTCCATAGGGGAAATACGGCCCCATTTCGGCCGCTACAGCGGAGAGCCGGTCTGGAAAATTGCAGAACTGCCGGATAACGGGGACTATGCCTACATTCTGCGCAGCTACAACCGCCCATAGCCGCGGGAACCGCACTGGAAGCCATACCCGGAGCCGGGAATGCAGATCGGACAAAAAGCATCTCCGGAGAAATGTTCTAACCGCCCCGGTCCCGCTCATAAAGTGTAGTTAAGAAACAATTCGAGGCGATTCGAATGTTAAATTATCTATGGTCCGGCATGATACTCATCGGCGTGCTCTGGGGCGCGTTTCACGGCCAGCTGGCGGCGGTCACCGAGGGCGCGCTGACCTCGGCCAAGGAGGCGGTCACCCTGTGCATCACCATGCTGGGGGTCATGACCCTGTGGACCGGCGTGCTGGAGGTGGGCAAGCGGGCCGGGCTCATCGACCAGCTCTCCCGGCGCATGCGCCCGGTGCTGCGCTTTCTGTTCCCCCGCCTCTCCCCCGAGAGCGAGGCGGCCAAACAGATTTCCGTGAACATGATCGCCAACATCCTGGGCCTGGGCTGGGCCGCCACGCCCGCCGGGCTTAAGGCCATGGAGGAGCTTAAAAAGGTGGAGGAGCAGCGGGGCGAACGCCCCAAAGGAGTGGCGAGCAATGAGATGTGTACATTTTTGATCATCAACATTTCCTCCCTCCAGCTGATCCCCATCAACATGATCGCCTACCGCAGCCAGTACGGGAGCGTGAATCCCGCCGCCATCGTGGGCCCGGCGCTGGCGGCGACCCTGTTGTCCACGGTGGTGGCGGTGATCGCGGTGAAGCTGTTGGGAAGAGGGAAATGATGGGTTTGACTAATCCCCTATTATCTGCTAGTCTATATAAGTAAAAAATTCTAAGAGGTGAAATGTAATGGGGGATGGTTTTAAGGGCGACGGAGCCCAGAAACATAAAGGCCACCAGAACGGCGGTTTCAAGACGAGCCTGGGCTTTATCCTGGCTTGCGTGGGATCGGCCGTGGGTATGGGAAATATCTGGATGTTCCCGTACCGGGTGGGCCAGTACGGCGGGGCTGCGTTCCTGGTTCCGTACGCGATCTTTATCACACTGTTCGGCCTGGTGGGTCTTTCGGCGGAGTTCGCCATCGGGCGCAGGGCCAGGACCGGCACGCTGGGGTCCTACGAATACTGCTGGGCCTCCCGCGGCAAGGGAAAGCTGGGTTATGCTCTGGGCTGGATCCCGCTTCTGGGTTCCCTGGGTATTGCCATCGGCTACGCCATCATCGTGGGCTGGGTGGTGCGCGCCCTGTTCGGCTCCCTGACCAATTCCATACTGACCACGGACGCGGCGGTGTATTTCAGCCAGGCCACCGGGGAGTTCGGGAGTATTCCCTGGCATGTGATCGTGGTGGTTCTGGCCATGGCCATTCTGATGTTCGGCGTTTCCAGCGGCATCGAGAAGATCAACAAGGTGCTGATGCCCTCCTTTTTCGTGCTGTTCGCCATTCTGGCCATCCGCGTGGCCTTTCTGCCCGGCGCGGCGGAGGGGTACAAGTTCCTGTTTGTGCCAAAATGGGAATATCTGTTAAAAGTGGACACCTGGGTCATGGCTATGGGACAAGCGTTCTTCTCCCTGTCCATCACCGGATCGGGGATGATCGTCTACGGCACCTACCTGAAAAAGGACGAGGACATTCCGCGTTCCTCCATCCAGACGGCGGTGTTCGACACTCTGGCCGCCATGCTGGCCGCGCTGGCGATCATGCCGGCGGTATTTGCCTTTGGAATCCAACCCAATGCCGGGCCGCCCTTAATGTTTATCACGCTGCCGAACATTTTCCGCCAGATGCCCATGGGGCAGCTGTTCTCGATCCTGTTTTTCATTTCCGTGGCATTTGCCGGAATCACCAGCCTGGTGAACATGTTCGAGGCGGTGTGCGAGTCCTGGCAGAACCGGTTTAAGCTCTCCAGAAAGACCGCCGTTCTGCTCTGTGGACTGATTACGCTGGGCGTGGGCTTGTTCCTGGAGGCCGAGCCCAAGGTGGGGTCCTGGATGGACTTTGTCACCATCATCGTGGTGCCCTTCGGCGCGGTGCTGGGCGCGTTTTCCATCTACTATGTGCTGGGATTTGACAAAATCCGGGAGGAGATGGAGCTGGGGCGCAGGAAGAAGCTGAGCCCGTATTTCGGCCCGCTGGCTAAGTATGTGTACGTGCCTCTGGCTGTGATTGTGTTTGTACTGGGGATTCTCTACGGGGGAATCGGCTGACAAAAAACGCCCGCCATCCCGGCATTTCTGCCGTGGTGGCGGGCGTTTGATCTATTTATTTACCGTGTAGCCCGTATGGTCCAGCTCGATCTGCGTGACGGTTCCGTCCCCGCCGAAGGAGAACACCGCCATGTAGTCGGGGCCAGTATATTCGAACTGGTCCAGCGTGGCCAGATCCGTGTCCTTACCACTGTTGTCGGGGCGTCCCATGGACTTTTCCACCTTCTCCCGGTCGTAACCCTTGAAATCCGTGCCGCCGTAGATGACCTGGGAAGCGCCGTCCGTGCCGTCAATGGTGTAGAAGCCGGTCAGCTTGTACACGCGGCACTGGGAGAGGGGAAGATCCGTTTTTCCGGGATTGGCGATCACCGCGCTGGCGGCGGGCACGTCCTTTTTCAGCAGTAGAATTGGATGGGCCAGCATGGTGCCCGCCGGAATGTTCTGATCCGGGTCCGCGTCCGTTTCCAGGTCAAAGCCCGCGGCTGTGATCTCCCGGATCGTACACTGCCCGATCCGGAATTTGTTTCCGTCCAGAATCAGCTTGCTGTCCGAGCTGTTGCGGGCGGAGCAGCCCGCCAGCGCGGCGAGGCAGACAAGGGCCGCCGCCGCGCAGATTATGTACTGTTTTAAATATTTCATATTCCAACCTCCATATGTCATAAAATGAAATGCTGTTCTTAATTATAGACCTGTGCGGTGAAAATACAAATAAAATTTTTCCAAACATCATTGACAAACAAGCGGCAGGGGAATATAATCCCACTAAACCTAGTAAGTAACTATGAAATGCGGCGTGATCCATGGAACGTGGAGAGAGGAGAAAGCGATGGGAACAATCTATAAGGGAGCGATTGAGCTGGTAGGGAAAACGCCCCTGGTGGAACTGGTAAACCTGGAGAAACGGGAGGGACTTAAGGCCCGCCTGCTGGCCAAGGTGGAATACTTCAACCCCGCAGGCAGCGTGAAGGACCGGGTGGGAAAGGCCATGATCGAGGCGGCGGAGCAGAGCGGCGAGTTGAAGCCGGGGGCCGTGATCATTGAGCCAACTTCGGGAAATACGGGCATCGGCCTGGCCTCCGTGGCTGCGGCCAAGGGGTATCGCATGATTCTGACCATGCCGGACACCATGAGCGTGGAGCGGCGCAATATCCTGAAGGCTTATGGGGCTGAGATCGTGCTGACCCCGGGGGAGCGGGGTATGACCGGAGCCATCGAGAAGGCGGAGGAGCTGGCGAAGGAGATTCCGGGAAGCTTTATCCCCGGCCAGTTTGACAACCCGGAGAACCCCAAGGCCCACGAGCTTACCACAGGGCCGGAGATTTGGGAGGACACGGAGGGCTGTGTGGACGCGTTTGTGGCGGGCGTCGGCACCGGCGGAACCATCACCGGAACTGGCCGTTATCTGAAGAAAATGAACCCGGCCGTCAAGATAATCGCCATGGAACCCGCCGAATCCCCGGTGCTTTCCGCCGGTCACGGGGGGCCGCACAAGATTCAGGGAATCGGCGCCGGGTTTGTGCCCAAGGTTCTGGACACCGGCATTTACGATGAGATCGTGACCGTGGAGGACGACGACGCGTTTGCAGGCGCCAGGCTTCTGGCGCGGACCGAGGGCATGCTGGTGGGAATCTCCTCGGGCGCGGCGCTGTACGCGGCCATTGCGCTGGCCCGCCGGGAGGAGTACGCCGGAAAGACGATTGTAGTGCTGCTGCCGGACAGCGGGGACCGGTATTATTCCACGCCGCTGTTTGTGGAGGGGTAGTACGGGAACGAAAGGAAAAGGAGAAACTCAATATGCCATTTGAATTGGTAAAATACGCAGCCCCGGATTTTTCCGGGGAAATGTTTGTAAACGCGCCGGACGCGGCCATGGCACCGGCTCCCAGGGACCGGGTGGCGCCCGGGAACTACCACGCCACCACCATATTTCCGGAATACTTCAAGGTGGACGGCCGCTGGCTGTTAGCCGGGGAGAGCCGGATGGACTGCGTGGCCGTGTACGAGAACGGGACGATTGCGGTGCGGGAGTTCCGCAACCTGAAACAGGGGGATCTGGTGTTTACCGGGCGGACGGAGAATTGCGAGGAGGGCATTTTCGTATACCCCAACGGCTTTGACGCGGGGGAGGGCGGCCACGACGAGACATTTGCCTTCCGCCAGAGAAGAACCCGCGAGACCGCGTTTTCCAAGGACTACGACAATATCTATGATCTGCTCAAATACGAGCGTGATCACGGCTACGTGGTGTGGGTCATGGGCCCGGCCTGCGCCTTTGACTCCGATTCCAGGGAGGCGTTCTCCCGCCTGGTGATGAACGGCTATGTGGACGCCATGCTGGCCGGAAACGCCCTGGCCACCCACGATCTGGAGGGAGCCTACTTAAAAACCGCCCTGGGCCAGAACATCTACACCCAGCACACCCAGCCCAACGGCCATTACAACCACATCGACACCATCAACCAGGTGAAGCTTCACGGCTCCATCCCGGAGTTCATCGACAAGGAAGGCATCGACAACGGCATCATGTACAGCTGCGTGAAAAAGCAGGTGCCCTTTGTGCTGGTGGGTTCCATCCGCGACGACGGCCCCCTGCCCGAGGTTTACGCCAATGTGTACGAGGGTCAGGACGCCATGCGGGAATGCATCCGCAAAGCCACCACCGTAATCTGTATGGCCACCACCCTTCACTCCATCGCCACCGGCAACATGACCCCGTCCTTCCGGGTGATGCCCGACGGGACTGTGCGCCAGGTTTATTTTTACAGCGTGGACGTGTCCGAGTTTGCAGTGAATAAGCTGGGCGACCGGGGAAGCCTGTCGGCCAAAAGCATCGTGACTAATGTCCAGGATTTTGTGGTGAACGTGAGCAAGGGACTGGGGCTTTATCCGTGACAATCAACCGAATCAATTAACGCCGGTCAGGAACCGGCCCGCGCAGATCAGAGGATTTGCCCGGGCCGGTTTTTTGCTGTGTACTTTATATTCGGAAAAAGCCCAAAAAGTAACCGTATTGTAACCGCCGAATGCTATACTGTAATGGTATGTTAGGAAATTTTACCCTGCTATGGATCATGAAAGATATAAGGAGGCGCAGTTCGTGAGAGGTATGAGAAAGCGAATCAGTTGGAAAATGAGGCTGCTAGCCTGGTTTCTGGTGGTTGCGATGGTTTCCGGGAATTTATCCCAGGTAGGCTACGCGGCCCAGTCCCAGACAAAGGAGACCACTGAACAGCGGGTGATCAAAATAACGGAAAAGGAGATTGAGCGGATTCTGGACCGGGACCCGGAGAGGCGTCCCGAGCTGGAGCTGAAGGATATCCCCTTTAAAGGCGAGACCAAAAAGCAGAATGTTCTCGATGAGATCCTGTCCCTGACCGAGGGGAAGATTCTGATCAAGAAGCAGAGAAACGGCGCAAGCCTGTGCCTGATCTATGCGGAGAAGGACGGCCTGGATATCGACTTTTACGACGAGGATGCAGAGGTGGATGAGGACGAGTGCCTGATCGACTTCCTGGAAATCTACACCGTAAACGCCGGGGATAAGCCGGTGGAGTACAAGGTGGTGCTGGACAGCGACACCATGGTGATCGGGGAGGCCACCAGCTCGGAGTTCAAGGTGGTGGGCGACAATGAGGACTTTACCATCGCCACGGATTCCAACGCGGTGAAGGCCACGGATTCCAACGCATCTGCGCAGGAGAAGGAAACCGAAGCACCCGCGGCCCAGCCGGATAACGGACAGGCGGGGGAATCAGGACAGGAGAATACAACACAGGATCCGGCCCAGGGAGACAACGGGCAGAATCCGGCTGAGGGTACGGAAGGGGAGGCTCCGGCAGGGGGAGCGGACCAGCAGGAACCCGCAGAAAACGGCGGGGCGGAGACGCCCTCCGAAGAGACTGGAAGCCAGGAGTCCCAGGAGACCCAGGCGCAGCCTGAGACCGAATCACAGACTGAGACAGAAGCTGAAAAAGAGCCGGAGACTGAGGCTCCCGCAGCCGAACCCACGGAAAAAGAGACGGAGAAGGAACCGGAGGCGGATGAGCCGCAGGAGCTTTCCAGATCCGTCCGTGAGAGATATCTGGTTACAAGTTCCGACGATGATGAGGAGGACGAGGGCGCGGGCCTGGTAAGCCTGTCCTTTGACGAGGATGCCACCGAGGAAGTCATGGAAAGCCTTCAGGAGGAAGGCGGTATCGTCAGCAGAGTGGGAGCCGGGATGATTAAGAGCACGCGGCTTACGCTGGTGCCCAGCACGCCTTTCTTTGAGGCGGTGACCGAGGCCCTGGGCGATCCCGACAGCGCTGAGGACAATCAGGTGGTGGTGGGAAGCATCGCCGTGTCCCCCGACAAAACCGGGGAGATCATGGCGGGCGAGGAGTTCCACCTCACCGTCAACTATGCGATGAACGCGGTTCCGCCCTATTCGTACAACGGAGGCACAGTCAGCCTTTACACGCCCAACGAGGTGAAACGCGGAACCATTATTCTGACCGTACCCAGGGAGCTGGTGCTGCCCCAGCAGGCAGTCTACCGCCAGGAAGCGGGAGAAAGCGCCATTTACAACATTCCGGTTTCAGATGAAAGCGCCTCCGGCAAGATGGTGTTAAAAGCCTACTTTGCCGGAAACGGCAGATCGGGGATCGGCACGGCCTATGAGATGAGCAATATCTGGTCTGCGGCGTACAGCGGTTTTGTCACAGCCGTAGATCCCACGGACGCCTCCTCATCGGTGGAATACGCCTTCTGCGATTACGGGCAGAGGGAGTCCCTGGACGAGGAGCTTACCGAGGAGATGTACCAGTGGGAGCTGGCTTCGCCGGATGTCTGGGCCGTCAACAAAGAGATCACCAGCTTAAACGGAGTCGGGGAGCAGGTGTCCCTGAACGGGCAGGATGCAGTTAAATTTGAATTTGAGATCACCGTGGGCCTGGACCAGGCCGGCGCGCCCGCTGTGGGCGATGCCAACTACTTCAGGCCGGGCCGCGTGCCCTTTGAGTCCTACCGGCTCACGGATACCCTCACGCTCCACGATAAAGAGGGCAATCCCACGGATATCGCGCCCTTAAAGGTTGAGCTTGTGCCCGAGGGCGCAAACAACGGCTCTCCCCTGGTTGCGGAGGAACCGGTTCTAAACAGCGCGGTGATCAGCACGGAGCAGTATGCGGCGGCCGGACATCCGGGCGAGGATACGGGCTTATATGAGACCGACGGAAGCGCTCCGGCGCTTACCCGGTATAAGGTGACGGCTTATTACGCCCGGGAAAACTTCAAACTGGATTTCTGGGATCCCCAGGTAGAGGACGGGGCCACCTATCAGGTAAAAAATGACGTCACAATCGATTACACTCTGGCAAATGTCAACGGAGGCGGAAACAGACCTCAGATTCAGGATGATGCCAGGGGTTATTACCAGTTCGTGGAGGGAAGCAGCGCCATCCGGCTGAAAAAGAATCTGCTGATCCCCGATCTCAACGAGGCCGGAGAGCTGACCACCCGGGAAGTACCCTTTGACGGAGTATACGGCGGTTACTATGAGGGGTATGCCGGATTTACCCTTGAGAAACAGGATGAGGAAGGCACATTCCAGGTTTATTCCCCCAAGGTACTGGAAGGCGGAGTTTACAAAGACCTGGAGAACATTGCCATCAATCCCGTGCAGGACAGCCTGGATGGGGAGGTCCCGGAGCAGGGAACCGACGGGAGTCTGACCTTCTACGTGGAACCGGGCACCTACCGGATCACGGAGACGGAGCTGCCGGAGAAAACCCAGCCCGGTCCGGGTATGGAGCTTGACAGCCGGGGTCAGGCGTATTTTGAGGTTACGGTAAAGCTGGATGACGAGAAAACCGTGACATTTAAAAACGCAGTTCAGAGCGGCGGGCTTCAGTTTGCCAAGTATGGGTACGAGTACCGCAACCACGGACTTTCCGAAAAAGCCGATCCCCTTGGCGGCGTAACCTTCGAGCTGTTCGACGGGCAGGGGGAGAGTCTGGGAAGCGCCACGTCCGGCAAAGACGGAATCGTGAGCTTTTTCCCGCTGGATGCAGGAACTTACACACTGAAGGAAGTGAGCACAGCCGACGGCTACATTCTGGATTCCACCGCATACGACGTGAAGGTGGAGGCCGGAAGGATCGCCCGTCCCCGCAAGGGCGGAGCAGACCAGGAGGTTCTCTATAACCTTCCCAACCAGTCCGCGGTCAGAGTGGTCAAGTGGCTGGCGAAGCCCGGGCAGGAGCAGGAGACCAGGGTGCAGCTCGGCGGTCAGGCTGTGGAAGCCTTTGCAGGCCGGTTCCAGGTTGAGTACCGCGACGGGGAAAACTGGCTGAAATACGGGGATCCCCTTTCGCTGGGCGGCAGCGGGGAGATTTACCTGGACCTTCCGGTCTATCGGAACGAGAAAACGGAGTCTGCGGAAGCCACCGTGTACCGCGTGGTGGAGAGCGTGCCGGAGGCATACACCTCCAAGACCTACAATGTGGGAGACGGGGCGTACTACCAGACCTTCGATCCGGACGCACGCCAGGTGGTTTCCAGGGAATTCACCCTGGAGGAGGCGAGAGAGCAGGGCAAACCGGCTCCCGTGCAGACCATTAATATTACAAATATTCCCAGAAGCAACATCGCGTTGACCAAGTACAACGCCGGATACGGGGCGTCCGGGGATGACCGGAAGTCCTGGATTACGTCCGAAAAAGCAGGCGCGGCCGCGGCCGAGTTCCAGCTGCTGCGCAAAACCGGGGAAGGCCGGTACGATCTGGTCGGAAGCGGGCAGACCGATGAGAACGGAAATATCGTGTTCTCCAATCTGGACATCTGGACCGACAACGGAAGCAAGATTGAATACTACTGGTATGAGATGCCCCAGTCCGGAACCCGGCTGGAGGTCTTTGATTCAGAATACGCCAGCGGCTCTGAGAACCGGCTGCAGACCGTGACGGGCGCTGTCATTGACGGCGTGTCCTATGACGCGGTGATGTTGGGGGGACCGTTTGAGCTGACCGTGGATTCCACTGTGAGGGCTTACGCTTACAACGTGGCCCAGAAGCTTCCGGTCTGGATTGAGAAGCGGGATGGAAGCGCCAAAGAAACGGTAATCTGGACGGACAGCGATCCGGAAACTCAGTTTGAGTTTACCATTTACCAGATGGACGGGGACAAAACCGGGGCCGCAGGCCAGCCGGTAACGGTCCGCAACGACGGAAAGCCGGTATACCTGGATCTGGGATACCAGTATAAGGTTTACGAGACAAAGCACCCCGAAAGCTACGAAGGATACGAGGGCCAGGAAAGCCAGTCCGATGAAAAGGGATTCTACCAGATCATCGACCTGACAAAACGCCCGGAAATATCCATGGGCAGCGGTGTTCAGGAGGCAAAGGGCGGGAATCTCACCACCTTTGTGAACCGCCGGCTGTCAATGCTCATGTACGGTAAGGAAGCAAGCAACCGAAAACAAGAGATAGACCGCC
>QFCH01001716.1_pt1 | contig 17435 bp, 10 predicted proteins | sample 5346071 | NCBI WGS metagenome assembly QFCH01 (sample SAMN09062255, study PRJNA434731) | Human gut metagenome, whole genome shotgun sequencing project. | isolation source: stool timepoint B chromium assembly | host: Homo sapiens | collected 2015
TGTGGAGTGGAATAAATGAGCATCGATCTTCGCCCAGGCGCAACTGCCCTTGAGTCTCCCAAGCCCGTGCCGATGGCCCCTGAGGTTGCATCCCGCTGGACTGCCATTAGTTCAGCTTTGACGCAGACTCAGGCTGTCCAAAATGCGTCGATTCCCCCTGAATCGTGGACCGGCGCAGCCGCAGATGCTGCTTCTTCTGAGATTCAGGCACTGGGTGGGAAACTTTCGGATCTTGCCGGAGCTTTCCCCGGTCCCGCAAATTCACTGAAAACCTGGGAAGATCGCAATAACCAGGGTATTCAGACGATCGAGGGCCTCCAGCAGCAGTGGGATGATGCAATTACAACCTACAAGCAGAGGATGGCCGAGATTAAGGCGCAAGCTGACTCGGACAAGGAATACAATCCTGCTCCAGATCGCAAGGCAGCACGTGAGACTCTGTCTTCTGCGCAAGCTCCGCTGAAGAAGTCGTACAACGATGAAATTCATCAGCTTGATGAGGCTGCAAAGACGGCTGCAACCGCAATTCAGAAAGCTTCGGATGACAAGATCTCGCCCGATGCAGTGAAGGGTGGGCGCGCCGCGGTCGGTGCTGCACTCTTCGGCTCAGATATGCCTATTTGTGATGGTGCTGCTGAGTGGGACTATGCTTGCGATCAGGCGCCCAAGATGCGCGATGATATTGAGAAGGCAGCGAATTCTGATAAGCCTTTGACTGAAGCGGAAGTCAAGAAACTTCAGGAAAAGTGGGGCGATAAGCTGCAGAATCCATACTGGGTCCAAGCTCTAGCTGACTCTTACCGTGCGAAACACGGTAAAGATGCAAACTTCTCCGACGTACTCAATAGGCTGGCGATTAATGCGGCGGGGACACCCCAAGATGAGTACGACTCGGGAGGAACACGTAACCAACTGATGGCATCAGTTGGCAGCGCTATGGTTCTTGCGACCGGTGGTTTCGATGCCAGTGCAGGGGCTATTGATACTAATGCGGCGTATCAGACAGTAAGGGCTGGTCTCCGTGGCGTTGATGGTACGACGACGATTGCTCAGATGGAAGCGAACAATATTGCTGACTTCAAGGAGACTGGAAGCCAGTCTTATGAGCGCTTCCCGGGGCAAGGAGCCACTGCGCAGTTCAACGGCTTTGACGTCTTTACCCAATTGACGGGATATGCTGCAGCGAAGAATCCAGACCTCACTTTGGGCGCAGGGGTTTACCATGCCGCCCCCGGGGAGACTTCTCTTGCGTCCGATATTATGGCCTATGATCATCAAGCTCAACGCGGCTATAACTCCCTGTATGGGGGTGTTGCTGATGACGTTTCGCGTTATTCGTTGATTGCGATGACGAAGGACGATGCTAGCGCTCGTGGTTATGCTCTGGACCCGATGCAAAGCCTGTACATGCTGTCGGATACTCCCGATGCCTTGCAGGACGGAGCTGGGCCCGCGTCTATGCAAAAGGCTGAAACTGCCAGGTTGATGTATTTGCGAAGCTTCCTCGATGGGGATACCCCCTTTGATGTTGATCTTCCTGATGGTGCGGGTAAAGATGGGCCGATTAATGTCGCTCGTTATCTGACTGGTAATCGAAATCAAGGTGGACCTGGGGCGTTCCTTGGAACCGTCGATGGGGGCGATGCGCTTGGCGATATGCTGAACGATGCCTCTAATCCACGCACTGCTAGTGCAGCTGAGCCTGTTGCCAGTGATTTCCCTGACGACCCGGATCAGAAGCAGCTTAAGGCTGCTCACGATATCTGGGAACGTGACGCTCGTGCGCGGCCGACGATTGCTGCGAATACAATGGCCGGTTATCAGGATGGTCTATCTCGCGATAACTCTGGTGGATGGGGCAGCGGGGTCGAAGATAAGACCAAGCAAGGTGAAGATATTTACGGCAACCACAATTCGCGCCTGCGTTCGTGGATGGGGTCGATTATTTCGCCTTACGCGGGTGATTTGGCCCATCAGATGCACAATAACTCATCGCCTGGAATGCAGGCTGGATCCCGAATCGGCGAAGATAACACGGCGCATATGCGTTTCAGTTCAGCTATGGTTGATCGGTTTAAAGGACCGGGTGGTTTGCTCCAAGATCTTGCCTTTGACCAGCCGGAAGTTATCAAGGACAGCCATTACGATAATGGCAACCCCTTGGATGATAGGTATGTGGGTGGGCGTATGCCGGCCCTGAAGGCAGTTCAGGTTGCCGCCTACACCGGTTACATGGACGGCGTCTCTCAGGCGATGGAGGAGCCAGACTACGGCGTGCGTATGTCAAGGGTTAACCGCACCACAGACATCTGGACTGAGCTGATCCAAGAAACCTTCGATGCGCACGAAGACAAGAATGTGGAAGTCGCGCGCGCACTTGATAAGTCAAACGAAGAGGCGCGTAAAATTGTCGATTTCATTGTCGACAAGGGGGCAGGCTATGCGAGTAGTAAGGTTCCCGTTGGGGGAGGCTTGCTGGAGCATGCGATCAAGTCTGCAGCTGGTGCAGGTGAGGATGCATGGTGGCCGACCGATAATGAGTCAAAGGCTTGGGACGCGGGACGCCACGATACAAACAAATCGGCACACCAGCTTATGCAGCGCGGCCTGACGCGCGCCATGTATGACTCACCGCATTGGACTGAGCGTGGAGGCACGGTGGATGTGTCGCCTGGTAGCCAGGGGCTGGCAAATAAGGGCTTCTCATTCGTCAACCAGGACGGTACCGTCAAGCCTTACGACTCGTTAACTGACGATGAACGCGCAACAGTTGATGGTTACTTCAAGGGAGTCAATAGTGACTTCCACGATGTTCTTGATCATCAGTATCAGGTACAGCAGGATGCCGAACAAGATGGAGCGGTTTCGCGTCCGAAGGGGAAGTAAGGCAAGCTAGCTGCCAATAGGCTGTGCGAATTCTGAAGATAAGTCGAAGCAAGAACTTGTTTCACAGTTCCTGAAGGAAGAAGCTGTCCATAGCGACGGTGTAAAGCACAAGGTGATGGAGATTTGCCGTCCTACAATTCGATGTCGGAAACGCAGCAAGGGCGCTTCCGGGCGTTTTTGAAGGAGCATACCTACTTGAAGGCGCCGCTTGAGGCTGCCGACAAGACAACCTGGGATTCTTTCACGAAGCTGAGGTTGACACAGCAAGACTAAAGAAGCTGGCGGCAAGTATGTCGTCGGCTGCTTTGTCAGCGTTGAGGGTGCTAAACGCGCATCACACGGTGTGTGCTTGAATTATTTCCGGTGTTTTGAAGAAGAGGTCGTTGAACTGGTAATTTAATGATCGATCTATTCGCACGCCAAATGGGAATACGAAGGTATTGCTCAGGCAAGTGGTGTTACCACGTTGGAAAGAGAAGAGTACTTCCAATGACCGGAGCTGAAAAATCGACCGCCGACCAGATTAATTTCGACAGTGCTGGAGTCGGCGTTGTTGCGAATGACCAGTGGACGGACGCCGACACTCTTGCAGGGATCGGCGCCTCGGCTAAACGTATTTCAACAAGTTCTGTTGCTTTTTCTCTTCCCGGTCCGGGGGGTGAAGGCCCGAGTGAGTTGCTCCAGGCGGCGAAACATTTTACTGACGCAATGTCGATGGTCGTCTTAGAATATTCGGATGCTTTTGCGACCTTGGGTTCCGGAGTTGATAGCGCTCGCAAGAACTTTGACAGCACTGAGCAGTACAACCGTGAGCGTGCGGCTCGCTTGGGAGTTGAGTGGAACAAATGAGTGGCGTTGATTTTCGTTCTGGTAGTTCGGCTCTAGAGGCTCCGAAGGCTGTTTCTTCAGCTTCTGAAGTCGCTTCGCATTGGAGGGCAACGGGTTCGGCGTTGGCCAACAATGTTCAAGCTGTTCAGAATGCCTCGATTCCCACTGAACAGTGGTCGGGCCAAACAGCTCAGGCCGTTGTTACCGAGATCCAGACAATGGGCACGAAAGTCTCATCCCTGTCAGGGAAATTCCCTGAGCCAGCGGGTGTGCTGGAAACGTGGAGGGGCGAGGTTGATACTGCTATTTCTGAGGTCAAGACACTTCAGGAAGAGTGGGATTCTGAGCTGAGCAACTATTACGACAGGGTCGCGCAAATTGAAGCTGATGCCGCAAGCGACCCAGATTATGATCGTGAAGCTGCCTTGGCAAGAGCTCGTCAGGAGATGATCAGCAAGCAGAGTGATCTTAAAAGTTCGTATGACAAGAAGATTACGGCGCTCAGCACAGCTGCAAGTGAAGCGGCAAAGACAATCAATGGAATCGCGGATAGCGTAGTCCCTCGCGACGCCGTAAAGGCTGGACGCAGCGCCGTTGGAGCGGCGATCTTCGGATCGGATACTCCCATTGTTGATAGCGCTGCAGAGTGGCAATACGCCCAAGAGCTTGCTCCGAAGATGGCGGAAGATTTTGAAAAAGCTGCGGATGCTAAGAAGCCTCTGACAGTTGAGGAGGTTCGGGATCTCCAAAATAAGTGGGGAGACAAGCTCAAGAATCCCTTCTGTGTCCAAGCGATGATGGATTTCTATCGTTCGAAGCATTCCGGCGAGAAAAATGCAGCAGTTGAAATGTTGTATAAGGTTGCGGTGAATACAGCTGGTTCAGATTATGACCGTGCGAAGACAGGAACAGAGCGAAATTCTCTTATTGATTCACTTGGAACTGCGATGGTCTTGTCAACAGGTGGTTACAACACGAGTGGGGATGAGAGTCGACAGGCGCATGAATCTTTTATTCAGATGAAGGATGCTCTTCTTGGAAAAGATGGCAGAACAACCGTAAGTCAAATCGAGGATGCGAACATCGCTGAGTATAAAGATACGCTTTGGAATCTTTATCCTCGTTTCGTGAATGAAGGGACCTATAGTCCGCAAGTGCGTGGTGGTGATTTGTTCACTCAGGCGGCAGGTTATGCAGCGTTAAGCGATTCAAGCCTCACATTTGGACCAAAGGTCTATCAGAAGACGGGTGATGATCCCTCGCTTGCATCCGAGATCATGCGATTTGATCACAACTTCAAATCTGGATTAAACGTTTTCTATGGAGGAGCTAGTAGCCAAGCAGCAACCCATCCGCTAGTTGCATTTGATGAGAGTAAGAGGCATATCATCGAGTCTTTTGCCAAGGATCCGATGCAAGCCCTGTATTTGCTTTCCGACACTCCTGATGGCATAAAAAGCGAAGGTATGGAGAGGTTTGAAGCAAATAGACTGAGTTCTCTCCGTGAATTCTTGAATGAGGATACTCCATTTAATGTGGAGCTTCATCCGGGAGCTTCAGCGGACACGCCACTTAATGTGGCGCGTTATCTCACAGGTACTCGTAACTATGGCAATCCAGCGTTTAGAGGATTTGTTGATCAGGGTGACGCATTTGGGAAAATGATCGAAGATGCCACCCGCCCGTTTGATGATCGTACGAAGGAACTCCTGGGTCCTCAATGGGAGAAGGCTGCGAATTCTCAGGCAACGGTTGTCGGTAACTATATTGCGGGTTATCAAGACGGACTCGATTTTGATGATGAAAAAGACGGAGCTCAGGATAAATTTGGTGCGAGCAACCCAAAGCTGCGCTCGCGTTCGGGTACTATTTTAGCGAACTGGGCCGAGAGCTTTGCCTTGGCGGATGCTGATAACGCCAACGGGTCGGACTCTTCGAATCCTAACGGTACGGTTGATGAAGGGCGTCGTAGTGATGCTTCTGGCCGAGCGCAGTTTACTCTCTCTCCAAAACTGAGAGATTCTCTATATACGAAGACCGGATTGTTTGCCGATCTTGCATTCGATAACCCAAAGCAAACTGAGGGGGAGGAGACTGATACTCCCTTTGATGATAAGTATGATGGGGGTCGTCCTCCGGCGTTAAGTGTGATTCAGGCTGCTGCATATGCGGGTTATAAGCATGATCTGCTTCAGACTATGGGAAGCGATTATCATATTGATCCCAATGACAGCACACCGGGAACTACCTGGGATCGGAGAGTTTCAAGCAGCGTCAATAAATGGGGAACGCTATTCCAACATCTCGCGCAAGCTCCTGCTAACGTCGAAGCACTTGACCACGAAGAGGTCGCGAAAAGGAATCAGCGGATCCGTCAGGGAATTGATGCTCTCGCATCTCTCGTCCCAACTGATAAAATTCCGGGTTCAAAGATTGTTCAAGCCTTGACTTCGTCTGCGGTTGAAGAACAAAAGAATACGATTCTTGACCAGATCCTACCAACGGACTTCAAATCTGAAGATCTCGCTAAGCAAATAGCTAGCTATCGCGGATCAAACGAGACTCTCACTGACACGCTTGCCGAGACCTACAGTGCCCGTTCTGAATGGCCGAATCCTGACGAAAAGACTAAAGATGAGCTTGTTGCGCAGTTCTTAAAGGAAGAGGCCGTACATAATGACGGTGTAGTACCACAGGGAGATGGGAGTTTACCGTCATACAATGCGATGACCGAGGCGCAGCAGTCGCGTTTTAGGGGATTCCTGAAAGAGTTTACGTATTTAAGAGTGCCGCTTGAAGAAGCAGGTAATGTCACGTTGCGTTCGTTCGTGACGGACAGAGTTACAAGCAAACCATGATTCTGCCCCTCTGTACCCCAATTAAATCGGCGTGATGATGTTTGTGAGTTTTCATCTCGCGAGTAAAACGTGCTCCACGTAGCTGCTAGCAAAGTTGAAGGCATGGATTGTGGGAAAAGGTTGTTTCCTCCCATTGGAGCTGGAACTAGTTGTCAATGATAGATGGAATTTTGTTTCAGACATACTGCGGATTGTCGTGTGATGCGCTTACGAGTTAGTGGAAGAAATGAGTGATGTTGATTATCGTTCGGGAACATCAGCTTTGGGTACTCCTGAAGCGGTTCCATTTGCTTCCGATGTCGCCTCACATTAGAAGACGACTGGTTCAGCGCTAGTCAATAATGTGCAGGCTGTTCAAAAAGCCTCGATCCCGACTGAACAATGGTCTGGCCAAACAGCCGACGCGGTTGTCGCCGAGATTCAAAAAATGGGAGGCAAGGTCTCATCTTTTGCTGAGAAGTTCCCAGGTCCCGCGGGCATATTGGAAATGTGGAGCGGGCAGGTAGATACCGCGATTTCAGAGGTTCAAGGCCTTCGAGGGCAGTGGGATGAAGCCCTCCGGGCTTATTGCGATGAGATGGAGCGAATCGCGGCAAAAGTGGCTTCGGACGAGGACTATAATCCAGAGCCTGATCGTAAGAAGGCCCGTACGCAGATAATCGCTACCCAATCGGAACTCAAGGGTTCATACGATAAAAAGATAACTGCGCTCAGCGACGCTGCAAGTGATGCAGCTAAAACAATCACTGACGCGATAAACTCAGTTATTGCACCTGAAGCAGCTAAGGTCGGCCGTAGTGCGGTTGGGGCTGCCCTTTTTGGTTCAGATACGCCGATTGTCGATAGTGCTGCAGAGTGGCAGTTCGCCCAAGAATTGGCTCCGAAGATTGCGGACGCTCTGAAAAAGGAGCCTATGACAGCTGCGGATGTCCGCTTGTTTAACGAAAAGTACGGCGAACATCTTTCGAATCCTTATGTTGCTGCTGCTGTTGCGGAGCATGTGAGCATTGATGATATCAATAAGGTGTCAATTGCCGCTTATGCGACTGGATTTGATAACAATGGTCCGCTAACCAATAGCTCCTTTGAAGACTTCAACAAGAATCTTGGAGCCTTGATGGTGATGGCAACGGGAGGGAGTAATCTCTCTGAAAAGACGGTCGGCGCCCAGGCATCTTTCGATCTCATGTCCGAACACCTGATTGGTAAAGATGGTGCAACGGTCTCCCAGATTTTTGATACGAAACTTGATGAATTAAAAGAGAGTGGCTGGACGACGTATACGCATCCCGGCACTCATCTTCGCCCCGAAACGGCACTGTTTGGCTACGATATTTTCGCTCAGCTTGCGGGGCATGCTGCCAGCGAGAATCCCTCTCTTACACTGAGTGCAAACTTCTACGACAAGCCCTCAGCTGGTTCCTCTGTTTTTGCGGATATTGTTAAATTTGATCACGATTCGCAAGGCTACTCCACCAGGCTGGCAAAGGGAGTGAACCCGGGGCTCTACCAATTGTGTGGATGCGATCCCAACCTTCCGGCTGACAAGGCGCTGCAACGTTTTGATCCAGTGCAAGCGGCACTTGAGCTGTCCGACACGCCGGATGGCTTGGGCGAGAAGAGTGCACCGATCCTTCATCAGAGTGAAGAGAATCGCCTTGGTGCGTTGAGGCGCGTTCTAGATTCAAATATCGACTTTGACCCGGTTGAGAGCGTGGAGAAAGTCGGTAAACCCTATGACAAAGACGCCGAGCCGATGTCTATGGTTCGCTACCTTGTTGCTTGGCGAGGAGGCGCACAATTTGGTGACAGGGCTTTCTATGATCAAGGTGAAGCCTTAGGTGATGTTCTTGCTGACGCGTCAAGGCCTGGCGCAGAAATTCTCCTCCCTGACCCTCTTGATTACGAAGGTGGAAAGGACTCTGACTCGTACAAAGAGGCTCTACAGCAACACAAGATTTGGAAAGAGGACGCACTTCATCGTGCCTCGATTGCGGCGAATACAATGGCCGCATATCAGGAGGGGCTGGACCGGGATAATAACGTCTGGGGCATGGGCGATAAGATTAAGGGCGAAGATGTTTTTGGTCGCAATAGTGCCCATTTAAGATCTTGGATGGGTTCAATTATTTCGCCGTATGTCAGTGATCTTGCTGCAGCTATGAATAACAATAGTGAACCCGGCATGAGTGTAGGATCGGATGAAGGTGCGTATGGCGCTGTGAGTGCAGTCTTTACTCGCGATATGGTTGAGCGCTTCTCAGGCAAGGGCGGTTTGTTTGAGGATCTGGCTTTTGACCAGCCCAAGGTTATAGATCCAGGCGACCCAAATAATCCCTTGGATGATCGGTATGAGAATGGCCGAATACCGGCTTTGAAAGCTGTTCAGATTTCGGCGTTTACGAACTATATGGATGAAGCTGCGAATGTTCTTCATGACCCTAACTACGATTCGCGTATGGCTATGGTCAATCGCGTAACTGATAAGTGGACCGAACTTATTCAAGAGACTTTTGATGCGGATGCTGACAGGGATTCCGCAGTTGCGAGGGATCTGGATAAAACAAATAAGGATACGCGAAAGATCGTAGACTTCATCGTTGATAAGGCAGCGAAATACGCAGGAAAACAGTTTCCCGGTGCCGAAGATTTGACAAAGGCGATTGTCAAATCTGCTGCTGGAAAAGCTGAAGACGTCTTTTGGCCTACTGATCATGAAACGAAGGTATGGGCCTCTGAACGTGATGACGCGAATAAGTCGGCTCATGAGCTTATGCAACATGGGCTCACCCGTGTCTTGTATGAGTCTCCATATTGGACTGAACGCGTAGGTACTGTTGATGTGTCGCCGGGGAGTGAGGAATTGGCAAGAAAAGGATTGCCGTTCGTCAACGAGGATGGCACTTTAGAACCCTATGATTCGTTAACTAAGAAACAGCGCGCCTCGGTTAACCGCTATTTCATGGGAACAGAAAGTGATTTCCATGATGTGCTGCAGCATCAGTTCGAAACTCAACAAGACGCAAACCAACACGGACAGGTCCCCCAGCCGTCATCGAAGTAAGGCTAGTGGATTTAACTCGTAGCTGTTTGCCTGTAAGCGACAGCCTTCAATTTAGGTTTCCTTAAGGTTGAAATGTTATAGTTCTTGCGAATAGATGATCGACGGGGCTCCATGCTTGCCGGCTTTGCATATTGATTGAGGTTCGTAATGCCAACACAGAGTTTGCCAACAATTTCTTTTGACCGTGCGCAAGTGGGCATCGTAGAGAAAGCGCAGTGGACTGACGCGGAAGATCTCGGTCAACTTGGTGCAGCTCTCGGCGCATTATATGTTTCCGATGTAGCACAAGATTTACCCGAAGGCGATAATTCAGGCGTTGGAGCCTTGAGAGCTCGTCTTGAAGATTTCCGTACGTCAATGAGTTGGGTGGTTCTAGAAACGTCAGACGCATGTGCAGAACTTGGTTCGGGGCTATCTGATTTCTCTGCAAACATGGACAGCACTGAAACGCACAATACGCAAAAGGCACATGATGCTGCAGCTCGTCTCGGTTTAGAAGAAGGAGATCTCTGAAATGATCGATCAGACCCCAGGTGAGACCTATTTTGCTCAGGTACCTGACATTTCAGCGCGGGCTGCAGAAGTTGGCTCAAAATTTCTGAGTTACAGTACTGGTATTGAGCATACTCAAGTTGCGCGGAACAAGTCGTTGCCTCCGGAAGAGTGGACCGGAGCCGCCGCGGATGCTGCTTCTGAAGAAATCAAAACATTGGGTGAAAAAGCAACAGAACTTGCCCAAGCGTTCCCGAAGGCAAAAACAGAGTTGGACGAGTGGCCAACGGCAGTGAGCGATGCTCGCAGTACCATCGACTCAATCCGGCAGCAGTGGGATAGTGCTATTTCAACTTATAATTCTGCCATTCGTAATGCCAATAAACTCGCAGGAAATGATCCTGACAAAAAAATCTTGACAGATGCTGCCTATCAAACAGCTGAGGCTGAACAGACAAGGCTCAAGGATGAATACACGACGTGCATTAATAACCTTGATGACTCAGCGCAAACTGTCGCGGACAAGCTCTTAGAGGTGCGTAGAGGCTATGTTTCAGACCAAGCGGTTTCGCGCGGTAGGGGTGCTGTTGCAGCTGAGATCTTTACCTACGATACGATGCCGATCGTTGGTGGCGCGGCAAACTGGCAGTACGCACAGGAAGCTGCTCCTGCTTTACTTCGAGATTTGGAAGCGGCAGCTGATGGCTCTCTGTCTGCAGATCTGATTCAACAGCTTCAAGACACTTGGGGTGAGCGTCTCAAGAATCCGTTCTTTGTTCAGGCTCTGGCGGACCTGTATCACACTAAGCATCCGGGTGCGGGTGACTTTTCGGATATGTTTAACCGCTTGGCGCTCAAGACAAGCATTCTTGAAACGAACGGAATTAAACTGGACGAATCTGAAAAAGCGCTGCGAAATCAATGGCTCCAAACGCTTGGGACGACGATGGTTTTGTCCACCGGTGGTTTTAACGCTGGAGACTATGCTGGTGTTGAGGTTAGTGAGAGCTTTGCGACAGTCAAAAATGCACTTGTGGGGCGCGATGGGGCAACAACGATCGCTGAGCTTGAAAGAAAGAACATCGATTCATTTATAGCGACCGGCAACAAAGACTACGCTTGGCAGTCTACTTTTTTTGGAGGGGGTCATGGTACTGGTTTTGACATCACAACTCAAGTGATGGGTTTCGCTGCAGCTAACAATCCTAACTTGGCTTTTGGGCAGGCAGTGTATGAGGGTGGCGACAACTCTTTGGCATCTAAGATTGTCCAATACGATCACGATTGGCCCACAGGTGTAGGCCGCCGTGCGGCTAACACTGCTCCAGGCCGGTTTCCCCTTGCCTACGATATTCCTGGCTATGAATCCGCGGTCCAGCAGTCGAAAGATCCTTTGCAGACATTATTCTCGCTATCCGATACTCCAGATTGGATACAGCAAAAGGGCTTTCCTGCTGCCTCGCACGATCCTCTTATGTTAGCGGAACAGAACCGTCTTGAGGCTGTGCGAGACTTTATGAATAAGCCGACTCCGTTCACGGTCAATGGCGATTGGGACCATGATAAGGAACACTCGAGGACCGACGAGGCAATCCCAATGATTCGATATCTGACTGGGAGCAGTAACCATGCGCCGGGATTTGACACGAAGTTTGTTGACGAGGGAGAGGCTTTAGGCAAAATGGTTGAAGATTTAACTCAGCCGCTAGATGAACATACTGAGGCTCTTCTTGGGCAGGACCGAGCGCAGGCTGCCGGTAAAGCACAAGCGATGGTCGCCGGTAACTTTATTGCTGGCTATCAGGACGGGCTTGACCAAACAGACATCTCCACAGCTGCGGGTGAAGACGGGTACGGGAGTTTTAATCCAAAGCTGCGACCGCATGCAGGAGCCGTTATGGCGAACTGGATTGAGAGCTTTGTGGATCAAAATGACTCTCCGTGGGATGCTCAGACTGCAAAGGAGAGTGTTAGGGACGGGGTTCCAAGCGTTTCAACAGGAAGACCGAGGTTCGTCTTGAGTAAAAACCTCTTCGACGCGGTTTTTGCACCCAAGGGTGGAATATTGACCGATCTTGCGTTTGATAAATCGGCGCTAGATTGCGTCAATAGCAGTGCTTACGGACTTTATAAGCGCGATCTAGCGCTAGCGATGAGTGAGTCTAACGATGCCGCCACATTTAATCAGCAGTCGGTGGACGCGATCAATAGATGGGGGTCTCTTCTCGCACATATCGATGCAGCGCCAGCGGGGATGGAAGGGCTTCAGCATGACGAAGTTGTTCGTAGAAATCAAGCAGCCCGTAATGCAATTGATGTCTTGGCATCGGTGGTTCCATTTGACATGATTCCAGGGAATAGAGCCAGTACAGCGCTTACCTCGCTTGCCGTCGATGGCGCGAAGGACTCTCTACTTGAAAGTTATTACCCCACGGACTTTTCATCCCAAGACTTGCGCGCTCGCTTGAATGCTAGCTATGCGACGTCGGAAACTCTTCAGGATTCCCTAGCGGAAGGCTTTTTGTCACGAAGCGATTGGCCAAATGCCGAAGGAAAGACTAAAGAAGAAATTATTGACTACATTCTGGAGAAAGAAGTTGGGGCTACGGACCCCGACGGGAATCCCAATGCTATTGTCCGTGACGAGAATGGAAGTCTCCCTCCATATACCTCTCTGACTAAGGATCAGAGGCGTCGGCTAAGAGGATATTTGAGCACTAATACAGAGCTGAGAGCCGCGTTAGATGCTGCTGGTGATACGCCTTTGTCTGAGTTTATGAAGGATGAGTTTAGGATAGAATTAAAATAACTTTTGGCTGACGATTTAGATGCGTGAATGTTATCTCCCGGCGGGGTCGTTGGATTTTACCGATGGTCTTGCCGGGGGATAACGCGTCGTGACTTAGTATGCTCTACCATCGCGGAAGACTGTAATTCATCCCTCCGCCGGGATGCTTCCGATCACGGGGTTCCACTCGCGGGGGATACGCTCGGCAATGAAACCTACCTGATTAAACGGGTCGGCTTCTAGTAGCTCCAGAGCACCGGCAGCATTTTCCGCGCGCACGATGATCAACGCGTCATGAGTGCCGGTGTAGGGTCCCGCGGCAATCAGGCAGCCCTGAGCTGCAAGCTCACCGTTAAACGCGCGGTGCGTGGGGCGGACCTCGGCCATCTCCTCATCACGGTCAGTGACATAGTGGTATTCGACAGTGAAAACCTTCATTTTTCCTCCTCGATTGGGAAACACACTTCACGATATACCGACGAAGTTCTCGACGGGAAATGAAAAGGGGCACGAGACTTCAGTCTCGTGCCCCTCACGTTCATTCTCTTACCACTGGTCGCCCTGATCGCGTGCGGCAACCGGCTTCAATGCAGCAGCACTACCAGCCGAAAGGCCAGCGGCCACAGGAACCTGCTCCTCAACGCCATCCACGCGAACGGCCTTGAATCCCGCCAGCGCCTGGCGCTTTGCGCGCTCCTTCTCTTCCTTTGAAGCGGTAGCAGCAGGAACGCCACCCAAAGCACCGCGTCCCATAGCCGAAGAAGCCGCGCGTCCAGCCGAAGCTCCGGCTGCCGCGTTTCCGCCAGCAGTTGCGGCGCTGCCCTTCACGCCAGTTGAAGCCGAAGAGCTTCCCGCCTTCGCAGCGGAAGCGGCACCCTTAGCAGAAGCAGCCGCTCCTCCCTTTGCAGAGGAGGCGCCACCGCGCGTCGAGGTGGATGCAGCGCCCTGAGCGGTCGTTGCGCCGCGAGAACCAACGCCTGCGGTCCGTGCACCGGCCGCCGCCGAAGTTCCCTTCGCGCTGCCTGCCGCACCCTTCGCGGCACCGGTCGTACCCTTTGCTCCAGTTGCTCCACCCTTCGTCGCAGCCGCTGTTGCTCCCGTCGTACCGGTCGTCGCACCACCGGCAGGACGGATGCTCGCTGCGGCACGAGCCCGTGCGGACATGGTCGCTGCACGGTTCGTTGAAGCAGCACCGCCCTGAGCCGAAGTACCTGCACCAGCAGTCCCGGTCGCGCCCGGAGCACCAATTCCGCGCGGGAAACCAGAACCCGTCCGAGCAGCACCAGTTGCCGGCGGAGCGCCAGCATTGGCAACTCGAGCTGCGTTACCCCAGTTTCCAGCCTGGGCAGTGCCGCGAGGGGTCAGAGCGCCTCGTTCGAGATCGTTGAGCACTCGCGAAACCATATTCGAAGATGACAGGCGTGCACTGGTCGACGGCGCAAGCTGGCCACCCGCCGGGACTGTCCCGAACTGGGACGAGGCAGCACGAGAAGCAAGAGCACCCATGGAGCTTCCGACGGAGGTCGTCATGCTTGACATTCGACCAAGGCCGGCCAGAACGCCGCCCGTTGAAAGAGCGCCACCCGTGATAGCCAAGTTCTTCGAACGAGATGACTGACCGAAAGGATCGTAATCATCACGCCAACGGGGATCATTGGCATCGGTGACCGGAGCGGGAATATGGCCGCCAACAGGGCCATCTGCAGTCATGTACCCGCCGACCGGCATGGTCGTCACGTCCACTCCCGCCAAAACGGAGGACGAGGGGGAGACTGAAGGAAGCGTGGTTACTCCAGCAATTGGGCCGTCGGTGGCAGCTGAAGGAGCAGCTCCACGACCCGACGGGCCTCGTCCAGCAGGACCGTTGTTTCCAGCCGAACCATTGTTGTCGGGTGCGCCGCCTGAATTCTTTGCAGCATTCGCATCCGCTGCCTCTTGCGAAAAACCAGACGAGGCTGAGTGGACACCGCTGTTCATGGTGTCCAGCGCTGCCTGAGCAGCAGCTTCACGCTGCGTATTGCGCTGGACAGCAAGGTTCTCGAGGTACTCGCGCTGTATCTCGGCAGCATTGGGCTCTCCGCCAGCGAGATGCCGGGCGGCTGCGTAATCAGAGGGGTGAAGAAGCTCTGGGCTCAGCGTTCCATGCGTGGATTTGGCAGTTGTCATTGCAGCGCGGGCTTCGGTGTGCGCAGTGCTTACTGCCTGCAGGCGAGCCTCAAGGGCGTCCAATTTTGCATGGAAATCAGCGACCCACTGTGTCATTGCCGCTTGAGTGGCACCCTGGAGTCCGGTGTTTTGCGTGAAGGTTGTGCACGACTCCCGGATTGAGGTGATTTGCGATTGAACCTTTGAAATCATCCCGGCATCAGGGTCGGAGTAGTCGAGTTTGGAAACGTCCGTCAACCGATCATAGAGGGGTGACGCAGGCATAGAAACCATGAGATGTCTTTCTGAAGGGAACGAACAAGATTAAGTGAAGCGGCCTCGATGACGAATGCGTCAGGAAGGCATATTTAGTGATACAAATTCTGATCGATAGGCCCGGGCAGATTCACACCGAAAGGATCGTCAGGCGTCGACGACGTTTGCCAAGCAGGTGTTGTTGGCGCTGAAGAAGGCGTCGGGCGCGCGAGCATCGGAGGATCTTGCGGAGTTGTCTGAGAAGTAGACCAAGGATTCGTCCCAGCCTGGGGACCGCCTTGTCCAGTCAAAATCTGGGTTCCGGCTGCTGCAAAAGCTGCCGCTTGAGATTGGGCTGTCGGTGCAATCACAGGTGCGGGGGTGGCACTGAGGGCAGCCGCAGCAGAAGTCGTGTTGCCGGAAGGTAAGGTAACTCCAGTCTGCTGGGCTAGATCTGCCACGCTGGCCGTCCCAGAGAAGAAAGACACGATTCCTTGCGTAATCCCTTGACTGAAAGCAGCGGCGCCGGTTTCCGTCGCAGAAACCTTCGATGCTGCGTCATATGAATCAAGGATCTGCTCAGTGAGATACGTAACTGCCTCGGTACTTGAGAGCTCGTTTTCTGAAAAGTTCTCTCGGGTCTTCGTAACACCACACAGGAAGGCGATGAGGTCCGTATTGCACTGAGTGACCTGTTTCTGCATGTCAGAGATGGACTCTGTGTATTGTTGGCGCGCCGAAACAGGCCCCTCCTCAACTCCCCACTTTAAGGATGTCTGGGTCAAACTGAGAGAGGAGAGTTCGGCAGGAGCTTCGTGCGAGAAATCGTTTCGAGAATCATCAAGATTTTCCTGTGACGCTTTCAGCATCTGTTCGACCATGCCGACAACGGCATCATCTGCGGCCATAGGAACTCTCTTTCTCCCATGTGCGACCCGGAAACGGGAAGCTCAACCTTACCTGGCACCTGAAAACACGCGTTTTCGTTCAAAGGTGCACAAGTCCTTCTATATATGGGATTATTTTCGCGTAAAAGAGAACGTACGTCAAAGGAGGTTACACTGTGGACCTTCCTCTCTGTGGGACCGTGATCCGCACCGCGTGGGGTGCGACCAGTGACATTGGCCCTGTACGTTCCTCGAACCAAGACTCCTGGCTCGTCCAAGAACCCCTCTTCGCCGTCGCAGACGGAATGGGCGGAAACACCGAGGGCGAACTCGCCTCGACAACCGCGCTGGAAGTTCTCTCCACCGCACTCAGCCCCGAGGCCCTCTCCGCTATCGACCCCAACCCCGCCGAGCTGGTCGACGCGATCCGCGACGCAGCCCAGGCCGTGGCCTCGTTAGGGGAGGAGGGAGACCCTGCCGCCCCGGGGACCACGCTGTGCGGGACTCTCACCATCGACCAAGACGGCCCCCAGTGGTTGACCTTTAATATTGGCGATTCGCGCGCCTACCTCATTGCCCAGGGCAGCATCGTTCAGCTCACGACGGATCACTCGGCCCTTCAAGAAGCAAAAGAATTCGCGCAGCGCACAGGCGCAGACCTTGTTCTTCCCCCTTCGAATGTCATCACTCGAGCGCTTGGCGCCGCAATGCCCGAGCTCCCGCAGGCTGACTACGTCCTCACTCCCATGTGCGAAGGTGACCTTGTCCTGGTCTGCTCCGATGGAGTCCACGGAGTTCTGAGCAACGAAGACATCCTCGCCGCGGTCAGTGACGATGCTTCCCCGCAAGAAATCGCAAACGCCTTGGTCGACCAGGCCTTGGCTGCAGGCACTCGCGATAACGCAACCGCTCTTGTCGTCCGTGCACAATCGGTTGTGGGAAGCCGCTACGATGGAGACATACGCGCGAGCGTGCGTCCACGTATCCCAGTGAGGCCCCTTCCGGTCACGACGGCGCGCCGCGCCCGATAAGAGAAAAGAGTTTTTCCATGCTGCAATTGGGCCGCCATGCAGTTCGCGGCAACGGTGGGTTCATCGTTGCCGGACCCCTCGGCTTTGCCTTGGTTCCCGCTGAGCTCGCCGATTCCGCTCAGCGCCTTGTCAACGATTCAAACGAGGACTTGGCAACGTGGGTGAATCACGCTGCCAGCACCGGACTGCCCTTTGCTCACA
>QFCH01002207.1_pt1 | contig 17418 bp, 18 predicted proteins | sample 5346071 | NCBI WGS metagenome assembly QFCH01 (sample SAMN09062255, study PRJNA434731) | Human gut metagenome, whole genome shotgun sequencing project. | isolation source: stool timepoint B chromium assembly | host: Homo sapiens | collected 2015
TAACGCATAATAATACCCCTTTCACCGGTTTGTCCAGTAAAAGGGGTACATATCATGGTAGGCCACCTTGTTTTAATATAATTTTTTTATCACTTGTTAAACCACCATATATAGCGACTAAAATAATATATACCAATAACATCGCAACTATTTCTACTGGATTCTTAGATAGAAATGTACCATATAATAAAGCTACTCCTAATAAACCATTGTAAACACCTTGATTTTTAAATAATGTATTTAAGCTTGTCTTTCTTAATTCCTCTTGAGGAATATTAAATACTCTACTTGTACTTTCAGAATCTGTTGCAAATGTTTCTAAATACATTATATAGAAAAATAACATTGCAACTAATGTTACTAATATTATTGATAATATACTCATTATTTATACCTCTTTTATTTGAAATTTTTATTAAATTTATTTAACAGGATGACTAAGTCTTTTAAATCTTTCTCAGTAAACTCATTACCTATAATATCTTGAACAGTTGTTTCTCTTTCGCAACGCCTTATTTCTTCAAAAGCTTTTTTAGAAAGTTCCACTAAAACTTCTCTATTATTATTCTTATTACGTCGTTTAATTACATAACCATCTTTTTCTAAAATTTTTATATGCCTGGTTGTTGCTGCTGCATCTATTTCAAGACTTTGCGAAATTTGTTTTGATGTGCTAAAAGAACTTTCATGTAGATATTTTATAATTTGAAATCTTGTTAAACTAATACCTATTTTTTTCTCAAATAAATCTAGCAATTTTTTATCTAAAATTTTTAAATTATACAATAATTCTATACATTCCTTAACATCCATGCCATTCTCCTTTTTAAAAAAATAATTAATTGACTCGTCAACTATTGATTAATCAATTATAATTCTTTTATATTTAATTGTCAATAGTTATTTTGTAAGAAATTTCCCTACAACAGGTGTAGGGGATTTTCTAAAATATAAAAACTTTACATAATAACATTTACAGACGCTTTTCATTTATATATAATAAGGTTTATAAGTTACATACTTTATAAAATAAAGTAAAAAATTTATTCAAGAAGATTGACGTCATTCCTTCTAACAAAAAATTTAATATACTAAATTATTGAAGTGAAGGAGAAATTTATATGTTTTCGTTTTTAAAAGCTTCAGCACCAAAACCGAGAATCGACAGTTCTCGTACTGATGCTGAGTATAAAAGACTTCGATGGCAAGTATTCTCAGGAGTATTCATTGGATACGCAGCATACTATCTAATTAGAAAAAACTTCTCACTTGCTATCCCTTATTTAATTGATCAATACGGTTACACTAAAGCTGATTTAGGTAAAGTTTCACTTGCCCTATCTCTTGCTTATGGTTTCAGTAAGTTTATTATGGGTAACGTTTCAGACAGAAGTAATCCTAAGTACTTTATTACTATTGGATTAGTTGCTTCTGCTGCTGTCAGCTTAATTTTTGGTCTAGTACCTGCAGTGCTTTCTTCATTAACATTTATGATTGTTCTTTCAGCACTTAATGGTTGGTTCCAAGGTATGGGATATCCTCCTGGAGCAAAAACTATGACTAACTGGTTCTCTACTTCAGAACGTGGAGCTTGGTGGAGCTGGTGGAATGTTTCTCACAACCTTGGTGGTGGATTAATTGGACCACTTGCATTATTAGGACTTTCTCTTTTTGGTGCATGGCAATCACTATTCTACTTACCAGCAATAATCGCTATTATCTTAGCAATTATTATGTTCTACTTAATGAAAGATACTCCAGAGTCTGAAGGTTTACCGCCAGTTGATGAATGGAGAGGAGAAAAAATCGTAGAAAAAGTTGAGTCTGCTCACACTTTATCTGCAAAAGATATTTTCTTTAAATACATTATTAATAACAAATACTTATGGGCTATCGCAGTTGCTAACGTATTCGTATACTTCGTACGTTACGGTATTATCGACTGGGCTCCTACTTACCTAAAAGAAGTAAAACACTTCTCTGTTGATAAACAAAGCTGGGCTTACTTCTTATATGAATATGCTGGTATCTTCGGAATGTTAGCAAGTGGATACTTAAGTGATAAAGTATTCAAAGGGCACCGTGCTCCTCCAATGTTATTATTCTTAACAGGAGTACTTATTGCAGTGTTCGTTTACTGGAAAAACCCTCCAGGTAACCCACTTGTAGATAACATTTGTCTAGTAGCTATCGGATTCTTAATCTACGGACCTGTTATGATGATTGGTCTTCAAGCTGCTGACCTTGTTCCACGTGTTGCTACAGGAACAGCTACTGGTCTTACTGGGTTATTCGGTTACCTACTTGGATCAGCAAGTGCTGGTTATGTTATGGGTAAACTTGTTGATGTATTCGGATGGAACGGAGGTTTCTACGCATTAATAGCTTCTTGTGTATTAGCATTCGTATTCATTGCTTTAACATTATTCAAGAAAACATCAAAACAATTAGAAGATTAATAAAAAATGGATCTCTATCAAATTATCTGATAGAGATCCTCTTATTTTTATAACATTAAGTTAGATTTTAAATACTCAACTAACTCACTTCGTTTTTTAGTATTTGTTTTTTCCATAAGTCGCTTTTTATATGTGTCAACTGTTTTTACACTTAAAAACAATTTTTCTCCGATATCAGTTAAAGTATACCCTTCAACTATATATTTTCCGACTTCTTTTTCTCGTTCACTAAGTTCTATTTCTTTATCTGCTTTATATAATTCATAAAAAATTGTAGCATACTTTTCATTCAAGTAAATTTCATTTTTTTTCATTACTACGTCAATAGCTTTTAAAATTTCCTCATGTGCAGTACTTTTTGTTACATAACCTGAAGCTCCCATTTTAAAAGCTTTTTTTATATATGATTTATCTTCATGCATACTTAGTATAATAACTTTAGCATCTAAATCTTTCTCTTTTATAATCTCCAATATATCATAACCACTTCCATCAGGTAATGAAATATCACAAATAAATAAATTATATTCAGTAGTGCTAATTCTTTCTAAAAATTCACCTTTACTCCCACAATCATCAATTAAACTAAATTTTTTATTGTCTTCTAACAAAACTCTAATCCCCATTTTTATCAGTTTATGATCATCAATCAATAGTATTTTCATTAGACTTCTCCTCTATTGTCTCTGTTTTAAACTTACACATTATTATTGTAGAGTACTTTTTATTATTAAGCACCTTGAATTCTCCAGAAAAATCCAATATTCTCTCTTGGATACCAAATATTCCTAGTCGACCTTCTTTTTTGGCTGATTCTACACGTTCTTTTGTTAATCCTATACCATTATCTGATATACTCAAAATAATATAATCTGAATTACCATAAAGCTTAACAATTACTTCTGTAGCTCCAGAATGTCGTTTTATATTAGATAATGACTCTTGAATTATTCGGTAAAGAGTAATATCGAAATTATCATTTTTACCACCTTCATAATTACTATAAAAATCAACTGAGATACCATATAAATTTTTATAATCTTCAATATATTTACTTATTACCTCTTCTAAGCTTAACTCTGCACTAGGTGGTCTTAGATTAACTGCTATATTTCTAATATTTGTTAAACTATTTTCGATTTCTGATTGAATTAGTAATAATCTATCTTTTTTCACTTTATCAGTTTCCTTTTCTACTAAATTACTTAATAAAAATAATAAACTCGCGAGTGATTGACTTACCTCATCATGCAATTCTCTAGAAAGCATTTTTCTTTCTTCTTCTTGAATCCTAAAAACCTTATTTAATAAATAGTTATTTAACTTTTTATTCTTTTTATTACTATCTACCATTTCATTTATAGAACTAACTAATACATGGAAATCCTGACTATAATTATCTTTATCTATATTTTTCTTATAATCACCTTCTCTAATTATTTCATCGGTTACAGAAGTTAGATCTCTTACTGGTCGTTCAATTAATTTTGAAATATAGTAAGCAACAATTAGCAACATTACAAAAACAACAATATTTAAAACAAGAATTCTTATAAATTGCATATATGTTTTCACATAAATATCTTTAGTATAAAAACCTATTCTTATATAACCAATATTAACATCATCGACAGGAGAAATGTATTCTAATATCTCTCCTTTTGAACTACCATAACTCTTATAATTTTTTAATTGTCCTTCATTAAACGTCATAAGTTTTTCTGGAACATCTTTTAAAGTTTTACCTATAATATTTTTATCATTATCATAAATAATAATATAAGACACTTCCTTATTCGATGAAGCACTATGTATCTTTTGATATATTTCATAAGTATTTTCAGTTTTTATATCGTCTGATATATCACCAGCTAGCTGATAGTAAGTTTGAGTAATTCTATCTTTCAAAGCACTTTCCAATATGCTTTTATTATTAACATATGTATATACTGAGATTATACTTAAATATATTGTATAGATTATCGCAAAGAATATAATAATCTTATTTCTTATTTTCAACTTAGCCATTTACTTAATCCTCACTTATTAAATCTGGATAATCACTAGCTTTTGTTTCTTCATACTTTTCTATCTGAAGCTGTGATAAGACGTTTTTTATAGAATCATCTTTATCTATAGATAATAATATCTGTTTGATTTTTTCTTTATCCTCATAGTTTTTATGAGTTACTACAGGTCCTGTCGCGACTTCCGGAAACGTCTTAATAATTTTTATATTATTCTCTATTCCAGAAAAATTACTACTCATATACTGCAAAGCCCAGTCATCAACTATTGCAGCCGATACTCTTCCATTTATAACTTGATTTATAGATTCTTCATGACTATGTGTAAAATAACTATTACTGAAAAATTTATTTGCTGTTGTTCCATTTTTCTTTAGATAATCATTAAATACTAAATATCCTGAATAACTATAAGTATCTACAAAAGCAAAACTATTATTTTTCAATTCTTCTATTGTATTTATATTTGAATCATTCTTGGTAATTATTATTGGATGATAATATGCCTTACCTCTATTCGGCCTTGCTAAAAGTTCTAACGATTCTTTATCCTCATATAATGAATATGCACCAGTAGATAAAAATGCCACATCTATTTGATTATTTTTTAGTAATAAATTAATATCACTGTAGCTTTTTTTCTGTATCAACTTTACCTTTTTATTCAGTTTTTCACCAATATAATTAGCTAATTCTTTTTCTAAAATATAACTTTTATTATCACCAGCAACAGAGATTAAACCAATTCTCAATGTATCATCATCTTTCCCATTATCATCAACATTTTCTGAAACTTTTGAGAAATCAATATAATCTTCCTGATTACTTTTAAACATAAAAGGCAGTGTTACTAATAATGCTATAGATAATATAACAACTACTAGCCCTATTACTACTTTTTTCATTTATTAAAACCAACCTTTACTTATAATTCATTTAAACTGTATATATTAATAAACACTCATCTGAAAAGCATTTTTATCCAATATTAAGACTTAAACAGCTATACTAATAGTATAACACTATTAGACAATAAGAAAAAGAGAAACACTTGCTCAATAATATTAAACAGTATTCTCTTTCTATTATTATATATATTTACTAGCTTCTCTTATACTTAGCGAAGCCATATTATTTTTGTATTTTTCAATGAAATCTTTTACCCATTGGGGATTAGTTTTCGAATAGTCTCTTAAAGCCCAACCTATAGCTTTATTAATAAAAAATTCAGTATGATTTAAGTTATTAACTAATATTTTTTCTAAAAGATTAGTATCTGTCTTTTCTTTTCGTAAAAGTTGATGATCTATAGCGACACGTCTTAGCCAAATATTATCATCAACACTCCATTTTAAAATTTCCTTTTTTAAAGTTTCATCACGATAAATTAAGCTTCCAATAATTCTATCCAGTATATCAACTGTATCCCACCATGATTTCTTTATAACTAATTTCTTTAATTTTTCAAAATCAGTAATTTCTAAAAATTTCTGCAAACTCTTTAGGTAATGTGCTGCAATGTATTGACATTCCCTTTTTTCATGTTGCCAACAATACTCAACAAAATCCCAATCTATTTTCTTTTCTTTTTTTACATCTTTAAAATATGGTTTGCAAATTTCATCTCGAATAGGAGCTTGAATACCAAAAAAAGGAAATCTATTTTTCATATACCTAGACATATCGAGAGCACGCGCAGTATCTGCGCGTGCCTCTAGTTCATTTATTATATTAAACAAATCCATAATTAGCGTTTATTCTCTAAACTTGCTTTAATAAATCCAGCGAATAATGGATGTGCTTTTTCTGGACGAGATTTGAATTCTGGGTGGAATTGACCAGCAACAAACCATGGGTGTTCAGGTAATTCTACTATTTCTACTAATCTTCCATCTGGACTAACACCTGATAGAACTAATCCTTTATTAGTTAATCTTTCACGGTAGAAATTATTGAATTCATATCTGTGACGGTGTCTTTCAGTTATGTTGATTTCACCATATTCTTTATGCGCTTGTGAACCTTCTGTTAATGTACAAGGATAACTTCCTAGACGTAAAGTTCCTCCCATTTCTACTACATTTTCTTGGTCAGGAAGTAAGTTAATGATTGGGTACGGTGTATTTGGATCTAATTCTGAAGAGTGAGCCCCAGTTAATCCACAAACATTTCTTGCAAACTCTACAGCTGCAAGTTGCATACCTAAACAGATTCCAAAGAATGGTATTTTATTTTCACGAGCATATTTAATAGTTGTGATTTTTCCTTCAACACCTCGATCTCCAAATCCACCAGGAACTAAAATTCCATCAGCTTCTTTTAAATACTCATGAACATTTTCTTCAGTAATATCTTCTGATTGAATCCAATCGATTTTAACTTTAGAATTGTGTTTATACCCTGCATGTTTTAATGACTCAACTACTGAAATATAAGCATCATGTAATTCTACATACTTACCAACTAAGGCAATTCTAACCTCATCTTTTAAGTTATCTACACGTTCTACAAGTGATGTCCACTCTTCCATATCCGCCTCTTTAGCTGTTAAATTGAAGTGTTTTAGAACGATATCATCGATTTTTTGTGCTTTTAGATTTAATGGTAATTGATATAAATTACTTACATCACGACTTTCAATAACATTTTGTTTTGGAATATCGCAGAATAGAGATATTTTAGCACGTAATTCATCTGTTAATGCAAGTTCGTTTCTTACAACAATAATATCTGGTTGAATACCTAAACCACGTAATTCTTTTACAGATTGTTGTGTAGGTTTTGTTTTCATCTCACCAGCTGCTTTAATATAAGGTAATAGTGTACAGTGAATATAACATACATTCTCACGACCTAAGTCACTACGAATTTGACGAATTGCTTCTAAAAATGGTAATGATTCAATATCTCCTGTTGTCCCACCTATTTCTGTAATTACTACATCAGCATCACTTGATTCTCCAGCTAATAGTACACGTGATTTAATTTCATTTGTTACGTGTGGAATTACTTGAACTGTTCCTCCTAAATAATCTCCGCGACGTTCTTTTTCAATAATTGATGAATAAACACGACCCGCAGTCACGTTAGAATATTGACCTAGATTAACATCAATAAATCTTTCATAGTGTCCTAAGTCTAAATCTGTTTCTGCTCCATCTTCTGTTACAAAAACTTCTCCATGTTGATAAGGACTCATAGTTCCTGGGTCAACATTTAAGTATGGATCAAATTTTTGAAGTGTTACTTTTAATCCTCTATTTTTAAGTACTCTACCTACTGATGCAGCTACAATACCTTTTCCTAATGATGATACTACTCCACCTGTTACAAAAATATACTTTGTCATGTTAATCTCCTTTATAAAAAATAAAACCCCCTACGTAAATCGTAGGGGGTGGTTTTCTTCTATCACTCTTTTAGAGTGCCCGTATATTATGATAGCATAACATCATATTTTATTCAACTAAAATATTTTGAATTTTAGAAGAACTTAAATGAACTAAATGGATAGTATCTTAGACTTACTTTACCAATCATCGCTTCTTTTTTAACAAATCCAAAGACACGACTATCAGTACTATGTTGTCTATTATCACCCATTACAAAATACATTCCTTCTGGAACTGTTTTTGATTTAGTACTACTTAAGTACTCTATATTAAAGTCTGGTGTAAATGGTGCTGTTCCTGATTCTTTAGCTTCTTTAATTTTTTGAGTTAAATAAGGCTCATCCACTTTTTCACCATTAACATATAATACATCATCTTTATATTCAATAGTGTCTCCTGGAACACCTATTACACGTTTAATATAATCATCTGTTTCATTTGCATGGAATACTACTTCGTCACCACGTTCATAGTTTTTACTAAGTTTATTAACAAAAACTTTGTCATTATCAGCAAATGTATAGTCCATAGAATGTCCTTTTACTGTAAATGGAGCTATTACATAAGTACTTAAAACTAAGTAAATTGCTATAGATGCGACAACTACTATAATCCATTCAAATATTTCTTTTAAAAATTTCACTTCGTTATCCCTCTTAAATTTTATATTATTATGATTTTTTATTCTACCACATATCTAGTCAAAAATCAAAAATATCTTTTTAATCTAAGTATATATAGGTAAATTATTAAATCTATTTACTAATTATATTAAATATACATTAATCGTAACTAAAAATAATAACTATATAAATAGCAACTATATTATACTATATTTCTTGTATCACTTTTTTCAAACTACACTCCAAACTTGAAAACGTTAAACAGATTTATTGATTTTAATAATGTATATGATATAATCATAAATACGGGAGTCTGTAAACAGTCTGAGAGGAAATATTATAAATTTCGACCGCACCTGATCTGGGTAATGCCAGCGTAGGTAGTATTCTTTAAGACCTAACTTAGACCCCTTTAAATTGTAAGGAGGTTTTTTATTTTGTCAAATTGCAGTATTGCATTACAAATTCTTCCATTGAGCGAACATAATGAAGAAAAAATAAAAATAATAGATAGTGTAATCCATTATCTACAAAATAAACATTCTAAAGTTATTGTTTCTCCTTTCGAAACAGTTATAGAAGGAGAATTCAATGAACTTATGGATACTCTAAAAGAATGTTTAGTAATTGCGGGTGAAGATAGCAAAAACATTTTTGCTAATGTGAAAATTAATTACGGGAATATTTTAACTATAGATGAAAAGCTTAGCAAATTTAATAAATAAATATGCTGCCGCTATTTCTATGCTTATTCTACTTATTATTTGGCAAGGGGCTGGATATTTAAATTTACTTCCTAAGTATATTATTCCTACTCCTTTAGAAATAGCACAGTCTTTCATTAAAAATTATAAACAATTAATTTTCCACAGTAAAATCACCCTCCTAGAAGCTATTATCGGTTTACTACTTGGTATTATAATAGCTTGGACTCTAGCTTTAATTATGGATAGTATCCCAGTATTTAATAAAGCTATTTATCCTCTATTAGTCCTAACGCAAACTATTCCTACTATTGCTATTGCACCTATTTTGGTACTGTGGCTTGGGTACGGATTAACACCAAAGATTGTTTTAATAGTTTTAACTACAACCTTCCCTATTGTCGTTAGTATATTAGATGGATTTAGAAATTGTGATAACGATATGATCACATTATTAAAACTTATGAATGCTAGTAAATTACAAATACTATGGCATGTTAAAATACCAACCAGCCTAAGCTATTTCTACGCAGGGCTTAGAGTAAGTGTTTCTTATGCATTTATAGCTGCGGTAGTAGCTGAATGGTTAGGAGGTTTTGAAGGCCTAGGTGTTTATATGATTAAAGCAAAAAAACTATTTGAATACGATACTATGTTCGCAATTATTATATTGGTATCTATTATAAGTTTACTAAGTATAGAATTAGTTAAACTAAGTGAGAAAAAATTTATTAAATGGAAATATATAGGAGAAAATCATGAAAAAAATACTAATTAGTATATTTTCTATTATTCTTGCAGTAACACTTACAGCATGTGGTTCTGCTAATAATAGTTCAAATAATAAAGATTTAAAAAAAGTCGACTTTGTATTAGACTGGGCAGTTAATACAAACCACACAGGATTATATGTCGCAAAAGAAAAAGGTTATTTTGCTGAAGAAGGAATAGATCTTGATATCAAACCAGCACCAGAAGATAGCACATCAGATTTAGTAATTAATAATAAAGCACCTTTTGGAATATATTATCAAGATACTATGGCTAGTAAACTTTCTAAAGGAGCTGGAATTACAGCTGTAGCTGCTATTATTGAACACAATACTTCAGGTATTATCTCACCTAAGAAAAACAATATTACTGATCCTAAAGCATTAGAAGGTAAAAAATATGGAACATGGAATGATCCTGTTGAACTAGCTATGATTAAATCTCTAGTTGAAAAACAAGGTGGAGATTATAATAAAATTGAGTTAGTACCGAATAGTGATAGTAACTCAATTACACCTCTAGAAAACGGAGTTTTTGATGCTGCTTGGATTTACTATGCATGGGATGGTAAATTAGCAGAAAGTATGAATTTAGAAACAAACTTCTTCTACTTAAGAGATTTTGATAAAAAACTTGATTACTATTCACCAGTAATTATCGCAAATAACGACTATCTAAAAAATAACAAAGAAGAAGCACAAAAGGTTCTTAGAGCTATTAAGAAAGGATATGTCTACGCTATAGAACATCCTGAAGAAGCTGCAGATATTTTAATAAAAAATGCACCAGAACTAAAAGAAAAACGTGATTTCGTAGTAGCATCACAAAAATATATCTCTCAACAATATGCTTCAAATAAAGAGCATTGGGGAGAATTCGATGCTGAAAGATGGAACGCATTTTACCATTGGGTTAACGATAACAAAATTATCGAAAAACCACTTGCAGACAATACAGGATTTAGCAATGACTACATAAAATAATGAGTGTCTTAACAATAAAAAACTTATCTTTCAATTACCCAAATAATAGTATATTAAAAAATATTAATATTCATGTCGACCAAGGTGAAATTGTTTCTATTCTAGGTGGAAGCGGAGTTGGAAAAACTACCTTATTTAATTTAATTGCAGGTATCAACGAACTTCAATCTGGAACTATAGAAATTCAAGGAGATTCTAATTTCAAAGGAAAAGTCAGCTATATGCTTCAAAAAGATCTACTTTTAGAGCATAAGACTGTAATTCAAAATATAATACTTCCCCTTCTTATAAAAAAAGTAAATAAAAAAGAAGCTGAAGCTGAAGCAATAAAAAACTTAAAACTATTTAATCTTTATGACTATAAAGATAAATATCCGAGTGAATTAAGTGGTGGTATGCGCCAAAGAGTGGCACTTTTAAGAACTTATATGTTTAAAGAAGAACTATTTTTATTAGATGAACCTTTTAGTGCATTAGATGCAATAACAAAGATATCATTACATTCTTGGTATTTAGATATTTGTAAAAAGTTTAATCTTACCACACTACTAATAACACATGACATAGATGAAGCAATCGACCTTAGTGACAGAATATATATTATTAAAAATAAACCTGGTGAAATTATTTCAGAAATAAAAGTTCAACTAAATGGTGAAAATGTTGATGAACAAAAATTAAAATATAAAAGAGAAATTTTGAAACTTTTAGGTTTATAAATATAGAACAGAGTCAGACTTTACTGATTCTGTTCTTTTTAATAATTTATCAATATATATTAATAAATATATATAATTTTTCTCATATACATGATATAATAAAATTATAATTGAATGAAAGGGGTTTCTATATGAAAAAATTACAAGGTATACTAATGTTATTATTAAGTTCCGTACTACTTGTGTCTTGTCAGGCAAATAAAAACGAAAATAAAGACCAAAATAAAGAGCAGACAACACAAAATGAGTCAAACAAACAAGAGGACTCTAAGAAAAAAGATGAAAATAAAAAAGAAGAAGCTAATAAAAAAGATTCAGATTCATCAAATAAAAGTTCATCTTCAACAAACATTAAAACAGAGGATACTCAAGTTATTGGTTCTGACGAATACGGTTATGTTAAAGTGCCTAAAAGTTGGGTTAATTTCCAAGATATAAATGGTGGTAACGACATACAATCTAGTGATACATCCGCGTATAATGTTGTTACATTAAACATATTCCGTCCAAGTCAACTTGGAATATCTGAGGCAGAATATGCATCTATCGATCCTAAGCTAGTAGCAAACTCGGTATATACTAAACATAAGAATAGTCAACTGTTTGAAAAAATGTCTGGAACTAAATCAAAAATTGGTGGATATGATGCTTATGTTATTAATACTTTAACAAAAACTGGAAAATACTTTGTCACATATATTTTTAAGGCAGACGATGGTAAAATTCATTATACTTCTATAGAAGGGGACAAAGATACTGTAGACACAATGATTCCATTACTTGAAAAAAGTTGGTCACTGAAAAAATAAATCCTGAATAGTATTTACAACAAACTAAAAAATACCGAGAGAAAACTACACTTCTCTTGGTATTTTTATATACTAGCTATAAATACTATATTTTTTATTAATAAAATACAATAGTACTGCTGGTAATATCATTATTAACATCAGCTTAAAGCCGAAAACTTCCAAAGCTAAAAATATAGGAGTTACCCATGTTTTTGTTGCTGAAGAAAACACTAAGCAATATCCTAAGCCAGCTACCATTAACACAGGCAGCCCTAGCCATATTCCTAATACAACTCCACAACTTGCCCCAATAGCAAATAATGGTGTAACCTCTCCCCCACTAAAACCTATCGCTGTACATATCGCCGTAAATATTAATTTTAAAATAAAATCATATACCTTAATATTACTATAATCATTAAATGAGAAATCTATTAAATTAGTACCTAATGAAGCATATCTAAAGTTTAGTGTAAAGCTCATTACTATAAATAATACTAATAAAACCCATGTAAGATATTTGTAAGTAGCAACAGCTATTTTAGATTTTTTTTGAATAATAACAAATAATATTCCTATAAAAGTTAAAATTATACTTATAAACGCTATTTTTAATATGTTTACTAAATTAATATCATTATTACTAACATTAACATCTACAAAAAATTTTTCTAAACCTAAAAGATGCGATAGCCTTGCTGAAATAAATGCTGCAACTATATAACTAATGAACTCATAAATAGAACTAGCAGTAACTCTTATCTTTTTCCCAATTATTTCTAATATAAAAAATACTGCTGCAAGTGGTGTTTGGAATAGAGCTGCAAAACCACTAATCATCCCTAAACGAACAAAATATTTCTTTTGTCTATCACTTAAATTATTAGTCGTCATATTTTTTCCAATAGCTCCACCTAATTGAACTGCAACACCCTCTCTTCCCACACTTACACCAAATACATGAGCAAGCAAAGTATTTATAGTAAGAACAATAGGAAAAAACCAGCTAACCTTATCATTGTCTTTATTGGCAGCTTCTACAAAATACTTCATACCTACTCCATGAGTTTTAATTATCTTATTACTATATTTTGTAAAAAGAAGCACTAGCGGTGTTAAGAGAATTAAATATTGGTAGTAATTTTTACTAATATTAATTAAAAATAGAAGTGTTTGCCCAAAAAATGAACAACATACGGTAGTTAGTCCTATTATTAATATTATTCTAAAATAAAAGTTTTTTATCATCTTAATACCTTTCAAATAATGAGAGTAACCTAACAATATAATATATAGGTTACTCCCTATTATTATTATTTATCTTTTTTTATACCTACTTTGATTTTCTTTGGTTGATCAAAACTGAATCCTTCGCCCATTACATCATGAACCTCTGTTATGGTTACAAAGGCTCGTGGGTCAATCTCAAAAACGAGCGATTTCAGTCTACTTATTTCATTTCTTGATACAACACAATAACCAATATTCATATCTTTTCTAGTATAACTACCTTGTCCTTTAAAATACGTTAAACCGCGTTCCATATCTTCTTGAACTATTTTAGTTATTTCTTCTATTTTTGGTGAAACAATCATTACACCTTTACCAGATACCCCACCTTCAACTACATAGTCTATTAACTTTGTACTAATAAATATATAGAAAAGAGTATATAAGATTGCTGGGAAACTTTTTACCGCTACAAACGTAAGAGCTATAATAACACCGTCTAATACTTGAATAATTCTACCAATTGAATTTCCTGTATAAAGTTGAATAATTTTAGCTACAATATCTACCCCTCCAGTTGTACCACCAACTAAAAATACTATTCCTAGTCCAATACCTGCGATAATACCACCAAAGACAGAAGCTAATAACTTATCTCCACCAATATCAATATTAACATTATATATTTCAAAAAATTTCAACCATGCAGTTAACATAGAAATACCATATAAAGTATATATCATAGTTTTTCTATCTAACATTTTAAAACCAATAATTAATAATGGTATATTGACCAATATTGTACCAGTTGATACTGGTAATCCAAATGCATAAAGTAGTAACAAGGAAATACCTGTTCCTCCACCTTCTGCAAGTTTGTTTGGTACATTAAAGTGCATTATCGCAAATGAATAAATAGCACAACCAAGACAAATAAATATTAACTCTTTCGCAATTTTCTTTATATCAACTTTATCTAATTTTAGCGACATAATACCCCTCCCATAATAAATTACATATACATTATATCAAGTAATATTTTTAAAAACAACACTTCTTACAAAATTTTTATGTAAATTAAAGTAATTAATAAATTTCATATTGTAACTTTTATTTTTTTTTAGACTTTTTTTTCAATTTGTACTATAATTATAATATCAATCATTGGAGGATAACTTAATGAATAAAAATTTTATACCTAATTATCTTACCTTGTGTAATATCTTTTGTGGCTTTTTATCAATCTTAGTCACTGTACATGGATATTATGTTTGGGGAACTGTCTTTATTTTATTAGCAATGCTTGCAGACAGATACGATGGTATTGTAGCAAGAAAACTTGGTGTCGTTTCTGACATCGGTCATGATTTAGATTCTTTATGTGACGTTGTAAGTTTTGGTGTGGCACCTGCTATACTAATTTTTGAAAAATTTGTATCTATTGATAAACCAACTTCTACATTAATAGTGATAGTAGCTATCCTTAGTGCCATCTACGCTTGTTGTGGGGCATATAGATTAGCACGATTTAATGTTACTAAAATGAAAAATGGTTACTATCAAGGTGTACCTATTACAACATGTGGATCAGTTTTAGCTATAATATCATTATTTAACTTACCAAGCATTATAAACCTATTATTACTAATAATCTGTTCATACTTAATGGTAAGTAATTTAAAAATTAAGAAAATATAAAATAAAAAGTTTGGACCTATCCAAACTTTTTATTTTTCTTTATTTAAGACATTCATATATTATTTGAGCTAATCCTTCTGGATTTTCCCATGCCATTGAATGACCCGCTTCTTCTACTATTTTTACTTCTATATTATTTTTGGGTAACTCTTCTAAATCATCACTTGGTAAAGTTTTACGACCAAAAATAAAGAATCGAGGAATTTTATAACTATAGAACATATCACGCCAAGGTGCTTCTCTAACTTCTATAGCATCCCTTGATATTTGATATGCTGCCTCTGGCAACCAATTTCTTAATGTTGCTGCCCACATTGTATTCTTTCCACTTGCACAATATTCTATTAAGCTACTTATTCTACTCTTATAATTCTCTTCAGTATACTGAGCAACAGCCCAACTTGTTCTCCCCTTAGTAGCAGGATCTAAATTAGGTTCTGTTAGTATTAATCGATCTATCTTTGCCTCACAAAGACCGCAAAGTTCAATAGAGATAGCCCCTCCTAAACTATGCCCAAATAATATAACTTTATTTAAATTTAGATCTTCTAAAAATTCACTTAAGTACTTCGCATGATTTTTAACTTTGTATTCAAAATCAAGAGGTTTATCGCTATAACCTGCTCCTAGTAAATCTATTAATATTCTTCTATGACCTAAGAACTCTTTCCTATTTGCTATCTCAACATAATCAAAAGAACCTGCACATCCTAATCCATGAATAAATATTATTGGTATTCCTTCACCAGGAAAATCATTATATCTAATTTTATAGTGTTTATTTCTTAATTGATATTCTTTCATAAATTATCCTCCCAGACATTTATATCCTTATTATATCATTTATTGTAAGCAGTTTAAATAATAGTTATTACTTTTTTTTTCTTCTATTTGTTATATAATCGTATGGGTATGTATTAAAATTTATATAAGGAGCATATTAATGATATTTACAGAAATTAGCAGTGACGAACTACAAAAGGTTCAAGAAAAAAATAATGATCGTTACTATTTACAACAAGCTGCTGTATATAGTAAAATGCAAAATTTCAATAACCTAAAAACAAAAATACTTGCTGTAAAAGAAAATGACGAAGTGTTAGCATATGCTACATTTATTTACTTCCCTTATAAAAAATTCTTCTTTAAAGTAACAGCTCAACATGGTCCAATAATGGATTATTCAAATACTGAGTTAGTTAGATTTTATATGACAGAGTTGAAAAAATATTTCGCTAAAGACTTCCGTGTTCTTTGCGTAAGGGTTAATCCATTCTTGAATGAACGTATTTATAAAGATATCGAATATGTTGAAACTACTAAAGAATCTATAGAAACAGATAAAATATTAACTTCACTAGGGTATAAACCTCTTAATGATGATTTATTCACAAACCCTACTCTAGCTTCTCGTTGTGTATATTCAAGAGAACTAGAAGAATCTCTTACAGAAGATACATTATTAAAAACTGTTTCAACAATGGCTAAACGTTCAATTAACAAAGCTATAAAAGAAGGAATAACTGTAAAAGAAATCGACATTTTTAACGATGAAGATGCTGCAATCTTTGATTCAATTAACAAAAGTACAGAAGATAGAATCAACTTCCAAATTAGAACTAGTGAGTACTTTAGAAATCTAAAAACTGCATTAGGTGATAAACTTCATCTTATGGTTTCTTACTTAGATTGTGGTTCTCTTATTTCTAAATTAAATAAAGAAATTGAAGATTTCAACTCTGAAAAAACTAAATTAACAGAAAAACTTGAAAGTGGAAAAGTAAATCCTGAAAAAACTATGAATAAAATAGCTAGAATAGATGAATCAATTGCTTTTAACAATGATAAAATAGCAAAAATATCTTCTTTAAAAGAAGAACATGGAAATATTATTTATCTATCATGTGCAAGTTTTATAGAAACAAAACAAGATCTTATTTACTTAACTGGAGGAATGAAAAAAGAATTTCTAAGTTTAATGGTTCATATTTAGTAATATTTCCATGTTCTTCTTTTAAAGA
>QFCH01000761.1_pt1 | contig 17378 bp, 7 predicted proteins | sample 5346071 | NCBI WGS metagenome assembly QFCH01 (sample SAMN09062255, study PRJNA434731) | Human gut metagenome, whole genome shotgun sequencing project. | isolation source: stool timepoint B chromium assembly | host: Homo sapiens | collected 2015
CCAAATCTCAAACGCCTTCTCCACACAGGTTGTCGCTTTGGAATTTTCTTCATCCGGGAGCATATCATTGATAAGCCGCTGGTCTAACGCCAGCTTTCTTCCATCGTTGGTTATCTTTAGCATATTGTCGATGTTCGGCTGCACTTTCCTGTCCCTGACCGCTTCCGCCCTGTCCGCAAGTGACTGAACCATGTCCTGCTGGTACTCGCTCGGCTTTAACACGATATTTTCATAATCCGCTTCCGGCACAGGAAGTTTCAGCATATCCGGTGTCTGAATGTCGGTACTCTCCTTAAATAACGCAATCAGCTCCGGTAAATTGAAAAACTTTGCAAATCTCGTCTTTGCCCTGTATCCAGTACCCTCCGGCGCAAGCTCAATCGCTGTCTGAGTTTCCCCAAATGATGCCGCCCAACTGTCAAAATGCCCCAATCCCAAACGCTGTAAGGTATTGTACTGGAGATAGCGCATATTTGTATAAAGTTCCGTCATGCTATTTGAGATTGGCGTACCCGTTGCAAATGTGATACCCTTCCCTCCGGTCAGCTCGTCCATGTACTGGCACTTGGCAAACATATCTGAGGATTTCTGCGCTTCCGTCTGTGCGATACCCGCCACGTTCCGCATTTTTGTGTATAAAAAGAGGTTCTTATAATTATGGCTCTCGTCCACAAACAGCCGATCCACGCCCAACTGTTCAAAGGTCACAACATTGTCTTTCCGGCTGGAATCGTTTAAGCGGCTCAGCCTTGCAGACAGTGATTTTTTCGTCTTTTCCATCTGCTTAATGGAGTAACGCTCGCCGTTCTCTGCTTTGAGGGTTTCGATTGCCATTTCAATTTCTGTTATCTGCCTTTCAATCATCGCCATCTGCCTTTCGGTGGAAAGCGGGATTTTCTCGAATTGACTGTGACCGATAATCACAGCATCGTAGTCTCCCGTTGCGATTCTGGAGCAGAATTTCTTCCGGTTGGCGGGTTCAAAATCCTTCTTGGTTGCCGCTAAAATATTCGCCCCCGGATACAGGCGCAGAAAGTCACTCGCCCACTGCTCCGTCAGGTGGTTCGGCACAACAAATAAACTTTTTTGGCACAATCCTAATCTTTTATTTTCCATTGCCGCCGCAATCATTTCAAAGGTCTTTCCCGCACCCACGCAATGGGCAAGGAGCGTGTTGTCCCCGTATAACTGATGCGCCACAGCGTTAAGCTGGTGTGGTCTGAGTACAATGTCCGGCGTCATGCCGGGGAATTTTAAATGCGAACCGTCATATTCCCTCGGTCTGGTGGAATTGAAAAGCTCATTATATTTTGCGCATAAATCCTGCCTGCGCTCCGGATCACGAAACACCCAGTCCTTAAAGGCTTCCCGGATTGCTTCCTGTTTCTGGCTTGCCAGTGTGGTTTCTTTTTTGTTGAGGACTCTTTTTTCCTTCCCGTCCTCCGTCACAATGTCAAAAATACGGGTGTCACGCAGGTTTAAGGAATCCTCCAGAATCTTATAGGCGTTTGCCCGCCCTGTCCCGTAAGTCATGTTGACAAGGGCATTTCCCCGGTCTGCGTTTTTCCCCTTCACGTTCCACTGCCCGGTGACATTGGAATAGAGTACGCCCATTGTGTTCCGGTCAAAAAGGTATTCCGGCGTTTCAAAGGTTTCACGCATGAAGTCCTCGATATATTTAGGGGAAATCCATGTTGCGCCCACACGCACCTCAATCTCCGATGCGTCCAGTTCCTTCGGCTGTACGCCCTCCAGAGAAGATACGTTAATGGCGTATTCCGGGTGGTTTTCCGCAAAGGTTCTCGCCACTGACAGCTTCTCCCGCACGTTCCCGCTTAAATACTCATCTGCGGTTTCCCATTCCTCTGTGACTGGGTTCTGGAAGATTACCCCGGCAAGCTCCTTCGTAATTTCCTCCACGCTCTTATCCGCAAGCTCTGACATATAGGCTAAGTCCACGCCCGCCTTCTCGCTAAGTGATACCGCCAGCGCTTCGCTGGCTGTGTCCACGCTCGTCACAACCTCCTGCTTTTTAATGGTACGTTTGGAGAACATATCCGCCTTGCCGATAAAATTCCCCTCATCGTCCAGATTTTCAAGGGAACATAACAGGCAGTAGCTGGAATCCTGATTGAACGCCCTCCGGTTGGTCTGTGAGTTAATCAGACCGAATTTCTTGGAGAAATCATCGTATAGCTGGTTTAATTCCGCCTGTTTGTTTAAAATCATTTCCTCCGGGTACTCGTCCAACTGGAAGTTTATCAACTCCTGCGTACAGTCCCGGATTGCCACCATGCCCTTCATGCGCTGCTCCGCCTTCTCCGACACGTCCACAGGCTTCATAATGGAGTTTTCCCGGTAGTACACTTTATCGTCCACAACGGTGTAGCTGTAATTTTTCACCTCCGGATCGGCGGGTATGTTTTCCCTTGCCAGTTCATCATCAATCTCGTTAAAATCCGCCTGCTCAATGCTGCCCTCCACATAAAAGAGCGCATTTTTAAGCTGCGCCGACAGGGGAAGGGAAGTGTCCGGCAGGCAGGCGCTTTCCATGCCATGCGCCCCGGAAACCATCTCCATTTTTCCGAGTACCATTTCCGGGTGGTCTGCGAAATACTGGTTCATCACGATACCGTCTTTTTCCGTCAGATGCACCCAGTCCGGTTCAATGTCTAACACCCGGTCACGCTTCTTTAAAAACAGAATGTCCGAAGTGACCTCCGTACCCGCATTTTCCTTAAACGCTGTGTTCGGGAGCCGGACTGCCCCCAACAGCTCCGCCCGCTGTGCAAGGTATTTCCGCACTTCCGGATTTTTCTTATCCATTGTCCCCTTTGAAGTGACAAAAGCGACATTGCCGCCCGGTCTGACCTTATCCAGTGTCTTTGCAAAAAAATAGTCATGGATAAGGAAATTGTGCTTGTCATACTGCCTGTCAGACACTTTATACTGTCCGAAAGGCACATTTCCCACCGCCACGTCAAAAAAGTCATTGGGATAACTGGTATTCTCAAATCCGGTGATTTTAATATCTGCATGAGGGTAAAGCTGTTTTGCGATACGCCCGGTAATCCCGTCAAGCTCCACCCCGTAGAGCCTGCTCCCCGCCATTTTCTCCGGCAGACAGCCATAGAAATTCCCAATGCCTGCGGCGGGATCTAACACATTCCCTCTGGTAAATCCCATTTTCCCCACAGCGTCATAGATTGCCTGAATAATGACCGGGCTTGTGTAGTGGGCATTTAATGTGCTTTCCCTTGCGGAAGCGTATTCTTCCGGGGATAACAGGCTCTTTAATTCCTGATATTCATTCGCCCAATTTGCTTTGGAAGAATCAAAGGCATCGGCAAGACCGCCCCAACCCACATATTTTGCTAAGACCTCCTGTTCCTCCGGTGTGGCAGTGCGGCGTTCCCCCTCAATCTTTTCAAGGGTTCGTATGGCTTCCACGTTCTGCCGGAATTTCTCTTTCGGCGCAAATCCTTTCCCGGTATTCTCCGCTTCATTAAAAGAGATGCGGTAATTGACTGCGCCTGTTTTATCAATCTCCGGCTCTTTTTGAGATGCTTTCCCCGGCTCTGGCGGACTGCCCCCGGTCAGCGTTTCCACATCGCCCATGACCTGCCTAATAAACGGATCGTTTTCTAAGGCAGTTTCATCTACTAACTGCCCGTCCACAATCCCGGCTTTTTCCAGACCTTCTCGGACAGCCTGTGTGTCAATGTCGGGGAAATCATCTATTTCAGCAGAATCTTTTGTAGCTGAAACATTTTCCGTTCCCGGCTCTGTAACAATATTTTCTGCTTCTTTCCCCTGTAAATCTCCGTTGAGATTTTGACAGAAAACATCCGCTTCCTCCGGTGTGTCAAATGTCGGCACTGTGCCATCGCCTGTTACATAATAATCCTGTGTTTCGCTGTCCCATACCGCATAAGGCTCTGTAAAGGCATCCGAAGTTTCCATAACCGTAAAGCGCACTGTTTCTTCCTGTTCCGGTTCTTCTGTCCGTTTTTCCAGCTCTGCATCCGGGTGATTTTCCTCCCGGCGTTCTCCTGCAGGCTCTGCTTCAGATATTTCCACAGCGTGTCCTTCCCTCTGCTGTCCCTGCTCGTTCTCATAACGTGCCGCATATTTCTGTGCCTCCTTCAGCAGGGCATCCATCTCCACCGCTTTTTCCGCATTGCCGCTTAATGACTGCATCAGTACATAATCGGCGGCTTCCAGAAACAGGGTGTCATAAACCGCCCTGCCCTCTAACCGCCTGTCAGCATCCTCAATGGCAACCGCCCCGGTATCCTCGTTCCAGCCGACAACATCTTTCATAGATAGCGCACCGCAGACTTTCACCACTACGGACATTTCCGCAAGCCTTTCAGCCAGTGCTTTCTCACTGTCACTGGATTTATTTTCCGGTTCGGGACTTTGAATATTTTCCCCGGAAATTTCCGCTTCCTGCCCCGGTACAGCCATTTTTTCCGGCTCTCTGTCACGCTCTATGTACCGCCTTGCCTGATTGGTAAAACCGTCCAAAACAGCCGGGTGGGAAGTGACGATATAATCCCTTGCCTGCCAGTCAGCGGAAGGCACAAGGCTTTCCGCCCATTCCTTATTGTTTGGGGAAAATCGCCCGTCATGGGATAAGTGCATGATTGTATTGGCAAGGACAATCTCTACACGTTCCTTCCCGTACTGCCGGATAACGCCCTCTGCGGTATCCCTCGGAAGTGTGTAACCGTCAAATTTCTCCGCAATCGCCTGTTCTATGGCATCTTTACACTCCACCCGGATACCATGCTCCAGCTTTTCCTGCTCCCGGCGCATGGCTTCCTCCGCCTGCTCTTTTTTGTACTGTGCAAAGGCTTCCTTCCCCTTCGGCGTAAGGTATTTATCCGCATTGACAAGCTCCCTGATACGCTTCTCCACCACGTTCCATTTTAAAAGCACTTTTGCGTATGGATCGCCTATCCTGCCTTTCCCCAATTTGATTCCTTTGGAATCGTGCCATTCATCGCTCCGGTCTGAACCGATTAGGGCGGGAGAGCCGCCGCCCGTCCCGTACTCATTTTTAAGGAAGGCAGTATTTTCTTTCTTGTCATGCCCTTCCATAAAATACTCATAGATACGGAACTGCCCATGATGATAATTGCTGCCGCCCGTCAGACGTTCATCTATCTCATCCTGTGTGATAAAATCCTCATGCAGCACCTCTACATTGTCCTGCACCGGATATTCTATTTTCTCTGTGCTTAAATCCGCAATTTCCGAAAGCAGACGTTTCGGATTTTTCACATACCGCCACCTGATCTGCTTTTCCCCGGCGTCAATCTGCTCTTTTGCGTGGGAAAGTTCCCCGGCGATGACATCACGCCCCTCCTGCGTGGACAAAAGCTCGCAGAGGTTTGTCATGCTCTCCGGGTGGTTGTAAGTCTTAATCGGTATGTTCTCCGGGATTTCTCCGATGCCGTCCCGGAAGAAATTAAAAAGGTCATTTGCTACCCTCTGGCGTTCCACAGCATCCACAAGGAACACTTCATTTGCGCCCATGTAAGAACCATTCTCCACCATAGAACGGACAACGCCCTCTATTTCCTGCCAGCCCATCACCGCAACCGGGTTTTCCCTTGCGGACATCCCATAGCCGATGCTCATGCCGGATTCATTGAACCAGACGGAAATGGGATTACTGCCGAAATCAAAGCCTTTCCCCGTAGTCCGGTACTCATTTTTCAGAAACTCCGCCATTTCCTCCGGCGTTTTGCCCTGCTGGTACTTGGCATAAATGCGGCTCCTGCTGTTATCCCGTCCGCCCCCTGTGCGTAAAATGGATTCAAGCTGCTCCTTTGGCAGAGAAAAAGCGGCGGGCATGATATATTTCTCTCCTGCCTGCGCCGCTTCTATCGTGCCGATCTGTTCCTCTATCGTGGGGAATAAACTAAGCTGCTGGTAAACTTCCGTTTCTTTCGGTTCTTCCCACTGCGGTATCTGCCCCTTTTTCAGATATTCGCCCTTTTCCATATAAAAGGCGATGCTGTCCCTCACAGCTTCCCATGATACAGTTGCTTCCGCTGTCCGGTTTAAATAGCTCCCCTTCCAGACCGTCAGACCGTTTTCGCCCGCCCTGTACCCGGCTCTTTCCTCCCCTACATAAAACTCGGTAAACTCCTTATGCCTATAACTGTTTTTAATATATTCTGTCTGTTTGCCCTTATCCGGCTCGAAAAGCATTACCCCGGCAATGTCCGGGCATTTATGCACCATAAATTCATCAAACTGCAAGATGCCCTTTTCTATCCCGGACAAAGAAAGACCGGACAATGGTTCTCCACTGCCCGGCTCTGCCAGTCCTTTATTTTCAATTGTTTCTCCCTCATTTACAGGCTGTATACCAGCTCTTTCAGTACGATTTCCTCCGCCGAGTGCCTGATGCTGTTCATCTTCTGAACCCAGAGCATCTGGTTCTCTGACTTGAGTTTTTCCGTCACTCCCTCCTGCTTCATCATCTGCCCGGTCAGCAGTTCCATCCTCTGTTCCGCCTGCTCCTGAATGGTCAGAAGATGCTCTTTCAGCTTCCCTTTCAGCAGAAGCCCGGTGTAAATCCCCTTCTTGTGTTCCTGTAAGTAATTCTTCCTCATCAGTCCGTATTTCGTGAGCATCCCCTCCGGCTGCTCGTCCACCTGTAACATCGGTATCATGTAATCCCCGTTCTTCTCGTAGGTCAGATTCATCATTATTTCCCCTTTCCCCGGCGTTCCCGGTCTGTGTGGTAGATAGTACGTCTTCTGTTTTGCTTTCACGCTTTAAAGCATTATAGCGTGTGCCAGTGGTATTTGCAAGTCCTTTTTCGACAAAATTTCTTGATGCTTCCTTTCCGGCGATTTCCCTGTCATACGCCCCGATTGCTTTGCCAATCTCCATAAGCACAGGCTTGGATAAATCGGATATGCTGTCACCGATGTGCGACAGGGTTTCGATTGTATTAAACTCATGGATATAGGGGAACTGGATTTCCTCTGCCAGCTCCGCATCTTCCATGCCGCACCGTTTTAAGACGGTGTAGGCGATGCTGTCCGCCAGCGTTTCCCGGACACGAACAGCGATATTCAGTTCGTCCAGTTCCTCCAGAAAACTTCCCTCTTTCAGATATTCCATATCCGAAGCAAGCTCCCCATAACAGTCCTGCGCAATCCGGGAAGCAATCTCCCTGATCCTGTCCGTAAACCCGGCTTCCTTGTTGGTGTCCCCATAAATCCCTTCCAGACGGTTCAGAACCGCTTCCTATGTTCCTCCCGCATCTCCCAAAGCTGAGGGAAACGCCCGATGCGCCTTGCCTTATGCACGTCCGATATGTCAAAGACGTACCGCAGTCCGGTATAGGGACTCCCTTCTTCGTCCAGAAGCGCAATCCCCTTTGCGCCCTTGTTTACCCAACAGTGCATTTTTTCATTCCATATCTCTATGGAAGCGCAGGCTGTGGCGTCCGGTCTTTGGGCATAGATAAGGAGCTGGTCTTTGAACGGGTATTTGTAGAGCCTTGAAGCTGTGTTCAAATATTTCTTCCAGCTTTCTTCATTCCTCGTCACCCTCTTTGATGTTTCTTCGGAGAGTGCGGAAATTACGTCATATTTTCTCATGGTAAACCTCCATTAAAAAATGGCTGCAAAATACAAAAGCGTATCTTGCAGCCTGTTTCCTGTTACTTTCCGGCATTACTCATAGAAGCCATGTTCCTCAATGCCTTTCTCCAAAATAGTATGTATCAGTTCCTCCAGCTCCACACCGTTTATCTCGCTGACAACGATCAGCTTTGCAAGGGTATCTTTCTGTACGGATATGGCATACTGTTCCTCATCGGCACGAAGCTCATGGACACAGATGCCAAGTCCGTCCGCAATCTTGCATACCACACCAAGCTCCGGCTCCCTGATGCCCGCCAGAATATCCATAATTGTCCTCTCTGGCACTCCTGACATTCTGGAAAGCTCCATAATGCTCATTTCTTCCTCTTTCATCACGTTTAATAACTTATCTCCTGTTGTAAGCATACTTTTTCCTCCCTTATTTTTTCTTTCCGCCAGAAGATTTCTTTTTCGGAAACTCCATGACAAACTTAAACTGTACCCCGCTTTTTTCTTCTCCGTTTTTGGTATAGTGGTATTTCTCTGTCCCACTCGGAATGATGTAAGCGTCATAAGGCTTGCCCGCCTTGCTCTTTAACCCTTTTAACAGGATTTTCTTTCCGGCAAGCATATCTTTTACCTGTGCATCGGTAAGGGCAGCTCCCATTACCCGGCTCACGTTCATACCGCATTTCTTCACGCAATATGCGCCGAATTTTCCCTTTACCACCTGACCGCCGCAGTTCGGGCATACCCCAAGAGCCGCCTGCTCCTGTGCGAACATCTTTTTCTGCTCGTCACTGACCTCATGGTAAGTGTGTATCAGCTCTGACACCATGTTTTCAATGTCCGCCATGAAGTCCTCCATAGGAAGCTCCCCTTTCGCTACCAGTGTCAGAGCATTTTCCCAATCGGCGGTAAGTTTCGGGGACTTCACCACATCCGGCAGCACCGTAATCAGCTTCATTCCGTCCTCTGTTGGTATGATCTGCTTCTTCTCACGCTTCACAAACCCGTCCTTGACTAACTTCTCAATGATGTCCGCCCTTGTCGCAGGCGTACCCAAGCCTTTCCTCTCCACGTCATCGCCCATATCTTCCACCCCGGCACGTTCCATTGCCGATAATAATAAATCTTCCGTAAAGTGTTTCGGCGGGGAAGTGAAATGCTCGCTGACTTTCGTCTGCACACTGTCAAATGCCTGTCCCTCCGACAGTTCCGGCAGCTTCTTTTCCTCTTTTTCTTCCTCCTGATTCCCGGAGATTTTAAAGGAACGCTTAAAGGCATCCTCAAAGGACTTCCACCCGTTATGCGTGACGGATTTCCCGGAAACCGCAAAAGTATGTCCATTGCAAGAAAACTCTGCCTTTACCGTTTCATACAGATGTTTCTCCCCGGTGGCGCATAACAGGCGGTTCGCAACCAAAGACAGGATTTTGCGCTCCGTTTCCGGCAGTGCCGCAAGGTCAGCTTTCGCTATCTCCATTGTGGGGATAATGGCGTGGTGGTCTGTCACCTTTTTACTGTTCAGAATCCGCTTTATGTCCAGTCTGGTAGCCTTGTTTTCCTCAAACATCAGGGAACGGAACACCGCATCAATCACGTCCTCTGCGGTCTGCCCCATATCATCAGATAAAAACTGGCTGTCCGTCCTCGGATAAGTGGCTAACTTTTTCTCATAAAGGCTCTGTGTGTACTCTAAGGTCTGCTTTGCGGTAAATCCGAACAAGCGGTTCGCATCCCTCTGGAGTGTGGTAAGGTCATAGAGCTTCGGCGGCATGACCGCTTTTTCCTCTTTCACAACAGACGTAGTAAGAGCCTGCCCGTCCCGGCAAACCCCCGCAATCTCATCCGCTTTTGCCTTATCGTCAATCCGCCCGGTGGCGGCATCTATCCCATCCATCAGGATATGCGCCATGTAATATGTTTCCTTCTGGAAATTCATAATCTTCGCTTCCCGGTCTACTAACATCGTAAGGGTGGGTGTCTGCACCCGCCCCACCTTCAAAACTTTTCCGCCATACAGGACAGTAAACAGCCTTGTACCGTTGATGCCTACAAGCCAGTCCGCTTCCTGCCTGCACAGTGCGGAATGGTACAGGTTATCATAATCGCTCCCCGGCTGTAAATTTTCAAATCCTTCTCGAATGGCGCTTTCCTCCATTGAGGAAATCCAAAGGCGTTTGATCGGCTTGTCACAGCCTGCCATTTCATACATAAGGCGGAAGATAAGCTCGCCCTCCCGTCCGGCGTCGGTGGCGCAAATCGTAGCCGAAACATCTTCCCTGTGCATCAACTGGTAAAGCACGTCATACTGCGCTTTCGTGTCCTGCTTGACCTCATACTGCCATTTTTCCGGCTTTACCGGAAGGCTCTCATACGTCCATTTCTTCCACTGCTCCCCGTAGCTTTCCGGCTGTGCCAGCTCCACCAGATGCCCCACGCACCAGCTCACAACATAGCCGTTCCCTTCCATATATCCGTCATGGTTCTTTGCTGCGCCGATTACCTCCGCAATGCTCCTTGCCACGCTTGGTTTTTCCGCTATCACTAACTGCATTTATTCGTCCTCCCCTTCTTTATCTTCAAAAAAATCATCCTCTGCATCTTCATTTTCTTCATCATCATCGTATTCTTCTTCCTCGTCCTCCTCATCATCGTCCTCGTCAAGAAATTCCTCTTTCTTTTTCTTTGCTACCTTGAAATAATAGCCGCCGCCAATGGCTGCAACTGCCACACCCCCAAGAATGATATAGGTTGCCGCCGGGTTTTCCCCTGTTTTCTCCGGCTCCGGTTCAGACTCTTCAGTATTTTCCTCCCCGTCCTCTGCCGCTTCTTCCGCAGGTTCTTCTTCCGTTTCCTGTTCCCCGTTATTGTTGGGAAGTGCGCCCTCCGTCACAGGGATTGCGGATTCCAGTGCGGCGGAATTTTGCGGTAAGGTATCGCTGTTGTCCGCTGTCACGTTCAGCAGGTCATTTTCCGTAACTTCCGTCAGGAAATAAACCACTTCTTCCTCCCCGTCCCGGTCAATGATAAGGTAGAACACTTTTTCCGATGCGGTCTGGATTGTATAAAATTCCTTCCCCGTTTCACTTTTCTCCTTTTCCCCGGATTCCTCTTTTTTCTCCGATTCTGCCGCTTCCGCCATTGCCTGCTTCTTCTGCTGTGCAAGGGTGTTCTCGGAAACGGTATTCCCGTCACTGTCTGTTTTAGTATGCTCCGTCACCTGTGCGGTAGCAGAGGAAGGCTTGGTTGCCTGTGCGTTTACCGGGAGCTGCTCTGCCGGGTTCTTCTCATTCCCGTCCTCTTTTTCCGGATCGGTGTAATATGGGTTCGCTGTCTTATAAACCTCTGACATATTCCCGGCATTGTCCATTGCGGAAATGGTGAAATACTGGTAGCCTGCGTCAAACTGCTGTAACCGGATATTCAACACGCCATTGGTAAGCTCCTTAAACTCATACCCGTTCACATACACCGCCTTGATGCCGGAATCCGTATCATGCGCCTGAACGGAGAGCAGACCGTCACTGACCGCAGCGTTTAGGGTAGGCTTCGTGAAGTCAAAGCACTTGATATAGCGGTTTTTCTCATAGGTCTTGCCCCTCTGGTCTGTCACAAGTACATAGACGGTGGCATTCTCTGAAATCTCCACATACATATCCTCTGTGATGTCCGTCCAGCTCCCATTCTGCGCCACTTTCGCCTGAACCGTCTTTATGGAGAAATTGCCGGAATGTGCCACGTCCTCAATAGAGATATGTACCTTCGTAGTGTCATTGTGCCAGCCGGACGGAGTGGAGATTGTGATTTTTACATTCGGGTTCACATATTCGCATAAGCTGTAATCCCCCTTGCAGACCTCACAATCTTTATCAGCGGAATACTGTGTGCATTTTTCCTTACAGGTACATTCCGGCTCCGGCACTTCATTCCCGGATACCGTACCGCTTTCCGTTTCTCCTTCATTCTCACCGGATTCGGATTCTGTTTCTCCGGTTTCTTCTTTTCCATTCTCTGAATTTTCTCCTGTATCAGTGCTTTCCTCTGTTTCCGCTTCGGTACTGCCTTCCTCTGACACTCCTCTTTCCTCCGCATAGGCATCTACCGTATTCCCGCTGTTCGCCATAAACGCCCCTGCGGGCATACAGAACAATAATGCCGACAAGAGCAGCGACACCGCCGCCCTAGCTGATAACTTTTTCTTCATTTCCTGCCATCTCCTTTGCGTTTTCTTTTTCTTCCAATAACTTCAAAATCTCGTCCTCGCTGAATTTAATGAGTAATTGCAGCTTCTCGGACGAGATTTTATGCTTTTCGATAATATCCATTTTTTCGGCTCTTTCCGCCATGCGCTTCTGTTCTTCCAAATCCTTCTTTTTTGCCTGTAAGGATTCAAGCTGCGCATCCACTTTTGAAAGCTCCTTTTCAATGCGTTCCTTTGTCATAAATCCTCCTTAATTCAATCTCCCAAAACAGTAAAAATGGCTCTGCCAGTAAGACGAGTTGATGCTTGCGTAACTGATCGGATCTCCGCAGTGGATCATTATCCCGTTGCCGCAGTAAATCCCCACATGGCTCACCGCCCCGGCAGAATTGTAAGTCCCGGTAAAAAAGATAATGTCCCCCGCCTTTGCGTCCGATGCGGAAACCGGCGTACACTGGTCATAAATCCCCTGTGCGGTAGTCCGTGGAAGGTTATGCACCCCGCTGTTGGTAAAAGTCCAACAAACGAAGCCTGAGCAATCGAAACTTGTGGAAGGGCTTGAGCCGCCCCACACATACGGGAATCCCAAATATTTAGCGGCTTCCTCCATAAGAGCCTGCACCGATGCGTCATCGTATGCATCCGGCGGTATAGCGTTCCCCGGCAGACCTCCCGGCGTTTCCCCGTAAAGCGTGCCTTCGCCCACATCGAAATAAAATAACGGGTTATAATACTCCCCGTCATACAAACACTCGATATGCAAATGGCTTCCTGTGCTGCTCCCGGTATTGCCCGTTGTGCCGATAACCGTCCCTTTTTCCACTGTCTGCCCCGCACCTACGCTGATGCTGTCCATGTGGGCATACTTGGTTGTGTAACCGTCAACCTCTATCACCACATAATTCCCGTAATGGCTGTCATACGCCGCCGCTGTCACCGTACCGTCATGCGCCGCATATACGGTTGTGCCAGTGGGTACTGCTATATCCACGCCCCGGTGAAATTCCTCGTTCCCTGTGACCGGGTTCTTCCGGTATCCGTAATAGCTTGACACATAATAATACCAGTAAAGATTAAGCGGCGAAGCGAACTCCTGAAGCAGACCGTTTGTTTCCCGGTACATGGCAAAAATCTCCGCCTGTTCGGTATCCATTTTCCCGGCAACAAGGTTCTCAAGCGGTATGGCTGTAAGCGTCACTCTGAGGATACTGACCTCATATTCTTCTTCCTCCTCATACTCATATTCTTCCTCGGTTTCCTCCCCTGTGACCGGATCAGTGACCGTCCTTGTGCCTGTCTTTGTGACCGTCCTTGTCCTCGTTTCCGTATCCGGCGTGAGCGTCAGCGTGTACATTTCGTCAAAAAGAGCCTGTATTTCGCTTTCCACTTCACTTGCGGTAAATTCCGTATGGACTGCGGACAGATAGCTGATGAGGGTAAACGGGTTATGCCCGATTGCCCCAAGATTGTAGGAATATTCATCATACCCCGGATAATCCGTTTCCACCCGGTCAATCTCATTCTGCAAGTCAAGCTCCAGACGGGTAAGCTGTAAATCAGCAGCGTCAATCTCCTTCGGCTTGCTTAAATAACTCGCCGCTAAAATCGTGGACTGCGTATCCGCAAACATCGCCCCGCAGGACGATACGGAAACCATAATCACCATCAGGAGCAGAGCCATGATTCCCACCGTCACAAGCAAGCCCGCATTTCTCCTTGCGAACTCCTGTAACTTCCTCGCCACAGCCACAGCACCGTTTTTCGTCTTTTCAAACGCCTGCTCCACTGTTTTTCCTGCCGCCGCTTTCTTCCTCGCCTTGATGTACTCCCGCTTGATGCGCTGTTTCTGCAACCGCTTCTGCAATGCTTTTTTCTGCATCTGCGGGTTTTCCTCCAAGAATTTCTGGTACTGGAAATTGACTTCCTTTTTAAACTGCTTTTTTTCCAGCTTCGCCACTTTCGCCCGCTGTTTCTGTTCTTTTCCTTTTATCTGCCTTTTGGCAAAAGAAAATAATTCCTCTCCTTTCTGCTCCGATTTGTGTGCGCCTTCTACGGCTGAATTTTCTTTCTCCGTTTCAGCGATTTTCCCATGCACAAAATTTTTGCTCTCATTCTGTACCCGACGCATGGTGGTTTTGGGTATGCCCTCCTGCTTGAAGGTTTTCTCCTTATCCAGAGGGACAACCACATATTTTCCTTTCCCGGTTTTCTCGTCAAACACTCTCTGCAAGGTGTATTCCCTTGTCTTTGGCAGCTTCGCCCTTGCTTTCTGTACTTTCTTCCCGGCTTTCTCTGCCTGCCGCTGTTTCTTTTGCAGCTTTTTACTTCCTGTAAATTCAGAGCCTCCTTCCCCCTGAAAAGAATTTCCGATATTCCCCGCAAAAGTTTCTTCCGTAAAGGTTCTATTTTCCGGTTTCTCACCCAAGCTGCCTTTTTCCCGGTGTTCCTTCTGCACCCGCTTTTTATGGTATTTACCTTTTTTCTGCGACTGCCTGTATGTATCCCTCCGGTGGTAATCTTCTGTATCTGCCTGCTTCTTTTCCGTTTCCTCCGGCTGGCTGAAATTCTCCTGCCCGGTAAATCCGCTGTTTTCCTTTACAAAATCCGGTTTTTCTTCCTGCCCCGGCTTCGCTTCGGACTTTTGGACTTTTTGTCCAGAAGTGTTCTGGTACATCTGCTTTTTCGCTTGAACCCTTGAAGCATGGTTCGTTTTACGCTGTCCGGCATTGCCGCCCCATGAATCCATGTTTTTATTCTCTGTAAACGTGCTGTTTTTTCCCGGCTGGCTCTCTTTAGACTTCTGGACTTTTTGTCCAAAAGTTTCCTGCTGTGCCTGCATACTATTTTCCGTCTGCCTTTTTCCGCCCGAACCACGCCCCGGCTTCCCGATACCTGAATCCCTCGGCTGATAAGCAGCACTGCCGCCGCCCGTAAAAGTATTGCTTTCTCCCTTATGGAACTTTGCATTTGCTTCTTTACGGTAGACGGTATCCTGTCTGTTCTTCCCTTTCTTTTCTGCCATTAACTATCCTCATCCCCCTTTGCTACGGATTCTTCCGGTTTCGTGTTCATAATCGCAAAGGTCTTTGTATCTGCCGGGTACTTATCCACAAACGGGATAACCACGTTGTCAAACAGTATCAGACCGCTTCCCGGCTCGGAATTGGTGACGTGCATGAGCTGTTTCTCCGACAATCCCAGCTTATCCGCCAAGATATGCTGGTCTTTGGCGTTCTGGTTTAACAGGTACACAAAATCGCTGTTCCCCAAGATGCCCTCGATTTCCTCCGATTTCAGAAAATCGCCCACATTCTGCGTCAAGCCTGTCGGGATTCCGCCCCACTTCCGGAACCTTTTCCAGATTTCCACTGAATAAATGGCTGTCTGCTTCTCTTTTAAAAGCAAATGGAACTCATCACAATAGTACCTTGTGGCAATTTTGCGTTCCCGGTTCTGCGACACCCTGTTCCAGACCGCATCCTGCACGATTAACATTCCAATCTCTTTTAACTGGTTTCCCAAGTCCCGAATGTCAAAGCACATGATCCGGTTGTGTGCGTCCACGTTGGTACGGTGGTTAAAATAATTCTGCGAGCCATGCACATACAATACAAGGCTGTTGGCAATCCGTACCGCCTTCTGCTTCGCTTCCCTCTGCATCTCCGGCGCAACGTTCCTCGGCTCATACTTTAACAGCGCATTATATAAATCTTCCAGTATGGGCATATTCTCCGGCTTCGGGTGCTTGAAATACCCGTCATAGATATGCTTGATACAGGTGTCAATGATGCCCTTCTCGTCATTCTCCAGACCGTCCTTTCCCCCGGCAATCAGATCGCACAGGGTAATCAGGAAATCGCTCTTTAATTTCAACGCTTCCTTGTCACCCTTATGGGAGAGCTGAATGTCCATCGGGTTCAAGTAATCCTTTGAATTGGTGGCAAGCCTTACCACCTGCCCATGAAGCGCCTGCACTAACGGAAAATACTCGCCCTCCGGATCGCAGACAATAATATCGTCCTTTGTGATAAGGAAACAGGATAAAATCTCACGCTTTGCGGAGAAAGACTTGCCGCTTCCCGGCGTTCCCAAAATCACCCCGTTCGGTGTACGCAGCCTTTTCCGGTCTGCCATAATCATGTTGTTGCTGAGTGCGTTCAGACCGTAATAAATGGCGGGCGCAGGCATGAAAAGCTCCTGTGTGCAGAAAGGCACAAGGACAGCGGCGCTCTTTGTGGTGAGGTTTCTTTCAATCCCCACATCGTTGCACCCAATCGGCGCACTCGCCATTAACCCCTGTTCCTGTAAATACTGCAAACACCGCAGGTTACAGTTCGCCTGCTGGATAATGCCGGACACCCTCTGCGTCAGGTTTTCCAGTTCCCGCTTCGTCCTCCCGTAACAGGTAATGAGAAAGGTCATCTTGATAAGTTTCTGGTTGCTTGTGTTCAGATCGTCAAGTAAATCCAGCGTATCCTTCTCATAAGTCACGATGTCCGTAGGCAGAATATCCATATCATAGCCGCTTCTTACTGCCTTTTTCTGCTCCTCAATCTTCATTTTCTGAATGTCGGTGAGCGCACGTTTTATCATCTTGATTGCTTCCACCGGATCAATGGTCTGCATGTGCATGGTAAGGGTGAGGTTGTCATCAATGTCCAGCAGCTTCTTAACCATCTCGTCTGTAAACTTTGGTGCAATCATGTCAAGATAAGACACGCTCCCGTAAATGCTGCCGGACTTGAAGCGGCTCGGATAGCGGAAGTCAAACCCCGGCGGGGCGATATAGTCCTTGACCGACTTCCCGGATTCCGACAGCTCCTTAAACGAAAAACGGAAAGGCTCCATTGTACCCTGATTGAAATACTCATGCAGGATACGCAGCCTTTCCTTCCCGTCAAGACCTCTGGCGTTCGTGCCGATGTTGTTTAAATTGTGTACCACATCCTTCTCGATATTGCCTAACTTGCTTTTTGCTTCCCTGTACCCGGTGCTTTCCACGCCGAAAATCAGATATTTTGATTTGATGATGCCATTGTTGCCCTTTGCCGACTGGTGCTTTAACATCTGCGTGTACTCGTCACGAATATCATCAAACGCATCGCCCTGTAAGGAAATGTCGAACTGCTCCGCAAGAGCCTGCTCGCTGACCTGCCTGTTAAATAAGAACAACTGGAACTTTATGGACGGATCGAAATAGTTAATCAGCTTGCTGTATTCCTCCAGAATATCCGCCTGATCCTCCACTTCCAGCAGGTCATAGTTGATGTCGTAAAACTCCACCATTTTCGTGTAATAACTGTCCGCCACCTGACAGATGCCGTCCCGGTACATTTTTTTGAATGTAATGGTTTTCTGTGCGGTGTCCGGCTTCGCCTGCTCCTTGCTGTTCCCGGCAAGCGCACGTTTCAGCTCCGCAAGGCGTTTCTTTTCCGATAAGGTCAGCCCCGCCTTTTCCGGTGTCCGCTTATTTTCCTGCGGTTTTGGCTTTGCCGCCCCCGCCTTTTGCTTTTTGTTCAAGGAAACATACCTCCCTCCTGATTTTTTTCCCTCTC
>QFCH01001966.1_pt1 | contig 17358 bp, 23 predicted proteins | sample 5346071 | NCBI WGS metagenome assembly QFCH01 (sample SAMN09062255, study PRJNA434731) | Human gut metagenome, whole genome shotgun sequencing project. | isolation source: stool timepoint B chromium assembly | host: Homo sapiens | collected 2015
TGTAACCATTCGATAGACGTGTGGTCACTGGTCAGACACACACTATTCTATAGTATATTCTAAATTGTGAAAGTCCCAACAGTCAAGCAAATATAGCACCTTTTGTATACCAATATAGCCCCTATTCATGCAAGGATTGCATAGAAAAAGAGGTGCCATTTTAATCGTTTACTATTTGCCTTTAAGGGTACGATCGAAGAGGTCATTAATGATATTTACCAAAACTAGTGTCAACTTTTGCATAATCCCGTTAACATGTATACTAATAAGAGATACATAAATAGTGAAATAGTTCCTATCTTGGCTTGAAGAAGAAAAACAGCTATTAAAAGAACAGCTCCACAAGTAATATTCCTATGAATTGAATATTTCAATGAATTAAATATTCTTTATACGAGGCCAACTATGAATCCAGCCGAATTTACATCAACTTATTATATCGATCGCCGTGGGTCACACTCCCGCAAATGGGACGGTCAGCATTTAAAATTTAGTCGCACCGACATATTGCCTCTATGGGTAGCAGATATGGATTTCATGCCACCTCGGTGCATACAAGAGGCTATTTGTACCTATGTGAAAGCAAATCCTTTAGGCTACACCATGACAAATCCTAACTATCTTGAAGCAGTGATAGATTGGTATAAGCGGCGCCATAACTGTATACTTTCAAAAGACTGGCTCACCAGCGCTCCGAACGTCATTACAGGCATTATGTGGTGTATCGCAGCTTTCACAAAAACAAATGATGCCATCGCAGTCCTCACGCCCGTATATGGAGCATTTGATGCGAGTGCCAGCGATGCACAGCGCCGAATCATCACTATTCCTATGAACCGCAGTGACGATAATCGCTACACCGTAGATTACGAGGCCTTTGAAACGGCGATTACCAAGCATGATGTTAAACTGTTCATTCACTGCAATCCACATAATCCTGTAGGTCACGTATGGACAGAAAATGAGATGGATCGGTTATTTAGCATTTGTGAGCGACACAAGGTGCTCATCATTAGCGATGAAATTCATCAAGACCTCGTTGCGGGTCCTCTTCCTTTTACCTCTGCCTTAACCGTATCTAACGGAGCCTATGCAAACAACATCATCGCCATGTCTTCTCTGTCAAAATCGTTTAATATGGCTAGTTTGCACCATGCAGAGGTCATTATCCCTAACGAAGCTCTACGACGCCAGTACAATGCATGTAAAAGCCTTGTTTACCATACTGATTCGGACGTCATTGCCGAAACAGCTATTACAGCGGCCTACACACATCCTGAAGCAGAAATGTGGCTAACAGATTTACTTGCAGTAGTGAAAGAAAACTATGAGTATATGTGCAGCCAACTCCTGCACGCGCTGCCTGAACTCCGCATCAGCCCTATGGATGGCACCTATTTAGCGTGGATTGATTTTGGCGCCTATGTGAAAGCTGAAAACATGCATAATATATTCGAAAATCAATGTGGTATCGCCCCTAGCTTTGGCGAGTGGTTCGGTGGTAAAAGCTACGCTACCTTTGTTCGGCTCAATTTAGCAACGAGCCTAGAAAACATTAAAATAGCCACAAATAGTATACTTCAACACGTACCTCCGAACGACTAATAGTATAATTCAACATGTACATCCATAAGATGTATGTACGCAGAATTAAATATACTCCAGTTAACAATAGTACCTATAATAATCTCAGCATACATCATGATATCCAACTACAACCATGAACTATAGTACATGCTAAAGAGGCTGCTCTAGCATCATTCAATGTTAGAGCAGCCTCTTTCTGTTATTAGTTAATACTATTAGTTTATACAACATATCGATATTGCAGTTTACATATGTTTGTATTCTAATTTCGCCGTATTGCACGATTGGCATTACATAGGATTTTATTTAATTCTTGCGAAGTGTTCCTTAGCAAATTGCATATCTTGTACTAGTTCTAATGTGCCAAGGTAGTTATTGTTTTGATCGCGTACCGCCATGTAGTTTACATAGAATGGACGTCCTACCTTTTCAAGCCAAACTGCCACGTTATCACGTTCACCATTGCGGAAGGACTCGATGATACCACGTACAATTGGCTCTACCTTTGGAGGATGGCAAGAGAACACATCTCTACCGATAGCTGTTGTAGGGCGTTTGAATACCTTTTCACCATCATTGAAATAACGGTTAATATCTACATGGTCAACGAAAGTGATTTCCATCGGCATTGTATTAAGCATAGCGTCTAATTGCTCTAGCGTTAAGCTACCACCGATTAAAGCAATGGTATTGCTATCACCACTTGTCGGTGCTGCTTTAGCAGCTAGTGCAGACTCAGCCTCTGCCCAAGCAACGCGTTCTACGCCGAAAATCTCTTCGTATTGTTCAGTATCTTTGTAAATTTGGTACCATTCTTCAGTACTAAAGTTCTCTGCACAGATTGGGAACAAGATATTTTGCTCTTTGTAGATCATCTCTTGAGCACGTGTGAGAAGACCATCAAACTCTTCGTACCAAGCATCATCAATAGACTCAGCACGAGCTAGACGACCAAAGCCATCGCGAATATCGCCATCAACAGTCCACATAACCAGGGATGGACCAGAGATATCGTAAGCTACTTTCAAATGAGGATATAAAAGGTCGCCCTTCTTAGCGTAGTGAATAGATACTTTGCGTATTTCGTTTACATCATCTACGGTAGCCGTTTTGCTGGCCACTTTAACCTTTGTACCTTCAATCAAAGCATCGAGAGCTTTGTTTTCTTCTGTTAAGCGGTTAAGCGGATGACCTACTGTTTCCACTAAAGTTACTACGCTTTGGCTTTTTTCTTGTGCTTCTAGTACAGCCTCTACCTTAGCGTGTTCCGCATCCATTTGTTCATGAATAGTGGATCCGTGGAACAAAGCAGAGTGAAGGTCACATAATTGTTGAACCTCAGCCAATGGCGTACCTTCACGCATGAGACCTTGCTCAGCTTTCATGATTTCACTAGCCTCTACATGAGCAAATTGACTAACAAAATCTTCACGAACCGTACCAAGCTCCTCACCTGTACCTAAACGTTTCAAGAAGCTTTTTAATTGCTCTACGCGCTCGCTATCTTGCACAGTATCTTGAACGGAATCGTCAGTTTTATTTTCAGAGTTTTCCTGAGTCTTAGATGCTACAGTATTAGCAGATGTTTTTACAGACTCAGCCTTCACAGCTGTAGCAGCTGCAGTAGATGCAGAATTTCCAGCAGCTACGCCGCTAGGAGGCATACTAGCACCTTGAGTGTCATCGCCAGATAAGTTTGGCATTTCACCAGTCAAAGTAAACCCAGCTTTCATGAAAGCGCCTACGATATCGACCATGGATACGCCTTTCATCTTAGCCCCTTTCGGGATAGTCATGATTTTACCAACAGAGTTCAACATCACCTTATTTGTGATTTCGCTGAACCCTAATTCTTTCATAATATCTACTACTTCAGGATATTCTGTTACCAAATCATATACAGATTTGGATAAATCTAATTTCTTTTCCATTTTGATCCCCTCGTGTCAAAAACTCTATTCATATACTAATTATAAGCCTTTACGATGCGTATATAAGGCTGTTCTAATATCATGTAATAGGTCTATATTCATAACCTATGACTCTATGATAAACGATATCGATTATTAAATCTGTATCCATGGCTATACTTTTGAACGCAATTCCTAAAATTTCTATAAAACACATAGGGATATCTTAAGAAAACGCATGAGGATATTTAAAAAAACACATATGGATATCGCAAGATGATGGAGGTTGTTCCATACAGCAACTAAGTGACTATACATAAAAATAACGGATAGATGATACATCCCCCTCAATGTGAGGAGATTAACCAACTATCCGTTATATTAAATTAGTTTTCTGTTTCTGTTTCTGTTTCTAACAAGTATATCACTTAATCATGATGCGGTTTCAATGCTTTTTCGTAGTTTTCAGAAACTTTATCCCAGTTAATAACGCGGAAGAATTCCTTAATATAGTCCGGGCGACGGTTTTGGTAGTGCAAGTAGTACGCATGCTCCCAAACGTCTAAGCAAAGAATGGCCTTTTTACCTTCTAATAAAGGATTGTCTTGATTCGCAGAGGATGTAACTTCAAGATTGCCTTCTTGATTTACTACAAGCCAAGCCCAACCAGAGCCAAAGCGTGTAGCCGCCGCAGCAGAGAAGCTTTCAACGAAAGCATCATAACCGCCAAGTTCAGCGTCGATAGCCTCTTTCAAAGGGCCTTGCAATTTGGAGGTATCTGGTTTTGTCATGATGCAATTTCATTGTTTCTGCGTCGATAACAGGCTCAAGATAATCATAAGCATACGGTAATGGTGCAAGTTCGGAAGGTTTCATAATAGTCCTCCTTAAATTTAGGGCATGGAACGATATGTATCAGTACGTATCGTTCTAGTGAAAGCGTTTCGATGCACCTGCATCTTTTATTTATTATTGATATAAATTATCATTCTTTATTTATTGTATACTCTATATAGAAAATCGTCAATGTATCTATAAGACTGATAATGCATAGATCAAATACATCCGTATGATTCCCTTATGGGCCATATACTACAAAAAACCATTAAAAGCACTAACCATAAGCCGCTCACAAATACTATTTATAGGATATCAATATATTCGCTGTTCAATGCCTTATTCATACTTCGTACAGCACAGAACTTGCCACACATGCTGCAAGTTTCACTATGACCTTCCTCTGGAGCACGGCTTTCACGAATACTGCGAGCTCGTTCAGGATCGAGAGCACAAGCATATTGCGCCTCCCAATCAAGGACGCGTCTCGCATCAGCCATCGCATCATCTCTATCTCGAGCACCAGGGATGCCTCGCGCTATATCTGCCGCATGAGCTGCAATTTTGAACGCCATGATGCCCTCTTTTACATCATCCGTATTAGGCAACGCCAAATGTTCCGCTGGAGTCACATAGCAAAGGAAAGACGCCCCATGCATACCTGCTACGGCACCACCGATGGCAGCCGTAATATGGTCATAGCCAGGTGCAATATCTGTTACCAACGGCCCTAGTACATAGAACGGAGCTCCGCCACATAAGGTTTCCTCAATTTCCATATTAGCTTGAATTTGATTGAGCGGCACATGGCCAGGCCCTTCGATAATGACTTGAACGCCTTTTTCATGAGCTCGTTTTGTAAGTTCTCCCAATCGCACCAATTCTTCAATTTGACATACGTCCGTAGCATCGGCCAAACACCCTGGACGGCATGCATCACCCAAAGAGATTGTCACATCGTATTCTCGGCAAATATCCAAGATATCATCAAAGTATTCGTAGAATGGATTTTCCTTGCCGGTCATACTCATCCACGCAAAGATGAGACTACCACCACGGCTTACAATATTCAATCTACGTTTATGCTTTCTAATTTGTTCAATCGTTTGACGGGTATACCACAGTGCAAGGTCACAAAGTCTACCCCATCTTCCGCGTGCAATCGGATGGTGTCTAAAAAGTCCTGTGCTGTCAGCTCTGCTAAGTCTCTTTTATGGTGAATCACACTGTCATATACAGGGACCGTGCCAATCATGGCCTTACACTCGCCAGTCAACTTGCGTCTAAAAATACGAGTGTCCCCGTGAGTAGATAAATCCATAATCGATTCGGCCCCTAGTTGGATGGCCCAATTCACCTTTTCTAATTAGCTATCATAGTCCGTCACATCCCGCGAAGTGCCTAGATTTACATTGATTTTAGTGCGCAACGCCTTTCCTATCCCCTCCGGATCAATGCACGTATGATTCTTGTTGCAAGGAATCACTACTTGCCCAAGAGACACGAGTTCTCGTATGCGTTCCACAGGAACCTGTTCCTTTTCCGCTACGATTTTCATCGCATCCGTTACAAAGCCTTTCTTAGCAGCTTCCAATTGAGTGTAAAACATATTACATATCCTCCTATTGAATAAAACCATGTAGCTTTGTATACAAGAAAAAGGGTATCGAAAATTGATCGATACCCTTTTATGGTCTTTGCGTGCTTCCTACGCGGGCATGATCCCGATCAGGTCAAAGGTCAGGTGCTAACAGCCCTTTCTCAGCCTATTATATAGACTCCCTTGCATACTCTGCTATGTAATTATCTTCAGCATATCACTATTAAAAAAATAGTTCAATATAGTCTTTGCTAATCATTCAATATTGCATGTAGTATACAGCTTTAGTCAATGATACACTGACACATTTTCATCGTTGTTAATGCCGCTTGGTGAGATTCTTCCGTAACGCCAGCACAGCAGCTAGAATCTACGTAAACAGGGATTTCTGGCAAACCTGCTTTCAGTATAATCGCATTAGAAACAACGCAAATATCAGTACATAAACCAACGAGCGTGATAGACTCAATGGGGTTCACCGAATTCATGCCTTCCAAACGAGATAATAGTTCAAAGGATCCGAAATTTGGCTTATCGATAAAGGATACAGGGCTCATGATAGGACGCCCTTCTGCAGCTTCGATTAAACCTTTCACAATATGCCAGCCCTCTGTGTTTTTTACGCAGTGCGGCACTGGTAACATTTTTCCCTCTTGGTGCTCAAGATAATCTATACCATGCGTGTCGCGGGTGAAAATAATTGGCCCGTCAAAGCTTTCAATTTTTTTACGCACATTATCTACAATCATCTGTGCTTGCGTCGAACCAAGGGCACCATCTACAAAATCATTTTGCATATCGATAACAACTAGAACCTTTTGCATAGTTCCTCCTGTATATAGTCTACAAAAAACACGTTAATTATTCACTACACTACTAGTTATACTCTTAATTCTTGATAACATCAATAGCAGTCATTTATTCTTTTTCTTCGGCCAATGCATGGCGCACTCGATCGGGTTTATTATGGGCTAATTTACCTGCTGCTGCGGCTGCCACGGCGCCCACTAAATCATCGAGGAATGTATTACAGTGACCGCCCTCTTCACTATCTAGCTTCTTAATAATACCCGGCTTTACCTTATCTAAATAGCCATAGTTCGTAAAGCCAATAGAACCATACAGATTAACGATGGAAAAGGCCAAGATTTCATCGATGCCATAGAGGCTTTCATCATTAGCCACGATGCGTTGCAAAGGCTGAGACAATTTATTTTGTTCCGTTAACTTGTCGAGCTCAATGCCTGTAATTATCGCATTGTGTACCTCTCGTTTTGAAAGCACGGATGCCACATGCTCACGGCACTCTTCAATCTTTAAATTCGGCATATACGGTTTTTGAACGTATAAAACGAGCTCTGCAATATCCTCTAACGTAACACCACGCTCCGCCAGTAGGTCGTAAGTATATTTCTCTAAATCTTTTGTAGATTCCATAAGTGCTCCTTTATTTTTTCTTAGGCTTATCTCCGGATAGCATAACAATACTAACTGGAATGGTTATCACCAATTCTTCCTCTGTATCGACATGCTTTGTATTCCAAGCCGCTTCTTTGGCAGCCTCTTCAAAGATGGGGTAAGCCTCACGATCTAATTTCCAATTATTAGGCCCCGCTTCAACGGCCACAATATTCCCCTTATCATCGGTCTTAATCTCTACTGGAACAATCAAGGTACCGTCAGCACTCGTTTTGAAAGCCTCACTAGGAATGATGACATTATAAGAGATTTGTTGCTGTAATTCATAGGTACGCTTATCTGTAGGCTTTAAATCAGCCGCTAAAGAACTAACAGTTCCCATCGTAGAAGCCAATAAGGCTAGTAACACAACACGTTTTAACATAGTTTCCTCTCGACTAAATACTCTCACGCTACACGCAGTATACGTTGATTATACCACGAAAAAATCCCTACCGATGCATAATCAGTAGGGATTTATTTATAGTTAGATTTTCTTAACCATTTCGGATTTCAAGGCCATTGCACCGAAACCATCGATTTTGCAATCGATATCATGTCCATCGCTCGCACCAGTGATGAGGCGAATATTTTTTACGCGCGTACCTTGTTTCAAGATGCCCGCACCTTTTACTTTGAGGTCTTTTACAACAACAACTGTATCGCCATCAGCTAGCTCGTTACCGTTAGCATCGCGAGTGATACCTGCTTCAGCTACAGCTTGCGCGTCAGCCGCTGTCCATTCATTGCCACACATAGGGCAGATAAACATATGACCATCTTCGTATGTGTACTCATCGCCGCACTGAGGGCAGTTAGGTAAATTTGCCATTTAGATCTCCTTTTCTCACTACATAATGAAAGTATTATACCATATAATACCTATGACTATCCTTATAATTGTGTAAAAGTTGTACGAAATTAATTCGTATTTTTCAATATTCAAATTCCGCTATATACTAATAACGAAAGAGCCATTAACGTGAGTTAGGTTCATCTCCGTCTTTTCGAGGGAGGTGACATTATGACTGTATACGAAGCATTATCATTAATGATTTTATTCGCTACCCTCGTAGTGTTAATTCTTAAGAAATAATCAGTTATTTGATTATAAAATAAGATAAACCTAACGTTTAAGACTAAGTACTGCAATACTTAGACACGTTAGGTTTATCAAATTTCTCAATTCTTTGATGAGCCTAACGCCTAGAACACGTTAACTGGCTCTTTTGTACTTATAGTATAGTCTGAATTCTAAAGACTGTCAATTTACATCGTCCTTAGAGGATATTATAAAATTAAATGGAATATGAATAACAAGATCTTCTTTAACATCAATATACCCTATATTCCAAACTGTATCTTTTGCAGACTGTACTAATTTTGAATATATCTCATCATTAGATATATTCTCATTTTGATCTAACTCAACAGAAGTAATACGTCCTTGAGAATCCGTTCTTATCAGTAATGCAAAACTATAATTTTTATCATTCTTCGTTCTAAGGACTTCAGCCGGAACCTTTAACTGAGACTGTATCTGCTCATTAAGAGAGCGTTGTATATCAAACGTATCCCTCTGATAATCAGCAAAAGCATTAATAGGACTCAAAACAACTAGCAATAAAAATAAATATAAAACTCTAACCATAAAACTTCACCAATCATAACACACAACATAAAATTATTATTGAGTTTTATATTAACAAAACAAATAAAATATGTCCATTCAGTCCAAGTTCCAATTAATTTACAATGATGTCATATTTACTTATCTAGTTCAAATTGACTATATATGATAATCCCTCTATTAATTAATAGATAGATAGTCGACGAGTGGTTCCGTCAGGCTCATCCCAAAACATTATAAAACATGCAGAAATGGCCTTTCGTTTTCAGCTACCAGATGGTAACGAAGGGCTATTTGTCGTTATTACGATAAATCAGCACTATCAATGCTCCAAAGAAAATAACTACAAAAGGGAGACTCACAACGGAGTCTCCCTTTATTCATCTATACTAAATCAACTAAACATCTACAATCCTTGCAGAAGTTGTAAATAATCTTGCCGTTGACTAAATATATTATATCTTCCATAACTATTCGGCCTCAGCTAACAACTCTTCTATGCTGATAAAAGTATCCTCAATAGGACCCATTCTACCTTTTCGTTCGTCTTCCTCAGCCAATGCAATAGCCTCTAATAATTCGATCTGTGCTTTCAATTTATTATAGGTTTCATATCCCATAAAAGCACCTCCTCATATACAAATTATATCATAATTTGTATATGAATTGTGAATCACTAATCCTATCCTAATCGTTTACGCAAGATAGCATAGAGAATCATGCTAATAATAACGCTCATAATGGCTTGAATGGTATTAGTCACAATACTAGCAATGGCTACGCCTGGATCGAATACAAAGTATTCGGCGATAAAGTAGCCTGCTACGATGATAATCCCACCTATAATGGTTGCCACCAAGGCAGATGTAGTTGTCTTATTGTTATAGACAGTACCGACAAGATAGCCTTCAATGCCTTTCACCACGAAGGTGATTGGTATAAAGACTGCGTAGCCGAGGAATAAATCAGCTAGCGCTGGGCCGATAGCACCAATATAGGCGCCATATTTTCGACCTAATAATAGAGCTGACGTCATAATAACGACATCTCCAACATTGAAATAGCCGCGAATGCCAGGTACTGGAATTTTCGTGTACATGGTAAACAGTGTTGCGAGGGCAATCAATACGGCTGTGAGTACTAACGCGGACGTAGTACTGCGGTTTTGAACGTGTTGCATAGCGTCCTCCTTATAAAAATAGACATGTGACTATATCCATCACATGTCTATACTATATACCTTTATGGTAACACCTGCAAATACATAGAATTAACTATAAAAAATACTATTAACAGTACTCTTCAAAACGTTCCTCTACATTGTAGAGAACCTCGCAATCACAACCGCCACCTTCGTTAATAATCCAGTCTAGTACGCTTTCAACATCTACCTTTTGTTTTTCTAAAAACTCTCTTGTGAAAGTCAGACTATGATCGCAACCGTCATTTGTTTCTAATTTCTCATCTACATAATCAAAGAGATTCCAAAATAATTCTTCGTCCATAGGTAAACTATCTTTAAAATTCTGTTTTTCTTTAGCTTTATAGCCTTTCAATAATTCCTTTTTACGTGCTTTATCCATTATGATTACTCCCTTTTATGTCTTATAAGTTATAGCTCATGACTTATATCTCAAGCCTTATTTTTCATATAATTCTGGTCGTTCTAAAACTATGCCATATTTAATTTGCTTTTCTGTTAACACTGCCATTTACAATTCCTCATCTTCGTCAGTCCTATAATTAGTTTATCTATAACCAGAGCCATGTCCAACAGTTATAACGGGCCTAACAAATTGATACAAGCACATGCCCCTTCGCTTCTAGCACTTTTTTATAGAACACCTTCATCTGCTCGAAATCGTGGAGAATTTCATCTTTGATTTCTTCCTCTTCTTCGTCGTAGTCCCAAATATTTGGGTATAGTTCGGCTTCTTTACAAGCAGTCATATCAAAAGATTCGAGTGCACTTTCAATATCAAATTGATCTAGAGCTGCCACGATATGGGCTAAATGATTGTGTTCTGTATATGCTACATAGTCTGATATATCCTCAACAGCCATTACGCCTAGTACCGCTTGGCTAAGAGGATTTTTATCGTCTTTATGGTCAGTGCCCACACCAGTTAGCACAAAATGGAGTACATCCCACATCTTGTCGATATCAAGCAATAACTCATCGTCGTCATTCCACTCTTCAACACTTTCAAGAATTTCCTCTTCCTCTGAGCCCATGGCTTTAAGCTCTTTTAAATTTACATCGCTTAAACAGCTATAATTAGCAATTAGTCCCATAGTCTAAACCCTCCGTAGATAACTAGTAATCTAGAATCTCCCTAGATATTTAATAATCTATGATTTCTATAAACATTTAATAGAGTATAACCTCCATAGATTATTAGTGGTCAATCTCTGTCAGTAGTTCTAGCAATTTTCCCTCTTCTTCATTAGCTTCATCCAATAATGGCTTACCAAGTAAAAGCACTTGCAGTGAGTAGTAATAGAAGCTAAAGAACAGGTCATCCGGAAATACCTCTTCTTCCTCATATCTGAGAATATCTTCGTCTTCATCGTACTCTTCAGACCAAAGATATTCTTCGTTGAGCATATCCGCAAAACTCGGTAGTGGATCTGCATGCTCTAGCATAAGACCATCTCTGATACACTCAGCAATCACAGTAAATAGATCTACCAATTGTTCTACTAAATAATGAGCTACTTCATTCTGAGTTCTCTCTTCTAAGGCTTTCTTAAAAATACGAAGCAAGAAAACCATAGCAAATGGCGTAGCATGCCATAAAGTCGATTGATGCTCGATGTTTTGGGCCAGCTCTTCACCTGTCGCATCAATGACATCAACGTTCTTCATATCCCACAACACCTCAAGATGAGCAGGAAAATCTGTGGCACGGCCGTAAGTTGTGGTCAAACGATGCCAGGGTATGTCACTGACTTTCACGGTTTCTATATATTGTTTCGTCACAGTATCCATTAAATTTACACCTTTATAGTAACGCATTCTTCCGAAGATTATTTCTGAATAACCTCTTTCATCAGTTCATAAGTATCTATAAAATTAAGAAATAAAGTTTACCTATCTAAACTTATTCACAATACCCTATATTTAGAGTTTCTCTAGTGTACAATCATGTCCACTATTATCCGTATCTAAAATGATTTCCTCGATTTCAGCCATTGTTTCTTGACCTAAATTTCTAATACTTTTATCATAAGAAATCCACCGAATATGGATAGGCACACCACATTCATGGCGTCCAAAACCACCGCGGAGTACATCGTTGAAAGCATCTAAATTATCTCCAATGTGCCAACCTAAATCATATGTAAACACAGCCTCTACTTCTTGATAAAACCCTTTCATATTAGAAAATTTTCGGCCATCAATAGTAAACACTTGTCTAGACATAGCATTTTTTGTATCAACTTGATTAAGCCTCTCCATTATGACTTTACCCCGTATTTATTTCTGAATAACCTCTTTCACCAGTTCATAGGTGTCTATGAGACGCAGTTTTCCTATCCTAGGATTATCTGTAATCTCCTCATAGATATCTTCCAACGTGCGTCTTGGTGCTAGTGTCCACAATTTACACGGATATAGTTCAACAGCCCCAATGATTTCTAAATGGTCTAGCAATAGGCCTAGGTCTTTATGATTAAACCAACAGTCGGTATCGATACCGAAATTTGTATTGTCTTTCCGGCAGGCGATTTTACTATTTAAAAACTGCTCCATTGTAGGTTTTTCTTTTTGTAAAAGCCGCGTACAGGCCAAATGGTACTCGATTTTCCGCGGTGATTGATCCACGTCAGATACAAAAACAGCTCCATACTCGTTTTCAAACTTGACAGCTAATACGTCGCCCACCTTAAAATGAGGTTCTCGCTTTGTTTTAGATTTACGAACCTTTAGAGGCTTTGGATTTTCACTTTGTAGTTGTACGGCTAATGTATCTAACACCTTTTGACGTTGTTTGAGCGCCTTACTATCAATTTCTAGCCAAAACTCATGAGAGCCCTTCGCGATTATATTTAATGCTTTCTCTTTGATATCCTGCGGCAGATGACCTATCTTCCACAGCGAATAGGCTACGGCAGTCCAATAAATTTCTGTATAGAATTCGTCAGTACAAAAATTCTGCTCTTCAGCCAAAATTTCTGAAACAATTGTATCAATACTAGTGCCATCTCTATAGCGCTCAACAATCAAATTATAAATATCATGGCCATCATCACTATCTATAATTTTTACTCCATCAATAGCCATATAATTCTCCTTTTAAGCAATACGTCTAGAAAAACAGATTTTGTGATTCTGTAACGGTTCCATCATCTTCATGGAAATAACAAATATATAAAGGAGCTCGATGTGCAGCGTCATAGAATTTTTGTAATTCAGCAGCCACATTTGCGTCTAAAGGCATGCCTAGCGCCTGAACAACGGTTTCCCATACATCCATTTCTGTATAAGAAACGATTTCATCATGACGCTCATTGGCATAGGCTTCGAGAGTAGATATATCCGTATATTGGCTGGCATCACAATAATCATGCCAACAAATGCTGTACACAAATAAATGGATTAAATCATCTACACTTTCAGCTATACGACCACATTCCCCTTCGCTACTCATATACCCGATAGAGCCATCCTCTAATTGATGATATTCACCGCCGGCACCATCACGAGCAAAGGCTTTGCCGGGTAAAGAGAATGTGCATCGCCCTTCCGCAGTATCACGTTCTTCCAACCCATCTAATAGGCAGAAATCAAATAGCATATCAAACTCTGCTGCCAAGTTAGAATCTTCACACAATAGTTTTAAATAATCCATATTCTTCCTTCTTATTGATTCTCTCATCTCTCTATTTCATCTATTATTTTCTCGTAATTCTAATAATGCAGAAACTTCATCCATGTCGAGATTAAACATGTTACTTTCAAGATTGATAGGCTCGAAATAGTAGCGAACTGTATCTGCCCCAAATTCATCGTCTAATTTGGCCCATTCTGCCCCTGAAAGCACGGTAAAGCCGAGCGTATCGTTTCCAAGGCTTTCAGCAAACCAACGCACCTCATAGTCAGGCTTAACGAAATCATTGAAATATTTAATGGTCACATCTCGATCTTGTTCATCGCCATAAGGAATTTGTAGCTCTTTGTTGCCATGCTTCAATACAATATCGTCACCATAGGGCTTGCCATTACTAACGGTTTGAATATCGATAGGCTCATCCATCATATCATTAAAATAATTCACCACATCTTCGTCATACTCGCGCCAATCAATCCAGATAATAGCTTCGGAATCAAATAAATCAACTAAATCCATATCATGACTAAAGAAATCTTTGACTAGATTATACATACCTTCCATCGTCTCTCTCCTGTTTATTATTTATATTGAAAGTTAAGCCTTGCCATACTAACATCCAATAGACTCTCTGCTTAACTCAGCTATACAAACAGCTCCATTGCTAACAAATACGCTAAAGCGTTTCATATATAACATCTTGTTGAGCCGTAAATTTTTCATCAAAAGATACTAATACATATAGTTGTCCCGCGATCGATTCGCCCACATCATAACCTAGTGCAAATGCTCCATAGCAGCCGGATGTATCTAACATAATATCTGTTAGTTTTAGCACCACGGACTCATCTGGAGGCATCTCCTTTTGGATGATTTCCTGTGCCACTCGGTCTAATTCATCTAATTTAGCATATAACTGTGGCCAAAATGTTAGTGAAAGCATCTCATCCTCTGTATAACCAGAGCAGCTAATATTGAGGCTATTGAAGGCTTGTCCTACATTTTCTACTTGAGTCTTTACTATATCCTCTACAAGATTTTTTACTTGAGTCTCTATTGTATAATTTTCGTGATTTGCGACTCTATCGGCCACTAATTGACGGGCTACAAAGTAAACGCCATACGGTTCTACAGTCCAGCTTTTAACGTTCCATAATGTCATTAATTCAGATTTTATCATTATGATACCCCACTAGTTCGCCACACTCCACTAGTTCATTATCCTGCAATATCCGCACTAACAGGGTTCCCATCCGCATCAATATTGGCTATGATGCAGTGTCCCCAGAAAATATCGTCATCGTCATAATAGACCTCTATGGTACCATCATTGCGGAATGCCAATTCGCCCATCGTAATACGCTTGGCAAATATGTCCGCCGTAATCGGATCTTGGTCGTCGTTGTCTAGCCAATCATTAGCAAGATCTAGCAATGTTTCACTAATATATGCGCTAATTCGTTGTTCAAATTCTTTGAAATTCTCGATTGTATTGAAAGCAGCCAATGCTATGGTGCAGCTTTCATCAGAACCCTCGTCCACATCAAGGGTGAAAGCATAATCATCAATTCTCGCTGTGTAATATTGATACTCTCGATTTAACAGGAAGTCACCCCTGTCAGTATGAAGGTATTTAGGGGTTTTCAAATAAGCCGACAACGCCTCTAACTCGCTATGTTTAGCATGTTCCTCTAACACCTCGAGCACATAATAGCGATTATTCCAAGAAGGACGCATATAGCCCAAATCCTCTAAGAATTTTGCTTTCTTAACTAACAGTTTATAGACCCCATGGGGCTCAAAAGAATAACCCCATCTATCATCAAGGCCCTCTATAATCCACGTCAAAATGCCTTCGCTACGGTCAAGCACGCCAGTTCGAGTATCTAGGATAGCATCGGTGGACACTAATGGTCTATGGTACTTCTCTAAATAAGGACTCGCCCCATTCGCATCACTGCGCGGCAATGCATAAATTTCAAATACTTCCGGCTCAAACTCGGCTTCATATTCTGGTAGACGTACAATACTCATAATACTCTCTCCTATTCATCACATTTATACAGTGCAAACTGTTTACAGTTAAGAATTACGACCTTTTATAGATACTGCCACATTATAATCGTGCCACTACATTATAATTTTCGTTACATCATAAACGTTCAGCTACATCGATTCTATGTAATAGCTCTTTTGCTAGCTCTTGGGCTGTTTTGAATTCCTCATTTGAAAGTACCATAAGCACCAAACTATCTGTACCGATATCCATGCCTACTAACTTATATTTTTTCCAAGTGGAATTAAGATGTGCGCACCAGTCCATAATACATTGACTCGCATCAAATGCAGCTGTATCAATAGACATATCTCCAGTTAAATTTTCGCCAGCACATAGATCTTTATTATGAATTAACTTCTGCACATGATGAAGAAAATCCTCTAATTCAATTTTCAAAGATAGCTCTACGGCGCGACCTTTAGACTGCAGTTTCTCATAGAGGTTCCACCAGCTATCTTCTAAGTCTTCCATGGAGTTTAACTTTGCCTTAGTCATAAACGATTTAGCTTGTTTAACATTGCCTAACAATAGCGTTGCTAACTCTGTAAATGCCTCACGCATCTGCTTTATGTCTAGATTTGCTACTTCTACACACAAGCTACAATCGGGCAATCTCTTCTTTTTCACAAAAGCCCGCATCATCTGCACTGCTTCTGGATAACTCACATCAGTCATACGATAGGTTTTACTATCTATGTCTAAGAATATATCTACGGCATCCTGCGTTTTCCCTACGCGAGCCTTCATCGCAGTGCAACCATCAATAGCATGAGGAGGATATAGCTCCATATACATGAAAAATCCATCTTCCATAGCCTTGAGGGTATTATCTATGCCTACTATATTAAAACCGTTCCGATTATAATCGGGACTCTTCATGCGCCACTCTTCGTAATTGTCGAAAAGTTTTTCTTGAATCCAATTGTAAACACTCATAAGGATATACCTTTATATAACTACCTTTTACAAGTACACTATTTTATCTAATTATATCATTGTTTATAAATTAAGTAGCATGATTTATAAGTACCTTAAATAACAAAATATAAAACACAAAAATAGGGATGCGAACATGTCGCATCCCTATTTTATTGGATTATAAGCCTAATTTTTCCATAACCATTGCCAATTTAGCTTTAGTTTCTTCATTTTCTTGTTTAATTCTTGCATTTTCTTCTTTCAATGCAGTAATTTCATCATTCATTACGTATATAGAGCTGATTGGGCCACCTTTATAACGTTCAGGAATTGCTTTTTTAGCTGTGGATGAACCTACTTTTTTAGTTACCCCAACATTGAACATGTTATTTTGATCGTCAAGAGTTACACCAGCATGGAGCATAGTACTTTCATCAGTGAAATGAGCCACACCAACTGCTACAGCAGATTTATTATGATAATGACCATATGCAGCCATGATTTGAGTTGGTTCCAATGGATCG
>QFCH01000379.1_pt1 | contig 17299 bp, 17 predicted proteins | sample 5346071 | NCBI WGS metagenome assembly QFCH01 (sample SAMN09062255, study PRJNA434731) | Human gut metagenome, whole genome shotgun sequencing project. | isolation source: stool timepoint B chromium assembly | host: Homo sapiens | collected 2015
TTTTTTATTTTTTCAAATTTCTTTTTTTGAATCCGTTTCAAACTGAAGCTGAAACTGTTCATCAAAAGTCCTTTGTTTTGCTGTCTCTCTCAGACAGCTTCCATATAATACCACCTTATTTTAAGGATGTCAACAGTTTTTGACAAATTTTTTATTTTTTTCTGATTTTTTTAATTTTTCGATTATTTAATACATTTATCAATATCTTGTTGACATCCTAAAAGCCCCACAGACACAGGCAGCTCCTTATTTTATTTCTACTATATCTTTTTGACGTTCTCTCATATATATAATAATTCCTAAAACAAGACCAACCGCCAGGCCACCCATACTGACTGAAGGAACCATTATAGGATTTTGAACCAATTCTGTAAACCGGATCATTAAAATCCCACCGAAAATTCCCGCTGCAATAAGTACCGGAATTTGACAGCCAAAGCCTGTCTTTCGTGAGATAACTCCCACGCTTTTCTTTGCCTTTTTAATGGTCGATTTCTTAAAACCTTCCGCCTCAATCATAGCCTCGCAATCAGCAGCCAACATTTCCCCGTCTTTCATCATTTCATTTACGGGCAAGATTGTTTTTTACTTGCACCAAGTAACGCTCATCTTTATTTTCGGAGCGTGGATCGATCTCTTGCTACCGCTAAAATACTTCTTGCAGCAGCGGCAATATCAATCGTTCCATTGGTACGGTACAAAGGACTTGTATCACTTGCTTTGTTCATATGTGCCACAATAACGATTGGGTAATAACAAACACCGTATTGCTACGATGTTTTCAGTCATTCAAATATTCTGTTGTGTTTGATTGAATAGCAAACTAAAAATAACTATTAAAACAAATTATCTATTTTACATTTTCTTTTTCTTGATTAGCGGTTTATCTTTTGAAGAAAGCCAAGCACCAATTATCATTAACATAAGTGCAATGAAATAATTTATATCCGGTATTTCCTTAAAAATTATCAGCGAAAGGATAGCCGCTATAAACGGAGCAACAGCGTAGTAAGCACTCGTGCGTGCCGCACCAAGTAGCCTCTGGGCATATACATAAAAATCAATGCTCAGACCATAAGCCACAAAACCGAGAGCAAGAACTGCAACAATACTCCAAGGAACTTCTATCTGTTCTCCAATACACAGACCGATGATGATAGACCCCATACCCGAGAAAATACCTTTTAACAGAACAATCTGTAAAGGATCTTTTGATGATATTTTTCTCGTGCAGTTATTTTCAAATCCCCAGCAAACTGCCGCAAGAAGAACAAGCCAAAGTCTTGCACTGATTTTTTCTTTAAATACCATAAGTGCGATAATCGCAGTCGCTACAATTTCAAAATTATTTAATAATGATGCATTTGCGGCTGTTGTAGCGTTTCATCCAAACAACAGAAAAATAGGAGCTGCAATATCCAAAACAATCATCGCGATTGTGTATGGCAATTTCGCCTTTGTCAATTTTGCTTCTTTCACTTCGCTTTTCTGTATTTTTCTGATGACAGCAATAACAACCATTCCTACACCTGCACCAACATAAAGAAATCCAGCCAGTAAAGTTGGTGGTATAAAATTCAATAATATCTTAAAAAAAGGAGCATTTATGGCATACAATGCAGCCGCAAGTATCGCAAATACAATCCCTTTTTTTTACATTTTGTTTTGTTTTCATCTTCTTGGCACTCCTAATATAATACAGTATAATCTGTATGTTATCTAACACTTTGTTCGATTGTATCATGTTTTTACGTTCTGAAACAATAATCAAATCAACAAAAATGTAAGTTACCGAACACTTTTAAGGTTTTGTACGGAGGAAAACTATGGACAGACGACAACAAAAAACAAGAGAGGCTATTTTCATAGCTTTTACAACATTACTTGAAACCAAGAGTTATAATCGAATTACAGTACAGGAAATACTCGATAGTGCCAATATTGTCAGAAGTACTTTTTATGCTCATTTTGAAACAAAAGATGAGTTGCTACAGGCAGTCTGTAAGGAATTGTTTGGTTATATTATTGACAGTGCTATGGATAATGCTCAGACGCATGGCTTGTACTCAAATCAAGAAGCCCCACATTCTGTTTTCTGTCATCTCCTACACCATTTGCAAGAAAATGATAATAATGTTTTAGGATTACTTTCTTGTGAAAGTAGCGATATTTTTTTACGATATTTTAAAGACAGCCTAAACGAATTGATACAAGCACAGTTTATCAATCAAAATCGAAAACATAACCAAGACCTACCGAAAGAGTTTCTTGTAAATCATATTTCTAGTAGCTTCGTTGAAATGGTTCTATGGTGGTTAAAAAAACAAAAATCTCTTTCACCAGAAGAATTAGACCATTATTTTCGAGCTGTTATTGAGCCAATTTTATAAAATTTATCCTTAAATTAATCATCATACAAACGCAAAAAAAGCTGCAAAAAGACCTGGCGTCACTGTTTTTCTAATTTCTGTAAACATTTTTATCCCCCTATCCAATTTAACAGCAGTCACGATCCTGGTATGTATAAAGGAAATAAAACCATAAAAAATGAGCTTGACTTTGCCCCCACGGAAGGGGTATGTCAAGCTCTAAAATCCATATCATTCCATTGTTCTCTTATGCCGTCACGGCCGTATGTTCTGCCAGTCACCCTCTGGCCATGACCATTCAAGCGACGGTTACTGTTCCTGATTCTCTGCCAAAGCCCGAACCGTATCGACCATTGCCTGATAGCCGGTACAACGGCATGTATTTCCGGACAATCCTCTGCGGATTTCTTCCTCTGTAGGGTTGGGGTGTTTTTGAAGAAGCACACTTGTAGAAAGAATCATTCCCGGGGAGCAAAAGCCGCACTGAACAGCACCGTGATCCACATAGGCCTGCTGGATTCTGGAAAGTTTTGCATCCTTTTCCACGCCTTCGATAGTTAAAATCTCACTGTTTTGAGCCTGAATAGCCGGAAAAATACAGCTGTTTACATTTTCCCCATTAACCACAACCGTACACGCTCCGCACTCGCCTTCGCCGCAACCTTCCTTTGTGCCGGTCAGATGAAGCACTTCCCTGAGAACATAAAGCAGCGTTGCACAAACCGGAACATTAACCGATACATCCTCGCCGTTTACCCGACATTTCAGTACAAAGTCATCTTTATTCTCAACGCTCATTTTATCTCCATCCTTCCAACAATGTTTTTAAATTCTCCTCCAGAATATTACCGGCCACCATCTGACGGTAGGCATCTGTTCCTCTAAGATCGCTGATCGGAGCAATCTCCTCTGCAAGGATATTTTTTAATTCATCCATAAAATCATCTCTAAATACATCGTGGGCTGCCATTCCCTTAAGCTGTGCTTCCACCTTCGGGGTGCGCACAACCACAGGGGCCACAGAACCAAAGGCTGCCGCCGCACGCTCAATGATCCCCTTATCAGAAACCTCTACATACAGGGCACCGTTGACTACAGAGATCGCCATGGCATTTCTTGTACCGGCCTTATAGAAGCAGGAATTCCCTTTTTTGATTGGAAGTACAATCTGTGTCAGCAATTCATTATCCAAAAGCCCGGTCTTTCTGACACCGGTAACGAAGCCTTCCAGCGGTATATAACGTTTTTGAACATTCCCCTGACTTTCAAGACGGATCAGCTCAAGGGACGCATCCAGCACAAGAAGCGCCGGCATACTGTCCGATGAGGGAGATGCACATAAAATATTGCCGCCTATGGTTCCCCGGTTTCTGATCTGTGGTCCGCCCACCGATGCCCCGGCCTGGAGTAAGGCCTTATACGCCTTGGGATACCCGGCCATAGCTTCCTCCAGCATAGTAAAAGTCACAAGTGATCCAACGTGAATCCCGTCTGCTTTGTCTTCGATTTTTTTCAGTTCATCCAGAGCATCCAGTGACACAAAGTGGCTGCCCGTTTCCCGGCCTTTTTTAATATCAACCATAATGTTGGTTCCGCCGGCCAACGCTTTGGCCTTAGACGACGTCAGCGCAGACAGCGCCTGCGCCATATTGTCCGGTCTTTCAAAATACATTTTACTCACTTCTTTCCGTCTCCATCGTATTTGGGAAAATGCCGTCTACCCAATCCGACTGTCCATCCAGTGTTTTAAATTTTTCCAGATAACTTCCGTCCGCAAATTCATGAAAAATATCCATATAATAATCACCATTTTCATAGACAAAAGGAACTTCATAAGTCATTCCCGGAAGCCTTGCGGCCTGAGAAAAATATGCGGTTCCGCTTTTCAAATCCGGAGCCATTTCGATAGACTCATAATTGATAAACAGCGGTGTCAGATAAGGATATGACCGCTCCTTTTTAAAGGCATCTACAAATTCCGACCTTGGCATCTGATCACGCAGTGCTTCAGTCAGATAAGGATAAATTTTTTCCGGATTTTCATATTCATAATTAACGGCCTGAGCAAATTCTTTAACTCTTAAAATTGCCCGTTCCTGGGACGGCGTTTTCTGGCTGTAATACCAGACGCCTGTCAAAAGTAATACAGCCAGAAGAAACAATGTTGTCGCTATTGAAGTTTTTTTATTCATAAAAGCCTCCGATTATCAACTGAAAGCCTCCACATAAACAGCCTTTAACCTAACGTTCCAGACGTGAATAAGGCTTTGTATACGCACTTGGAAATTCTGCCTTTTTAGACGCACTGATCAGTGCAATAATTGTCAAAACATACGGAAGCATCAGCATGATCTGATTCGCAATATCGATTCCCATCGCCTGCAGACGAACCTGAAGTGCACTGGCAAAACCGAAAATCAATGCACCCCACATCGCTTTTACAGGCATAAATCTGGCAAAAACAACAACCGATACGGCGATAAAACCGCGGCCGCTGACAATCGATTCAGTGAACATATTCATATATCCAATGGATAAAAAGGCACCGGCAGCTCCGGCATAGGCACCGCCGATTAAAACGGCACTGTAACGAATTCCCGCAACACTGATTCCCTTGGAATCCGCAGCCCGTGGATGTTCGCCCACAGCTTTGATCTTCAGTCCAAATGTAGTTTTTTCCAGAACAAACCATGTAACAGCAACCATAATAAACGCCAGATACACAAGGATGTTATGCTGGAAGAAAATCGGTCCAATCACCGGAATATCGGAAAGTAAAGGGATGGCCAATGTTGGAAACGGATCCACCTGAGGCGGGAGACTTTGAATACCGAATACGACACGGTATGCATAGACAGCCACACCGCCGCCAAGGATATTCAATCCAATACCGGCAATCACCTGATTAGCTCTCATCGTTACACTCAGCCATGCCATAATCCCCGACCAAAGCGTTCCAAAAACAATACCCGCAAGCATTCCCACCCAGAGATTTCCGGTAAGGAAAGCACAGATAAAACCTGAAACAGCACCGATGGTCATGGTGCCCTCCACACCCAGATTAAGAATTCCGGCACGCTGCGTATAAAGCTGTCCCAGTGCCGGGAGGAGAATCGGCGTTGCCAGACGGATCGTTCCCGCCAGCAGGCTGACTATAAATCCAACGCTAAAAATATCACTTAACATGCTGTTTCTTCCTCCTTGCGAAAAATGCTTTGACACTGGCCGAATTAAATGCGGTACGTGTAATAACAAATACAATGATTAATCCCTGGACAACGTCTACAACCGAATAAGGAACCTCTGTCATTCGCTGCATCGTTGCTCCGCCAACCATCAATGCCGAGAAGAAGAAGGATGCCACGCAGATTCCGATAGGGTTTAAACCGCCAAGAAGTGCAATAACTACAGCAAGGTTACCGTATCCACTGGATATACCTTCCAGCAGTCTGTACTGAACACCATAAACCTCGGTCCAGCCTGCCAGTCCGGCCAGTGCACCTGAAAGCATCATTGTCACTATAATTGTCCGTTTCACATTTAAGCCGGCATATTTGGAAATCATCCCTCCCTGACCAATCAGATCAGTTTTGTAACCCTGAGTGGACTTCCAGAAAAAGATAACAACAATCACTGCAATCACTGCCACAATAATTCCCGCATGAATTCTCAGATTATCCGAAAATAAAGGCAGATGAAGCTCATCGGCCAGCACGGCTGTCTGAGGATAATCATAGCCTTCCGGGTCCTGCATAGGACCATACACAAGAAATGCCAGGAAATACGTTGCCACATAATTGAGCATCAGTGTGGTGATAACCTCATTGGCGTTAAAACGTGTTCTCAGCCATCCCGCAAGTCCTGCCCAGAGTGCACCGCCTAAAGCGGCAAAAATCATAGACAGCGGAAGCAGGATCCATGCCGGAAGGCCAGAGTACAGGCCTACGGCTGTAGAAAGCACAGCACCCATGATAAATTGGCCGTCACCGCCAATATTCCAGAGCTGACTCTTAAACGCAATAGATGTGCCAAGTGCGATCAGTGTCAGCGGTATCATTTTTACAAAAGTCTCGGAAAGCCGAAGTTGAGATCCAAAGGCCCCCTGAAACAGAGTCTCATAAGCTTCGATCGGATCATTTCCGGAAATGGCGATCAGAATGCCTCCGATAAACAGTGCCAGAACAATCGTAACGATTGCAGCCGCTGTTTTTGCTGCGGTATTGATAATCTTACTTTTCATGAGCGGACTCCTCCTGTTTCTTTCCAAGCATCAGTGCACCGATTTCTTCCACTGATGCGCCTCTGGGCAGTATGCCCATCATTTTTCCGTCATAAATAACGGCAATACGATCGGATATCTGTAAAATTTCCTCCAAATCGGCGGACAGAAGCAGAACGCTTGTCCCTTTATTTCTGGCCTCTAAAATTCTCTGGCGCACATACTCTGATGCGCCGATATCCAGGCCTCTTGTAGGCTGATTGGCAATCAAAACATTGGGATCGCCGTCCAGCTCTCTGGCCAGAATAATTTTCTGCTGATTACCGCCGGACAGGCCGCTGACAATATCATCTCCAGACTGAGCCTTAATCTGGTAATCCTTCATCATTTGTTCTGTATATTTCTGAATATTTTTATTGGACAGCAAATGATGCTTGGCAAATGGTTTTTTATTAAAGTTTTTTAAGATAAGATTTTTACGTATATTCCATCCAAGAGCCAGGCCTGTTGTATGACGGTCTTCCGGAATATGGGACACACCTGCATGGATATAATCCACCGGTTTTTTCCCGGCCATCTCCTTACCGTCAAGCGTAATAGAACCTCCGGTAATTTTTCTCATACCGGTAATGGCCTCGCACAGTTCCTTCTGGCCATTACCGTCCACACCGGCCAGACCTACAACCTCACCCTCCCGAATATCCAGTGAAAAATGATCCAGTGCAGGAAGTCCCTTATCATTCAGACAGCACACGTCCTTAATGGACAGATTCACCTTACCAGGCGCTTGGTCACCTCCGGGAAATTAAACAGAACATCGCGGCCGACCATCATCTGGGTCAGCTCCTGTTTTGTGGTGTGTGCATCAACCTGACGGGAACCGATCCATTTTCCGTCACGCAGCACAGTCACTTCATCAACAATTGAAAGAATTTCTTCCAGCTTATGTGTAATCAGTATAATTGATTTTCCGTCCTGTTTCATTTCCCGCAGCGTATCAAATAAGGTTTCAGCCTCGCTTGGCGTCAATACAGCTGTAGGCTCATCCAGGATCAAAATCTGTGCCCCCTGATAAATGGCAGACAAAATCTCCACGCGCTGCTGCTCACCAACAGACAGCTGCCAAACCTTGGCATAAGGGTCCACATTCATTTTATATTTATCGGAAAGCTCAGAAATTTCTGAGGCCACTTTTTTTGTATCCAGCAAAAATCCTCTGCTTGATTTACGGCCAAGCATGAGATTTTCAACGACGGTCAGAGGCCGGGCCAGCATAAAGTGCTGATGAACCATACCGATTCCAAGAGACATTGCCTTTACGGGTGAAGAAATCTCTTCTTTTTTTCCGTTAATATAAATATCTCCCTCTTCCTGACGATATAATCCGTAAAGCACATTCATCAGCGTGGTTTTTCCGGCACCGTTTTCTCCCAAAAGTCCGTGAATCGAACCCTTTTTCAGAGAAAAATCCACGTTATCATTGGCTTTTTTTTGGTTAAATATTTTTGTGATACCCTGCATTTTTACAGCCAGATTATCCATGCCACAAAATCCTCCCTGGTATTTTTTTAAGAAAGCAGTAAAAACAGGTATAGACGGCGGCGGCTTATGCGCCGCCATATACCTGTAAAGAGATCACATTACTGGGCAGTTGTTTCTGCCTGTGTATCTGCTGTTGTATCTGCTGTGCTTTCAGCAGCTGCACCGTCATCTGTTGAACCTGGTTCATCAAATTCCGGCATTTCAATTTCGCCTTTAACAAGCTTCTGATAGGTTTCTTCGATCTGAGCTTTTTCCTCATCTGTCAGAACACCCTTTGGGTCAACGATCGGTGCATAAGCAAGACCTTCGTTTTCTGCTGTAATCCAGTAGAATCTGTCTTCCTCGGCGCGGCCTGTAAAGTTACCGCTGCGGATATCGTCAAAGATTGTTTCAATAACTTTATCCCATTTATAAACAACACCGGTCAGCACGTTGTCCGGAGCGAGAGAATTCTGGTCGGCAACATTACCGAGGCAGATTTTGTCTTTTTCTTTGGCAGCCTGAACAACACCAAGTCCGATACCGTCACCGGAGTGCCAGATGACATCCACACCGGCATCATACATACCAACAGCGGCTTCCTTTGCACCAACTGTATCTGTCCAGTCTCCTGTATAAACTTCCTGGATTTCAATATCCGGATTTACGGAACGGGCACCGGCCTTAAATGCTTCATGTCCACGATAAATTTCAGCAGCATTGGCTCCGCCGACAACACCAATTTTTCCGCTTTCTGTTGCCAGAGCAGCAACAACACCCATTAAATATCCGCCGGACTGAAGATGCACATCATAAACTGCGGAATTGTCTACACTCTTATATCCTGTTCCCAGAAGGAAGCATGTATCCGGATAGTTTGGAGCAACCTTTACAATAGGCTCCATGAACTGGAAACCATGTCCAAAAATAACATCATAACCCATATCAGCAAAGTCCATCAGTGCAGGTTCGATGTCTGCAACCTCATAAACATTTTCTGTAACCTTTAAATCAATTTCGCCGGGATGCGCTTCTGCATAGGCTGTAATACCTTCATACATGGCCTGGTTAAAGGATACGTCATCCTTTTTTCCGGGCAGAATCAAAGCAACCTTTAATGTTTCATTGTTTTCTCCGGATGCTTCACCGCCGTCTTCGGCTGTTGTCTGAGCAGCCTCTGTATCTGCTGTATTACCGGCTGTTGTGCTTTCCTTTGGAGCATTTGTCTCAGAACCTGAAGATCCTGAATTACCGCCGCAGGCAGTCAGTGCCATTGTCATCGCCATGGCGCCGGCCATAAGCTTCATAAATTTTTTCATTTTGTTTTCCTCCTTGTTTTGCTGTTTTTCTCAGCTAAAGCATTTAAAATTTTATATCTATCAAAAGGCAGAGCCGTAAGTGCTGCCCCTGATATCTCATAAATTGCATTTCCGATCGCAGGCGCAATGGAAACCGTTGCCACCTCGGCCGCGCCTTTGACACCGGCAGGACCACTCTTTTCATAGGCCTCCACATGGGCACTGTGAATGGACGGCACATCCACAGCAGTTGGAAGCAGATAGGTGGACAAATCGCCGTTTTTAAGCTTTTCATTTTCATCAAACATACACTGCTCAAATAAGGCATATCCAACGGACATCACAACACCGCCCTGCATCTGTCCGGCCATAGACAGGGGATTAATCACCCTTCCAGCCTCTGTTGCCGCAAAAATATCCAAAAGCTCCACAGCTCCGGTAACCGGATTGAGTCTGAGCTTAACCGCCTGGGCGATAAAGGTGTACATTGCATGAGGGAACCCCGGTGTTGGATAAGATTTGTCCGGTTCCGGAAAGCTTGCCTCTCCGCAGGCCTTCTGAGCCGACGTTTGCTTTTTAAGATTTTTTACTGCATTCAAAATGGCATTTCCCGCCACATAGGTGGATCTGGACCCTGCTGTAGAACCACAGTCAAAGCTTTGATCCGTATCTGCCATAATCATATGGACGTGATCAAATGATGTCTCCAGAGCATCCGCCGCTAAAGCCTGCAGCGCCGTTGCACTGCCCTGACCGATATCCACAAAGCCCACATGAATATCATAAACGCCGGATCCTTTATCAATAATTTCCACTTTGGCATTATCCGGAATATTTTTTCCAAGACCGCAGCTTAAATGCCCGCCTGCAATTCCATAGCCAATATACGGATCCGTATTCTGTTCCCGTTCTTTCCATAATGGAGAGTTCTTAACCAGCCTAAGCGCACCCTTAAAGTCCACACAGTGCGCCATTTTCTGTCCCAGTGCACCAATGCTTCCTTCCTCCAGCGCATTCTTTAACCGTAAATCTATAGGATCCATACCGATTTTTTCTGCAATTCGGTTTAACAGCGTCTCCGTGGCAAAAGCGCCCTGAGGGGCGCCAAAGCCACGCATAGCGTGAGCCGGCATTTTATTTGTATATACCAGATAGCTTTCAATACGCACATTGGGAATCACATAAGGTCCGGCCAGATGCTCTGAAAAAAGTCCCAGAACCGCTGTGCCAAGTCCTGCATAGGCGCCTGTATCCAAATATCCTTTTCCGTCAAAGGCCACCAGTGTTCCGTCCTTCATGGCACCGATTTTTACATAAACATCTGCACCGTGACGCTTAAACGATGCGGTCAGAGATTCTGTCCGGTCAAACACACAGCGTGCCGGTCTTTTGGTCTTCCAGGCCACCAGTGCAGAAAAAATCTGGTTGGTATGCCCGTCTTTGCCGCCAAAACCACCGCCCACTGTAGCAGCCCGAACTCTCACCTGATCATCCGACAGTCCCAGGGCCCTGCAGATCATCCGCCGGTCATTATAAATATTCTGGGTGGACGTATAGGCATTTAAACGACCATTTTCATCAATAAATGCAAACGAGGCTTCCGGCTCCATGTAACCATGATCCTGAATGGGCAGTTTAAAATGGTCTTCTACCACAACATCACATTTTTCAAAAGCCTGATCCACCTGACCAATTTCATTTTGAAAATGAACCAGTTCATTTCCATTTTCATGGATCTTTTCCGCCTCAGGCTCCAATGCCTCAAAAACATTATGAATCACGGGAAGCTCATCGCAGCATACCACAACCGCTGCAGCCGCAGCTTTTGCTTTCTCCATTGTATCAGCAGCCACAAGCGCCACAGGCTCATTATGATAGCGCACATGTTTACCGGCCAGTACCGGTTCATCGCACATAATATCGTCAATCACATTTTCTGCCAGATCCTTATCTGTAAAAAGCAGGACATCTTCCGGAAGCGCAGCTGTATCAAGACTGCGCACATAGCCATGGGCAATGGGTGAACGCACAACAGCTACATGCAGCATATTTTCGGCGTAATAATCGCCTGCATATTTGGCTCTTCCCGTGGCCTTGTCCATACCCTCGCTTCTGCCGATGGGCTGTCCTATATATCGTTCCTGCATGACATTACCTTCTTTCATAATTCAGGCTTGAGTCTCTATAACCAGATCAATAATTTTATGGTTCAGCACATCAATCAGTCCGAAATCTGTCAGTCCCAGCTGGGGTACAGTGGGCAGAGAAATAAATGACAGACTCATAAACGGTGCGGCCATCATGCAGCCCTGTTCGTGAACCTTTGCGTTAAGCTCATCGTTTCTGCGCATCACCGTCTGGGCATCCAGCGTTGTCATCAGACCGCCCAGAGGCAGTGCCAGTGCATCAATCACCTGTCCATCTGCAACCAGAACAAAACCGCCGTGAAGACGGGCTGTTTCCTTAACAGCCAGCGCCATATCTTCATCATTGGTTCCCACAACAACAATGTTGTGATGATCATGGGAAACAGAAGAAGCCAGAGCTCCTCGCTTTAAGCCAAAGCCTTTAACCAGCCCGTTAGAAACCCGGCCATTTTTCCCGTAGCGCTCAACAACGGAAAGCTTAAGAATATCTCTTGAAACATCCTGGCGAATCTCGCCGTCTGTAATATCCATCCATTCATGAAGGTCATCATTAATAATCTGATCCTTAATCATACCGATCACATGACAAAGTGCCTTTTGGCCGGATGCCTTAATTTTCAGATCATTTTCGGAAAAATCCGGTGAAATATGAACCGTATCAAACAACGCTGCCGGATATTCCTTTGCCGGGCATGGTTTTGCACCGTTTTCATCGGCAACAACCCGGCCGTCCTTCATCACAAGAACAGGACGGATTGTCTTTAAGTCTTTCAGCAGTACAATATCCGCATAACGCCCTGGTGTCAAAGAACCAATATCCTGTTCCATTCTAAAATGCCGTGCTGCATTTAATGTAGCCATCTTAATCGCTTTGATAGGATCAAGTCCGCAGGCAATGGACTTCTCAATGTTATAGCTGATATGTCCTTCTCTGGCAATATCATTCACATGCTTGTCATCGGTACAGTACATCAGGTTGTCCGTAGGCAGTCCATGGGCCACAACACCGCTGACCAGCTTCTCTACATTACGTTCGCTGCTGCCCTCGCGGATCAACGCCTTAATCCCCACACGCAGACGATTTAAAAGCTCTTCATATTCTACAGATTCATGGTCATCAGACAAATGGCCGGCAGCATAAACATTAAGCGCCTCCGGTTCCAGCCCAATGGCATGTCCGTTACAGATTTTATTTTTATTAAGTGAAGCCGTAATCTTTTCCAAATATTCCTCACGGATTCCCAATACCTTGGAAGGATCCAATTCTCCAAGGCTAAGCGCCTCAGGAAGTTCAAGCAGCTGTGTCACTTCTTCTACGCCCAGTACACCTCCGGTTGTCTCCAGCCCAGGTGCCGTAGGCACTCTTGAAGGGATCTCCAGGAACAGGCGAAACGGCAGACGGTCCATATCCCTGATCATAGCCTGCAGACCTTCAATACCTGCCACATTGGCAATTTCCATGGCATCCACGCAAAGCGAAGTGGTTCCCCATGGAATAATCACATCCCCCAGCGCCTCAGGTGTGAGCAGTGTTGTCTCAATATGAATATGGGAATCAATAAATCCCGGAACCGCATAGCAGCCCTGACCATCAATGATATTTTTTGCATCCGTATGTTCCGGATTTAAGGCCACAATACGCTGACCGTAAATACCAATGCTTCCCGGTATAATTTCTTCGGTAAATACATTGACTATTTTTACATTTTTGATAAGTGTGTCAAAAGGTCTCATCCCCTTGGCCGCTTCCAGCTGTTCTTTTAAAATCCTGATATTCTCAGACATATGAACCTCCCTTAAATTTTCTTTCGTATAATTTTATGATGCAATATCTTATCCGCATAGTATTCCCGTGAGTAAAGCACCGGCTGTCCAAAAAATTCATACCCAACCTCATCCATATATAAAAGAGGTCGACCTTCTTCGATCTTAAACACCCGGGCCAGCGTCTCATCCGCCGTAACTGCCGAAACTTCCGTGACATCAATGGACACCTTGATGCCGCACTCGTCTTCCAGAAAAATAAAAATCGGCTGTTTCAACAGTTCCTCATCATAATCCTCATGGCGAATCAGATTCATGGCAATATAATCTGTACAGTAAATACACGGTTTTCCGTCAGCCGTAATCAGGCGCTGTGTGCAGTAAACCGCCGCTCCAGGCTCAATTCCCAGACGACTGGCCACCACATCATCAGCTTCCTGTTTTTGTGTCTGACTCCAAGCTATTTCAGATCTATACCCGGCATCGGAAACCATTTGAAGAAATTCTTTCTCCAAATCCATCCGCGTTGCCACGTTAAGCACCTGTTTATTAATCACCGTCCCAACCCCATGCTTACGGTTAATGAAACCCTCACGTTCAAGAATCGACAGACAGTCTCTCACAAGAGTTCGGCTGATTCCAAGGGTTTTTGCCAGCTCCACCTCCGGCGGCAGGCGATCGGCATTGGCAAAAATACCTTCCCGCATCTCAAATAACAGACGGTTTGTCATATCTCTTGATGATTCGTTTCCCATTGCCCTACCTCGCTTCGATTGGTCATACCTATATTGGTCATACCTATTTGCCTTTATCATATATAATTATCCAAGCATTGTCAATTCACATATAATAAAAATTCGCAAAAACATCCGAAATAAAATTCAGCATATTGTATAAATATGTCGAAAAGCAGAAAAAATCCGGCCGGGAATAAACAATATTCCCGGCCGGATTCAGCCATATTATCAAACATTTTAAAGCTTCAACTCTGAAATAACAGCCAAAAGCTGTTTTGCAGAGCTGTGCAGCGCCTGATTTTCCTGATCATTTAAAGGAATTTCCAGCACCTTTTCCACACCGTTTTTACCCACCACAGACGGTATACTCAGTGCCAGACCCGACAAGCCGTACGCCCCCTCCAAAATTACCGAAACCGGGAGCACCGCCTGCTCATCTTTTACAATACATTCCGCAATGCGGGCCACCGCCATAGCGATCCCATAGTAAGTGGCTCCCTTACGTTTAATAATCTCATATGCGCTGTCACGCACATCTTCGTAAATTCTCTGCATAGATTCATCGTGCCTGAAATGCCCGCGGATCTCGCAAAAATGGTTCAGATCGATTCCCGAAACATTGGCCCCGCTCCATACAGCCAGCTCGCTGTCACCGTGTTCACCAATGATGACCGCATGGACACTCCGGCTGTCCACATCCAGATGGCGGCCCAAAATATATTTAAGCCGCGCCGTATCCAAAACAGTGCCGGAACCGATCACACGATGGGCCGGATATCCGGAAATTTCCCTGGCCGCATAGGTAAGCACATCCACGGGATTGGATACAATCATTAAAATTCCCTCAAACCCCTCAGCCGTAATCTGAGGTATAATACTTTTTAAAATAGCCACATTTTTTCCAATCAGATCCAGTCGGGTTTCTCCCGGCTTCTGATTGGCTCCGGCTGTAATAATGATCAGTGAGCAATCTGATACATCCTTATAATCACCTGCATATATATCCATGGCTGCCGTATACGGAAGCCCATGACTTAAATCCAGTGCCTCGCCCTCGGCTCTGGCATGGTTGGCATCGATGAGTACAATCTCCGAGTAAATACCTCTTTGCATCAGGCTGAACGCAATCGAGGAACCCACAAATCCACAGCCTACAATGGCAACTTTTCTTGGGTTAAGCATTCGAATCATTCCTTTCTATCGTATTCACGGAAAATTATGGATGTATTATATACCCTTAATCATCCAAATGTCTGTTGTATTAACAACAAAATTTGCAAAAACAACACGTATATTCCGAAATTAAACGTTACATTAAATAAGATTCCAAAATAATTCTTGACTTGAAGTACACTCCAGGTATTACAATTACAGCAAATTAAACATTAAATATGCGTCCGTTTACAGCGGCGCATTCAATCGCTTAGATATGGAGGTTATATAAAATGAGCAGAAAAAAACTGGGTTTTGGTTTAATGCGCCTGCCCCTTACGGATGCCAACAATGATTCCACTATTGATATTGAACAGACAAAACAGATGGTAGATCTATTTTTGGAAAGAGGATTTACATATTTTGATACAGCATGGATGTACTGTGGTTTTAACAGTGAAAATGCTGTCCGGGAAGCCCTTGTTTCCCGCTATCCCAGAGACCGTTTCACCCTGACAACCAAATTGCATGCCGGCTTTTTAAAAACAAAGGAAGACCGGGACAGAATTTTTAATGAACAGCTGAAAAAAACCGGTGTAGAATACTTTGATTATTATTTACTCCATGATATTAATGCCCACAATATAGAAGTCTATAATAGGCTGGACTGCTTTAACTGGATTATGGAAAAGAAGAAACAGGGACTTGTAAAAACCATTGGCTTTTCTTATCACGATGGGCCGGAACTTCTGGATCAGGTGCTTACCGACCACCCCGAATTTGAAGTTGTGCAGCTTCAGATCAACTATCTGGATTGGGACAGTGCAGGTATTCAGTCCCAAAAATGCTATGAAGTCGCCACAAAGCATCATAAACCGGTCATTGTCATGGAACCGGTCAAAGGCGGCACTCTGGCACAGGTTCCCCAAAATGTGGAAAAGATGTTTAAAGACTATGCACCCGAAAGTTCCGTGCCTTCATGGGCCATCCGCTTTGCAGCCAGCCTTGATCATGTAATGATTGTTTTAAGCGGTATGTCCAACATGGCGCAGGTACTGGACAATACATGCTACATGGCCGATCTGAAACCTTTAAACCAGGATGAATACGCCCTGATTCGCAAGGCCGTTGACCGTATTAATTCATCGATTGCCATTCCATGTACCGGATGTTCCTACTGCACCGATGGCTGCCCCATGAAAATTGCAATTCCCAAATATTTTTCATTGTACAATTCAGACTTACAGGAAATCAAAGAAAAAGGCTTCACACCTCAGGGTGAATACTATAACAACCTGACAAAAACCTTTGGCAAGGCAAGTGCGTGTATTCAATGCGGCCAGTGCGAAGGCGTCTGTCCTCAGCATCTGCCAATTATTGAAAATCTGAAAAAAGTTGCCGAACACTTTGAAAAATAATCAATGTAAAACAGAGGTCTTTGAACCGCTCAAGTATATGCGGTTCAAAGACCTCTGTTGTTTGATTCGGCTTCACACCAAAACCAGTGGAAGAACAATCATAAAATATCATTGATCAATTCATTTATTTCGTTATACCACGCGCCCAGAAAAGGAAGCGCCCATAGGGCATTTACTTTTCAAGCCGTGGCCTGCTGGCATAATCTCTCCCGGAGTCAACAATAAAAAGACGATATCACCCACGATACCGTCTCTAAAACACAAATGCGGATGACAGGAATCGAACCTGCACACCGAAGTACCAGATCCTAAGTCTGGCGCGTCTGCCAGTTCCGCCACATCCGCACGTTCTTTTGTATTATAGCAATGTCCCAAACATAAGTCAACGTTTTTTTACATCTGCTGTTTTACAGCCGGACATCAGCATTATTATTTCCGGTTACTCTCACTAAGTAAGGGAACAACAAAAAAGCCTTGAAAACACTGTAGCTTCAATGTTTTCAAGGCTTTAGTCATGCTGAGACATCGGGGGTTCGAACCCCGGACACCTAGATTAAAAGTCTAGTGCTCTACCGACTGAGCTAATATCCCATTTTAAAATCGTGAATATATCACGATAACTGGGCTAGTTGGATTCGAACCAACGTAATGCAGGAGTCAAAGTCCTGTGCCTT
>QFCH01000774.1_pt1 | contig 17245 bp, 17 predicted proteins | sample 5346071 | NCBI WGS metagenome assembly QFCH01 (sample SAMN09062255, study PRJNA434731) | Human gut metagenome, whole genome shotgun sequencing project. | isolation source: stool timepoint B chromium assembly | host: Homo sapiens | collected 2015
TTAATGTTATCTGAATTTCCACTGTATACATTAAAGGTCACCTCAGGGTATTGTTTATAAAATCCGGACATCATCTCCGCCAGAATCCGGCTGTTTTGGTATTCTCCACTTCCTATAAAAATTTCGCCGGCAAGCTGGCTCTCCTGATTCAGCTCCTGACGGGTTTTCTCAGCCAGGGACAATAATTCCTGGGCACGACGCTTAAGCAGCAATCCCTGTGCCGTCAGTTCAATCCTGTGATTGGTTCTTTTAAACAGCTTAACCCCCAGTTCTTCTTCCAACTGCATCAGCTGCCGTGACAGCGTGGGCTGTGTAATATGCAGCAGAGCCGCTGCCTTTGTTATATTTTCCTCCCTGGCCGCCGCCAGAAAATAACCTAAAACCCTAAGTTCCATCTATGCCTCCATCGATCATTTTCACTGATCCTACATGTTGATAATATTTTTATTTTATCATCACAGCCCTGTTGTTTCAACAAAAAACGGAAACGTCGGTTTTGTTTTTCCGACATCTCCGTTTTTTATTTGGCAGTTCACTGATCTGCTTAGAGATAAACCTCCCAAAAAGATCAATGGATATAAAAAATAATTATAAAATTATTTTTTGCTTATTTATTTTTCATAAAGAAAGCGCTCCGGAAGGGTTACATGAAAATCCTTTGCCAGATCTCTGAAATTCTGTGGGGTGATCGTCTGCAGTTTTGCAGGTGTCACAGATAAAACCTTTAAAAGAATCTCTGCGGACTTTTCAACAGTATGCATCAGGCCAATCGTTAAATCAAAGTTTTCTCCTGAACAGAACATCCCATGATGAGCCCAGATGGCCACATCATACTTCTCCATCAACTCGCTTGTCGCCACGGCAATATCTCTGCCTCCCGGCACCATCCAGCCTATAACACCCACACCGTCCGGAAACACAACCGGACATTCTGTAGCCATTTCCCAAAGTTCTCTTGTAAACACCTCGTCAGACAAAGGTAAAATAAAGGTGAGGGCAATGATATTGGTTGTATGTGCGTGGTAAATCACGCGGTGTCTGCCGTTGGTTACACGTTTTTTCACTTCATGATTCATTAAATGAGACGGCAGTTCACTTGTAGGATTGCCTCCCTCCACAAGCCCCCAGCGGATTCTGTAATTTTCACCCAGTGCATCCAGCTCAATGATGGCAATACACACCTCAGGATCCACAATAATATTTCTAAAATATTTTCCGCTGCCTGTGACAAGGAAAAACTCACCGGCCAGCCCAGGAACCTTTGTTCCGATAGGCTTCCAATCCTGACTGTCATTTAAACGGCTGCGAATGCTCTCAACTTCTTCTGGTTTAATTCTATAAGACAGATTACCGCCATTTCTTTCATGCCAGCCCTGTTTAAAACCGTCATCGGCCATCTTAATAAATCCCTGAACAAATTTTGCATCTAATATTTTCATACATCAACCTCCAAATTTATAGGTTCGCACTATGTGTTTTTGTTTTGTATGTACTAAGTATATTGCATGATGCAAAATATTACAATGTTTATTCTTGCCAAAATAAGGGTCTTTATTTGCCCTGACACGCTTCCCACGCATCTATTTTTCTATTTGTTCCTATTACAAATGTTATTTCTTTGACACCTATATTTACTTGACTTATGATGGCAGATTCGATATGATACTTTTGTTATCTTTCCCTGAATATTCAAAGGGTACGAAAAGAAAGGAAGAAAAGAATGAAATTCATAAAAGATTTCTTAAAAGGAATTCTTATTGGTATTGCCAATATTATTCCTGGAGTCAGCGGCGGAACCATGGCGGTTTCCATGGGAATTTATGACCAGTTAATTTCCGCAATTACAGGGCTTCGCAAAAATCTCAAACGCAGCCTCCGTATTCTGTTACCCATCGTTCTCGGTGCAGTCGCCGGTATTGCCTGTTTGTCTTTTGTCATTACTTATTTGCTGGAAAACTTCCCGCTTCAGACAAGCACCCTGTTTATCGGCCTGATTCTTGGTGGCCTGCCCATGCTTTATGGCCATGTCAAAGGGGCTAAAATCGGGATTCCCCATGCTGTGCTGTTTGTCATTTTCTTTGCCATCGTCATCGGTATGGCTGTTGTCAATGGTGCCTCCGACAGTGCCACAGACATCGCCGTTAATTTTATCACAGTGATCGAGCTGTTTGTTATCGGTATGGTCGCCTCGGCAACCATGATTATCCCCGGGGTCAGCGGTTCTCTTGTCATGATGCTGCTGGGCTTTTACAATATTATTATTTCCAATATCAGTGCGATGCTGACATCTCTGGCCACCCTTAACATGGACGGCATTATCCACGGTTTTGGGATCTTTATCCCCTTTGGTCTAGGTGTCCTTGCAGGAATCGGACTGGTCGCCAAGCTTCTTGAATGGCTGTTTGCCAAAAAACCGATTCTTACCTACAGCGCAATCTTTGGCCTGATCATTGCATCACCCTTTGCCATTATTTATAAGGCCGGAATCACATCCATCAGCGTTGTCGGTGTGATTGTCGCCATTTTCACCTTTGCCGCAGGCTTTGCTATATCCTTCTTCCTGGGCAGAGAATAAAAAGGAGGTTTTTAATTTGAACGCTTGTATAAATCAGCTTCTGGATTTTTTAAAGGCATCTGTTTCACCGTTTCATACAGTCAATCACAGTATCCTTCAGCTTGAGGCCGCAGGTTTTACTCAGCTGGACTATAAAAAGCCATGGGCGCTGACCCCTGGCGGCGCCTACTACTGCCGCACTTTTTCCGGAGAACTTTTTGCATTTAAACTGGGAAGTGCCCTGGACCTGTCCAAAGGCATCCGCATTGCAGCCGGACACATTGACTGGCCGTGTTTAAAAATCAAACCTGCACCAACATTTTCCAAACAGGGCTATATTCAGGCCAATGTGGAGGTATACGGAGGCCCGATTTTAAATACATTTCTTGACCGCCCCCTGTCCCTTGCCGGAAAAATTGCGGTTGCGGGCAACGACCTGCTTCACCCGGAAGTGATTTATATTGATCTGAAAAAGCCGATTTGTATTATCCCCAACCTTGCCATTCACATGAACCGCAAGGTCAACGAAGGCGTCGAACTGGACCGTCAGCAGCACATGATGCCCCTGATCGGCATGATCAATGAACAGCTTAACGAAAATGATGCCCTTTTAGACTATGTGGCCAGGGCTGCCGGTGTAAGCTATGACCGTATACTCGATTATGAACTGTATCTTTATAACCTGGATGAGCCTGCCTTTGTGGGTATAAACGAAGAATTTCTTTCCAGCCCCAGACTGGACGATACAACCGCAGTCAGTGCTATTATCCATGGTTTAATCGAAAGTACACCAAAGGATACTGTCAGTCTTTGTGCCCTCTTTGACAATGAGGAAGTTGGCAGTCAGACAAAGCAGGGCGCCGATGCCACCATGCTGACAAGAATTATAGAACGCATCTGGGAAGCCTTTGGACGTACGCCTGCCGATTGCGCCAGAGATATTCACGGCGGCATGATTTTATCGATTGATGTGGGACACGCCTGGCACCCCAACTATCCCGGTGTTTCTGATATCACCAATATGCCGGTACTGGGAAAAGGCTTCCAGATCAAAACCGACAGCAATCAAAAATATGCCTGGGACTGTGAAGCAGCCGGTGCACTGATTGGGCTTTGCCGTCATTATGGGATTCCTTATCAAAGATTTGTAAAACGTTCCAATATTGCCGGCGGCGGCACCATTGCCTCCCTGATCTCCTCACAGCTTCCTCTGAAAACCGTGGACATGGGTGTCGGCCTTTTGTCCATGCATTCTTCCAGAGAGCTGATGGGCACAAAGGATCAGGCTTCCCTGCAGGATGCCGTTAAATACTTTATGAGTGAATAAAGCGCATAGGCATCGCATCATTTAAAAATATTATCCAACATATTACCATAAAAAAGGCTTTGGAACTGCCAGTATCCGGCGATTCCAAAGCCTTTTTTCATTTTAGGTTATAATTTTTTATACGTCTTACTTCGTCAAAAGTTTCATAATCTTGTTGCTTCTTTCCACAAACCGGGTCAGGGCATCTGCGCTGAGCGGCTTATGTGCCAGAACTGCCAGATCATACAGCTGCTGGCAAATCAGTTCTGTATGTTCTCCGTCTCCATGACCGAGAATGTACTGAACCAGATCATTGTTGGCGTTTAAGATCAGAGTCTCCCCTTCGCCGCCAAACATATTCATATCCATGCCGGGCATCGCGTACATCTTCATCATATCCTGCATTCTCCGGCTTTCCTCAGATAAGGTGATCATTGAGGAAACATCGGCATTCTTAAGTTTCTCCACCTTTACTGTAAGGTTTTCACGGCCAAGAGCCTTTTTAAACAGTTCTGTCAGTGTTGCCGCATCGGCTTCCAGAGTCTTTGTATCATCCTCTGTCGTTTCTTCTTTAAATACATCCGCCAAATCTGTATCAATACGGTAGAACTTAATACCGTCTTTATCTCTGGACTGTTCAAGGTTGGTGATAAACGGCTGGTCAATATTATGTTTAAGGACCACTGCATCCAGCCCTTCAGCCTTAAACATGTTAATATACTGAGACTGCTGCACTTCATCGGTCACATAAAAGACTTTGTTTTCATGTTTTTCTTTTGCAGCTTCCAGATAATCTTCCAGAGTCACATACTTTCCTTCCAGGTTTTTATAAATGATGAAATCTTTCATCTTTTCATTAAACTTCTGGTCCTTAATGCATCCAAACTTAATAAATGGATTAATATCATCCCAGTATTTTTCATAGTTTTCACGGTCTGTTTTACACATACCAGACAGTCTGTCCGCAACCTTCTTTGTAATATAATCAGAAATCTTCTTAACAAAACCATCGTTTTGAAGTGCGGAACGGGAAACATTCAGCGGCAGATCCGGACAGTCAATGACACCTTTTAAGAGCATTAAGAACTCCGGAATAACTTCTTTGATGTTATCTGCAATAAATACCTGATTATTATATAATTTAATGGTACCTTCAATCGATTCAAATTCCAGATTGATTTTCGGGAAATACAGAATACCCTTCAGGTTAAATGGATAATCCATGTTCAGGTGAATCCAGAACAACGGTTCTTTGTAATCCATAAATACCTTACGATAAAAATCTTTGTATTCATCTTCTGTACATTCATTAGGGTGTTTTGTCCACAGCGGATGAATATCGTTCATTAATTCAGGCCGGCGTAAAATCTTTGCCTTATGCTGTTCCGGTGAAACTTCAACAGTTTCCTTTGTTCCGTCTTCTTTTTCCTTTTCTTCAGTCTTGGCCGGCTCTACAATGTGTTCAACAACTGTATCGTCTTCTTTTACATCAGCCTCATCGATGGTCTGATATTCCGGCTCGCTGGCCTCCTTGGAAAGATAGATTTCCACTGGCATGAATGAACAGTACTTCTGAATAACCTCTCTTGCTCTGTACTCATTGGAAAATTCAACACTGTCCTCATTCAGATAAAGGGTAATCTCTGTACCACGCTGAGTTCTTGTACCCTCACTGATAGAATATTCACTGTCACCGTCACACTCCCAGTGAACCGGAGCAGCCCCTTCCTGCCAGGACAACGTTTCAATCGTAACCTTATCAGCTACCATGAATGCAGAATAAAATCCCAGACCAAAATGTCCGATAATCTGATCTTCATTGGTCTTATCTTTATATTTTTCAAGGAAATCTGTAGCACCGGAAAAAGCGATCTGTGTAATGTATTCCTCGACCTCGCTTTCAGTCATACCAATACCGTTATCAATAAACTTCAGGGTCTTCTCATCTGGATTTACAATCACCTGAACCTTAAACTTCTCATCATCTTTAAGCTGATACTCGCCCATGACCTCCAGTTTTTTTACCTTGGTCACAGCATCGCAGCCATTGGAAATTAATTCTCTGAAAAAAATGTCATGGTCTGAATACAGCCACTTTTTAATAATTGGAAATAAATTTTCACTGTTAATGGATAAATTTCCCTGTTTACTCATAAAAAATCTCTCCTTTAATCTATATCTTTATACAATCATTCAACCGACTGTTTTCATGTTTCTGAGACTTATTTTAATACCATCAGAAGCAGATGTCAAGAAAAAATTAGCACTCATTTAAAATGAGTGCTAATAATATGTGAATTTCATTTTTTTAAAGCTGTTCCACGACAATTTCATTCTGCTTCATAAACTGAAGCACTGTGGCATCCCACAGCTGTTCCAGGGACCGGTCCATCACAAAAGTTTTAAATGAGACGCCCGTAATACAGGTAACCGATTTATTTTCATATTTAACATTCATATACAGACCGCCGATCTCCGAGATCTGTACCGATATCCGGTTATGCTCCAACAGCCAGCGAAGATTTTCATCAGACAGCTGAAAAACCAGGTGAAAACTCACCGGAAGCTTTTTGCCCCGTATAACCTGATAAATAAAAGGTTTAAGTTCTGACCACAATGGGTGGGTACGTCCATTTAATCCTTCTTGTTCGTCACTGGAATAATAGGCTGTATTCAAATGTCCGCCAAACCTGAACATGGTCAGTGTCTGAAGCTCACTTTCACAGACATAAAACTTATCAAAGGTATTTTTGACAAGCACCTTGGACATAAAATCCTTCACATCAGTAATCGCTAATCCAATCAATTTCTACCCCACCATCAAACATTAATGACAGCCTTTAATCCCAATTCATCTTTGTTGGCTTCAAGAATCGGTGCAATTACCTGCGCCAGAAATTCTTCCACCTGCTGAGGTGCCCGGCCAACAAAATTCTTGGGTTCCATAATCGCTGTCAGCTGTTCCATGTTCATACCAAAAACCGGATCTGCAGCAATCCGTTCCAGAAGATCATTTTTCTTGCCTTCTTCTTTGACCACCCGGCCTGCAGCCATGGAATGAATACGAATACGTTCATGAAGTTCCTGACGATTTCCGCCGGCTTTGACGGCATCCATCATAATATTTTCCGTTGCCATAAACGGCAGCTCATTTAAAAGATGCTGTTCAATAACCTTCGGATAAACAACAAGTCCGTCAACAACATTCATATATAAATCAAGAATGCCATCAACCGCAAGGAAGCCCTCCGGAATACTCATTCTTTTATTGGCCGAATCATCCAATGTACGTTCAAACCACTGCGTCGCCGCTGTGATTGCCGGATTAATCATATCCGCCATCACATATCTGGACAGGGAAGCAATGCGCTCACTGCGCATAGGATTTCTCTTATATGCCATGGCCGACGAACCGATCTGATTTTTCTCAAAAGGCTCCTCGATCTCCTTCAAATGCTGAAGCAAACGGATATCATTTGAAAATTTATGCGCACTCTGAGCAATGCCCGCCAACACATTTAAAACTCTGGAATCCACTTTTCTGGAATACGTCTGTCCGGAAACCGGATAACAGGCGTCAAAGCCCATTTTTTCGGCAATCATCTGATCCGCTTTTTTACATTTTTCATGATCTCCGTCAAACAATTCAAGAAAACTGGCCTGGGTTCCGGTTGTACCTTTGGACCCTAAAAGCTTTAACTGAGACATCACATATTCCACATCATCCAAATCCATAGTCAGCTCCTGAAGCCATAATGCCGCCCGTTTTCCAACGGTTGTCGGCTGTGCCGGCTGGAAATGGGTAAAGGCAAGGGTCGGCAGATCCTTATACTTATCCGCAAACGCCGCCAGTTCGGCAATAACATTCACCAGTTTTTTGTGAACAAGCTTCAGCGCTTCCCGCATAACAATGATATCCGTATTATCACCCACATAACAGGATGTGGCACCTAAATGAATGATGCCTGCAGCTTTTGGGCACTGCTGTCCGTAAGCATAGACATGAGACATCACATCATGGCGCACCTGAGCCTCACGGGCTTTGGCTACCTCGTAATTAATATCATCCTTTGCAGCCTCCAGCTGCGCAATCTGCTCGTCTGTAATATCAAGCCCCAGCTCCTGCTCTGTCTTTGCAAGGGCAATCCAAAGTCTGCGCCATGTTTTAAACTTCATGTCCGGTGAAAAAATATACTGCATTTCCCTGCTGGCGTAACGCTCAGCCAGAGGTGTCTGATATCTATCGTTCATTATTTTCCTCCTTCATGACATACGGTCCGCAAAAATACATTTACGGCCATAATCATACTTTCTTTTATTTTACATGATATTCACTGGAAATTCAAGAAATTATGGCGGTTCAGGGCAGGATCCCTGCCAAAGACTGCTGTGAAATCAAAATGTTTACGCCAAAATGTTCACCGAATATAACCGCCAAAAAACAAAATCAGCCCGGACTGTATATACCGGGCACCTCTAGCGCCGGTATATACGGTCTGAACCGATTCTAAACGCTTATTATAATCCAAGTCTTTTAAATACTTCTTCGTAAGCTTCTTCAACATTGCCCATATCTCTGCGGAAACGGTCTTTGTCCAGTTTTTCATGGGTCTTGCTGTCCCAGAAACGGCATGTATCCGGAGAAATCTCATCGGCCAGAATGATATCACCTTTATAACGGCCAAATTCAATTTTAAAATCAATTAAATCGATACCGATTTCCTTGAAAAAACGCTTCATAATATCATTGATCTTAAGCGCATATTCTGAAATTTTATTAACTTCATCCCTTGTAGCTGCACCGATAGCCACTGCATAATAATCATTAATCATCGGATCACCCAGGGCGTCATCCTTGTAGCTGAATTCCAGTGTCGGGCACTTTAATTCAAAACCTTCTTCGATACCCAGCTTCTTTGAAAAGCTTCCTGCTGCAACGTTGCGGACAATAACTTCCAGAGGAACGATTTCAACTTTTTTTACAAGTGTTTCACGATCGCTGAGCTCTTCGATATAATGTGTTGGAATCCCCTGTTTTTCAAGCATTTTGAACATGCTGTTTGTCATACGGTTGTTGACAACACCTTTGCCGGTAATAGTGCCTTTTTTCTCGCCGTTAAACGCTGTGGCGTCATCTTTATAGTCCACAATTAATGCATCCGGATCATCTGTTTTAAAAACCTTTTTTGCTTTTCCTTCGTATAACAAATCCAATTTTTCCATTTTTCTACCATCCTTATCGCTGATTAATAAGTTTAACTAATTAGTTTCATTAGCCTAGATAAACAGGACAATTCATTTATCTATTGATTTCGACCTTATTGTACAACAATCCTTCTCTGAAATCAATACTATTTATGCTTTACATTAATTAGTATTACTTATGTCGAAAGGAGTCTATGCTTATAGATCTTTATCGTTTTAATTTTAAAATTGAAGTTTTGCGACAAATATGTTAAAATTTTTATATTCGCGAAACGAAAGGAATGGAATCAATTATGACGAACCCATTTAAAGGCGACAAAGAGAAGCTTGCCAAGATGAACTTTCGCCAGAAAGTGGACTATATCTGGACTTACTACAAATTCGGCTTCTTTATATTTGTCCTTGCTGCCGTAATTATCGGCTCATTTATTCATGCACAGATTATTTATAATCCTGATGCCATAACACTTCTTTTATGTGATACTTACAGCGAGGATTCCCAGGCCTCCTACGATTATCTTAATCAGGCGTTTAAAAACCATCTGGGACTCGCCGAGGATGATAAGGATCCTTTAAGTGTCGATGATACAATCAGCCTGAAAGCAAGCGGCGACAGCCAGAATACAGCAGTTATGATCCAGAAGCTGGTTGCTGTCATTGCCAGCGGCGGTGCAGATTTGATGGTGCTGCCCGAAGATGGCGTAGCCTATTATGCAGATCAGGGCTATTATGCAGATCTTCAGACCGTGCTTCCTTCCGGCTTTTTCAATTATCTCAAGGAAAATGACCTGATTTTTGAAGTTACAGAAACCGTTTCCACGGATGAAGAAACCGGAGAAAAAACCCAGCACACCTACTACGGCGGCATTCGTCTTGAAGATAATGCATACATAAAAAATGCGGGCATTATTCAGGAAAAGATGTCTGCCGGTATCGTTGTATCCAGCAAGCATATGGAACAAACCCTGGACTTCCTGTTTATGATTTTTGATTATGAGCCAACTCAGTCCGACCTGGCTCAAATGGAAACCGGAAATGAAGACTGAACATTAAAAAGTGCTGCTTTGGAACCTGACACAAAGTTCCAAAGCAGCACTTTTTATCCCAGAGCAACATCTAAAACCATCATAATAGCAAAACCTACGGCAAAACCAATCGTTCCCACATTACTGTGTTCGCCTTCGCTGGCCTCAGGAATCAATTCCTCAACAACCACGTAAAGCATAGCCCCTGCGGCAAAAGACAGAAGATAAGGTAAAACCGGCTCAATAAAGGAAGCCAGCAAAATCGTCACAAACGCCGCCACCGGCTCCACGATTCCTGACAGTGCGCCGTAAGAAAAGGCCCGCCACCGGCTGATTCCTTCATTTTTAAGTGGCATTGAAATAATTGCCCCTTCCGGAAAATTCTGAATGGCAATACCAATGGAAAGTGCAAAAGCCCCCATCAGTGTCATCATACTATTTTCGTTTAATACACCCGCAAATACAACGCCCACGGCCATGCCTTCCGGAATATTGTGCAATGTAACTGCCATGACAAGCATTGTCGTTTTTTTCATCTTACTTTTAAGTCCTTCCGGTTGAGAATGATCCAGATGTAAATGCGGGACAAGCCTGTCCATCAGAAGCAAAAACAAAATTCCAAGCAAAAGCCCTGTCACTGCAGGTATAAAAGCAAGGTTTCCCATAGCCACTGACATATCCATCGCCGGAATCAGAAGCGACCATACCGAAGCCGCCACCATCACGCCGGAAGCAAAACCCAGCAGACTCTTCTGGACCTTTGGTTTTAATTCGTTTCTCATAAAAAATACACAGCCTGCACCTAGTGCTGTTCCTATAAATGGGATCATTAATCCAATGAATGTATTCAAATAATTCCTCCTTTCTGTCAGCTGTATGAATCAATGATATCCTTCTTTTCTTTTTTCTTCATTCCAGCCATACTTACAATTTATTTTATTCAGAAATCCTTTGCCTGTCATTCTGTTTTCTGGCATGTGCGCCCGGCAAAATTCACCAGACAAATACCGATGCATACAAGCACCAGTGCTGCCATATTGCGCAGATGAAATGCCTGTGCCCCCTCACCCAACATCAGTGCTGACAGCAAAACCCCCATGACCGGTGTCATAAAAGCATAAATTGTAACTCTGGAAACCGGATTATATTTCAAAAGAACACTCCACAAGCCATAAGCCACAGCAGACAGCAATGCCAGATAAATCAAAATTCCCAGCGATGCCGGCGATATGTTCTGAAGATGTCCGCCCATAGCAGCGCCAATTGCAATCAAGGTAACACCGCCGAGAAGGGACTGATACCCAGATAGAATCACCGGCTGTTCTTTGTCGGAGTATTTTCGGATCAGCACCGAAGCCATGGCACCGGAAATCACCGAAATCAGCATAAAGCCTTCGCCGTTAAAAGAAAAGCGCATTTCAATTCCCTGACCACCCATATTGGCAACAACCACACCGGCCAAACCAACCATGCATCCGGCCATCTTTCTTACGGTAAGCTTTTCCTGTCTGAAAATAACAGCCGCAATCAAAATAGCAAACAGGGTGTTGGCCCCTGTAATAATGGATCCTTTAACGCCGCTTGTATGCGCCAGGCCAACATAAAAGAAAAAGTACTGAACACTGGTTGCCATAAGAGAAAGCTTAAAAATCCGCATCCATGATTTTTTCTCAGGCAGCATACATCGCATATCCGGTTTAGACTTATTTTCTCCTCTGGCCTTCTTTGTCCACAGCATAAGCCCGAAAAAAACAACCGTAAACAAACCGGCCAGAGTAAATCGTATGCCGGCAAATAAAATCTGTGATCCAATATCTCCGGCCGCAATTTCAAACATGCTGTATCCGATTTTAATACACGGAAAAGCGCTGCCCCACAGTGCACAACAAATCACCGCAATCACGGCAACCACACCGGTTCTGCACAAAAACTGTGGCTGCCTGCACTTTCTGCTTTCGTTCAACGTCATCATATATATTCCCCTGTCTTTATCCATTCATACTGTCAGTCCCCAAAAGGCGCACCTTCCGGTACCCACTGACAGTATCCAAATTATATATGATATTTTTCACTTTTACAAGAGATTTTGTCAAACCTCCCATAACACCTCAATGACGTCCGCTTCGTCACAGCTTGACGCCCCAGCGCTATCTTTGATATATTTATATATTGCAGAGATATTTTCAATCGATCACAAGGAGGACTTTATTATGATTCATTTAAGACCATACCATCCCCAGGACTGCCAGACACTTGCACAGCTTTTCTACAATACCGTCCATACGGTTAATATAAAAGATTATTCACCGCAGCAGGTCAGCGCCTGGGCAGACGGACATGTAGATCTCCAGAAATGGAATGACACTTTCCTGTCCCACCACACAATGATCGCAGAAGTCAACGGGGTCATCGCAGGCTTTGGAGATATGGATGAAACCGGATACCTGGACCGCCTGTATGTCCATAAGGATTATCAGCATCAGGGAATCGCCTCCACTTTATGCGATCATCTGGAACAGTCGGTCAATGCTCCAACAATTACAACCCATGCTTCCATCACTGCCCGGGGATTTTTCGAAAAAAGAGGTTATACAGTCATCAAAGCGCAGCAGGTTATCAGACATAACACGCCGCTGACAAACTATGTGATGGAATACAGACGCTAATAAATAATACGTTGTTGTATCAATCACATTTTGTTCATATATCCCTAATTGTTCAAACTGGGGCCACATCGTTTTTACAAGCTCTATATTGGTCTCTCGATCCAGTTTTGACCGGTTAAGCGCCCGGCGCAGCGTTTCTTCTCTGTCCGATCTTAAAATAATATAGTGGATTTCACACCCTTCCCTGGCACAGTTGATCCATGGTTTTAAAAACCATAGACCAATGATTCCGTCTATAATCACATCATAGCCCCCTCGGACATACCGCTTCCCGGCGATCCGGTAATAATAATCATTCTTCCCTGCTTTATAGATGCCATCCCATTCCTCCACAATCATGCCCTTTTGGGCACTTCTCATTAGCCCTACTGCTTAAAATACAATAAAATACCGCTTTGTCCGCAGTTTTTGCGGTCTCTACATTCCCGTCTGCTTCCGGTATGAATCAAACGCCGCCAGATCAGCCTTGCCCTTCCCATCCACGAAATTGGCGTTCTTCCCCTCTCCTGGACTTCGTGTCCGACAAAAAGACTGAAGTCATTCTTTCGGAAGTTATATATCTCCCTTTAATCTGACCAAAGACTTTTGAGTTTCAAAACCATCTGGATATCTCTTCTTTAATTTATCAATGTTTGCCTGAAAAATATCTTCAAGAGAAATATCTAACGCCGTAGCCGCTTCAGCTAAATACCATGCAATATCTCCAAGTTCTTTTGCTAAATGTTCTTTGTCTAATTCATGACCTTGTGCCATCCATTTTTTTACAATGTCAATGGCCTCCCCTGATTCTCCACATAATCCCATGACACTGTTGATTAAAATATCCTTTTTATCAAGTTCAGGATTAAGTGTTGTCATTGCTAATTTTTGATATTCATTCACGTTCATTTTTTCACCTTATTCTAACTTAACAATTTATTTCATTTGCCAATCTGTGCATTATCTAATGGTATCATACCAAAATATCTCTGATAATCATTTCAACGGTATTAGTTAAACTTAGTTCTGATAACAAAGGCAATGCCTTTCTATCTGCCCCATCTTTTACCCGTAATATATCCCCTGCGGACAACATCTTGAGAAACAACCATGATATTATGCCCTAATTTGTGTTGAAACACTTTGGCAACTGCTGTCTTACCGCTCCCTGAATTTCCCCGTATAATAACCAATTTTGGCAAACCATTCCCCTTCCACAACATCAAACTAATGGGAAATTCTGCTTTCATGATTTTCCCCCATCTGCCTTTGGTTGCAGTATACAGTGCTGAATTACAGTCATAATATACTCTGTGGTATCTTTACAGTCATTTCTTAACCATTCTGTAATGATTGCCATAATTCCCTGAATATAAAATAACATAATATATCTTCTTTCTTCAGCAGGTACCTTATAACGCTCCAGTATCGGTGTAAATACATGCTGAAATAATTTATTATAATGATCATCAAGACGTAATGTATGTACTTTTGTAATTGCTGTAAAAAATACCCGTTTATTCTTTTGGATATATTCTAAGTATGGTGTCAGATAATCGGGTTTAATCAGATATAATTTATCCAAAGGACACGCTTGAATCTGACTCATAAAGGTTTCTGAATCATGTTTCATATGCGCAAGAAACTGTACATTCATATATTCCACACTTTCAGACAGCAAATCTTCTAATGTCTCATAGTGGAGATAAAATGTGGAACGATTTACTTTTGCTTTCTCGCAGATTTCTTTTACAGTAATATAAGAAAAATCCTTTTTTTCAAGAAGCTCCAAAAACGCTTCGTCCATTTTTACAGCAGTATTAAAATACTTACTTTCATTTTTATTCATTCTGTTTTGTTCCTTCTCAATATTCTGCGCCTATGTAACAGCATATCAGCAAAATAGTAAATATGATCTATTTAGATGGACACCATATTCAGTTAATCATCAGCTTTGTTCATTCCATATTTAATTCTCACTAATTTCTTTTGCTAACTGTATAACTTCAAACGCATACTTTTGTTTTCCACGAGCTCGTATTCTCATATAGATTGGGTAGTTGATCCCCATTCCAATTAATCCTATTATACTAATAATGATGCCTGCAACAAATGTCACTGTTGTTCCACTTCCAATCACCTTCATTGAAAGGCACATGCCAACCCCCATAATTAAGGCTGCAATAATACCAAAGGTATAAGTAAAAATCATCGCAGGTAACTTTGCTCTTGCATCTAATTTTCGAAGTGCCACTACCTTGGATGTATCCTTTGGCGCATATTCATTTGCAAGCTGTTCTGCATAAATTTTGTCTGTGTTCATAATTAAAAACCTCCTGTTTTTGATAAATTTATTATAAAAAAGGCTAATATGAAACTGAACAACACAAACAGCATTTTATGTTGATTTTAACAAGTAATCTTGCGTCAATCAACAAATTTTTGCAAATGCAATTGATCTTCTTAAAAAGCCCTTAGCCATGAGTTTCATACCCACAGCTAAGGGCTTCATTTATAATATGGGTTTATTAAGCATTTTTGCTTATTCCCACTCAATTGTCGCATTAGGCTTTGGACTTAAATCATAGCAGACTCTGTTGACATTTTTAACTTCCTTCATGATCCTGTCTGTAATCTTAATCAGAACCGGCCAGTCCACCTGTTCAATCGTTGCAGTCATAGCATCCACGGTGTTCACTGCACGGATAATTACCGGATATTCAAAAGATCTGGCATTATTACGCACACCAACAGATTTAAAGTCAGGCACAACGGTAAAGTACTGCCATACCTTTTTGTCCAGGCCTGCAAGCTTAAACTCTTCGCGAAGAATGGCGTCTGCCTCCCGAACAGCCTCCAGACGTTCTCTTGTAATCGCGCCCAGGCAGCGTACACCCAGACCCGGTCCTGGAAACGGCTGACGATAAACCATATCATCCGGAAGCCCCAGCGCCTTGCCGCAGGCACGAACTTCATCCTTAAACAGCATCTTCAGCGGTTCAACCAGCTCAAACTTCAGATCTTCAGGAAGGCCGCCTACATTATGATGAGACTTCACCATCTTCGCTGTCTTTGTGCCGCTTTCCACAATATCCGGATAAATCGTTCCCTGACCCAGGAAATCGATGCCTTCCAGTTTTCTTGCTTCTTCTTCAAACACGCGGATAAATTCTGCACCGATAATCTTACGCTTCTGCTCCGGATCAGACACACCTTCCAGTTTTCCCAGGAAACGATCTGTGGCATCCACATAGATCAGATTGGCATCCATCTGATTTCTGAAAACTTCAACAACACTTTCCGACTCGCCTTTACGCATTAAACCATGATTTACATGAACGCACACAAGCTGGCGTCCAATAGCCTTAATTAACAAAGCAGCCACAACAGAGCTGTCCACACCGCCGGAAAGCGCCAGCAGCACCTTACGGTCTCTGACCTGCTCGCGAATCAGTTCCACCTGGTCCGCAATGAAATTCTCCATATTCCAATTTGCCTGAGCCTTGCACAATCCCAGAACAAATTCACACAGAATATTTTCACTTTCATTTTCATCTTCCGGCCACTGATGCATGATAATATCACCCTTTGCCGGCTCATGGCCTACAGAAAGAACCGGCCATCCTGCTTCATAAATTTCATGGCAAATATCGATTTTCTGACCGTCTACAACATTATTTTCACCGCCATTAATAATAATACCCTTTACATTTGGCAGTTTTCTCAGTTCTTCCACCGTTATATCATGGGGATGAATTTCACTGTAGACGCCAATCTTACGCACCATTCTGGCCACGCCTGTATTATCCGTACTTCCCAGATCCAAAATAACAATCATGTCCTGTTGCATTTTTCATGCCTCCTTTATGATATTTAATAAACTTTATTATTCATAAACTATACTGAATACAACGAATACCAAACAGCCACCGTATTGACACAGCGATCCTGTATTCATCGTACTAGTTATTATATCATAACTCCCTGAATCTGTCATAAAAAAAATAAGGTTTGGATCCGCTAAAATAACGTAAATCCAAACCTTATTTTAAATTAAGCCATCCAGCTCTTTACTTTTTCGTAAATGCTCTTAGCATCCAGTCCATATTTTTTAATCAGCTCTACAGCCGGTCCGGATTCTCCGAAAGTATCCATCACACCGATTTTCAGAACCTTTGTCGGTGCATTTTCTGAAAGGACATCACACACAGCACTTCCAAGTCCGCCAATAACAGAATGTTCTTCCACTGTAACAACCTTTCCGGTTTCTTTAGCTGCCGAAATAACCAGTGCTTCGTCCAGCGGTTTGATTGTATGAATATTAATGACTTTGGCATCAATGCCGTCAGCCTGAAGCAACTTTGCAGCCTCTAAGGATTCATTAACACAAAGACCTGTTGCAATAATGGTGACATCTTTACCTTCTTTTAAAACAACACCTTTGCCAAGGTCAAATTTATACTCCGGACGATCATTAATTACAGGCCCTGCCAAACGGCCGAAACGAAGG
>QFCH01001434.1_pt1 | contig 17164 bp, 13 predicted proteins | sample 5346071 | NCBI WGS metagenome assembly QFCH01 (sample SAMN09062255, study PRJNA434731) | Human gut metagenome, whole genome shotgun sequencing project. | isolation source: stool timepoint B chromium assembly | host: Homo sapiens | collected 2015
CGGGATGACGGCCCCGGATTGTCTCCAGCACGTCGCATTCCTCCAGCAGCCCCTCGGCGATCAGATGGTTGACCACTCTGGTGACCGTGGACCTGGAAATGCTGGTTTTGTCGCCGATCTCCGCCCTGGAAATAGGGCCGTATTTGCGCACGCAGCGCATAATTTCCGATGTATTCTGTTCCCTGATGTATCCCGTATTAAGGATCTTTGCTTTCTCTGCCATAATGATTCTCCTGCCCCCTGTATCGTTTTGACTGTAATTGTTTAAATCTTATCACGGGGTGAGGGCCTTTTCAACCGCAGACCGGGCGGCCGGGGGTGTTTTTTCATCCCCGGTCCGATCCGACGCTGTTTCTATTTGTGTTCCGCGGCGATGCGCTCTACTGGGGCGGTAAGGAAGTTGCCGCTGTCCCTCAGCGCTTCAAGCTGCTCCTGGGTATAATTGCCCATCTTCACAAACACGCTCATGGCGTCATAGGTCTGCTGGGCCATCTTGTTCATGGTATTGTCGCTGTTCATGGTGACGATATCCGCATCGTACTCCAGGGAGCAGAACGGGTTGTTCTGAAGGATCTTCAGATTTTCCTCATCCGTGGACGGATATCCGTCCTCCTCATACATCTGCGTCATATAGACAGCGGCCTCCTCCTGATGCTCCTGAATCCATTCCCCCGTCATAATGCACACCTCCAGCCACTTGGTGATGGCTTCCTCATTCTCCTCCCAGGCCTTGGGATTGGCCACGTAGTTGGTCACGATTCCGGTTTTGACCCACGCATCGGAAGAAACCATTACCAGATCCGCCTTGTCCTCGCTGTATACCAGCGGCCCCCAGACGCCGACCACATCACCCTGGCCTGCTTTAAACGCGGTGTTGGCGCTGGACACCTCCATATTCACCACATTGACATCATCCAGGGTCAGGCCCAGACTCTCCAACGTCTTATACAGGGTGAAATGATTGGTTGTTCCTTTGGCGCAGAAGATTTCCTTTCCCTTCCAGGACTCCGGAGTCCCGTATACCTCCGGACAGGTCCCGTGGCCCTGGCCATCCTGGACGATAGGGCTGTCCTTGCGGGCGAAAAACGCCTGATGGCCGCCCTCGTCCCGGGCCGCCGGAGCCAGAACCCGGATATCATGTCCCAGAATACCGGTGATCACTCCCCCGATTCCCGTAGAACCGCAGTCCCAGGCGCCGGCGCTGCACGCTTCCATCATCGCCGGTCCGCTGTTGAACAGAACTGGCTCCACCTCAATCCCCACAGCGTCCAGCCATCCCTTTTGCTGGGCGATGTAGGTGGGCAAATGGGGCGAGGTGCTCGCCATATTTCCCACTTTCAGCGTCACACGCTCCGCCAGAGGTTCAATCTTCCAGGGCATATCGCTCTCTCCCTGGGCTGCTTCCTCTCCCGCTCCTTCTTCCTTCGGCTGCTCCGCTTTTGTCTCACCTTTCTTCTCTTCCTGGCTGACCGCCGGCGTCTCTGCCTTCTGCCCGGAACCGCAGCCTGCCGCCGACACCGCCGCTGCCAATATCAATGCTGCCGCCAATCTCTTCTTCATGGTGTAACCCTCCCTTTCCATTTCGGTCCGTCCGGACCATACAGGATATTGATTTACAGAAACATTCGAAGTAGAAACACATAATTTCTATTTGCAATTATATCAACGTTTCCAACTGCAATCAATGCGCCTATGTGCCAATATTTGCGGTTTGTTTTTGTGCAATTTGAACATTATTTCGACATTTTTTGAGTATCTTCCGATTATATGAAAATTTTCAATTACCGTTTTTTAGGATTTTAAAAAATATTTAATTTTATATTGAAATTAATTGTCAGGTATGTTATACTGCGGATTAGAAGTGGAAACGCACAAATTATCAAACAAATAAGAAAGGATTTTGGAGATTATGGCTACAAATTACATTACAATGTACAAAAATGTGTTAACCGATATGCTTGATCGCATCCATGACACGCAGCAGGAAAATATTGACAAAGTTGCTCAGATGATGGCGGACACCATCCGGGAGGGCGGCTCTCTGTATGCCTTCGGTCCTTCCCATGCAGGTATGATTGTGGAGGAAATGGTATACAGGGCCGGCGGACTGGCCCTGATGAACCCGGTTCACATTGCCAACCTCATGCCCAACTGCCGTCCCATGAACCTGACCACCAGCCTGGAGCGGCTCCCGGGATTCGCAACCGCCTACTTCGAACGCCTCAATATTAAGGAAGGCGATTTCCTCCTCATTCATTCCGTATCCGCCCGCATCCCCATTGTGGTGGAGATGGCTATGCAGGCCAAGAAGCACGGCGTCAAGCTGGCAGGAATCGTCAACCTGGACTTCGCCACCAAGGTTACCTCCCTGGATCCGTCCGGCAAAATGATGCAGGAAATCTGTGATGTCGTGATCGACGACTGCGGCGAGGTGGGCGATGCCAGCATTCAGATCGAGGGAATCGACGCCAAGGTCGCTCCCACCTCCACTATTTCCGGCTGTTTTATCGCCAACGCCCTGGTGATCCGCACCTGCGAGAAGCTTTTAGCCGCCGGCGTTGAGCCGCCGGTGATCCGCAGCGGAAACATCGATGGGTGCAACGAAAAAAATGCTGAGCTCTTCAAGCAATATCCGGGCCGCATCCACTATCTCAATTAACCTCTGAAAAGAGTGATTCGGAGTACATACAATGAAAAAACACAACTTGCTGATCGTACACGGCGGAGCACCCACAGCGGTCATCAACGCCTCTCTGTACGGCGTCCTCAAGGAAGCAGCCCTTCATCCGCAGATCGACAAGGTATATGGGGCCATCGACGGGACCGACGGGATCCTTCAAAAACGTTTTGTCTGCCTTTCCGATAAAACGGAAGCAGAGATCGACCGCCTTCTGTATACCCCCGCCTCTGCCATCGGTTCCTCCCGCCTTCCGTTAACGGATGAGGATTATGTGAGCATGGCCCGGATCATCCGGGAGGCAGACATCAAATACGTGCTCTTTAATGGTGGAAACGGCTCCATGGACACCTGTGGCAAACTGCAGGCCCAGTGCGGCAAATTCGGCATCGGCGTAGTGGGAATTCCAAAAACAGTGGACAATGATATTTCCATCACCGACCACGCGCCCGGCTTCGGCAGCGCCGCGCGTTTTGCCGCGGAGTCCGTTTATGCCATCGCTCAGGACGTGCGCGCTCTCCCTATTCACGTGTGCATCGTGGAGACAATGGGGCGCAACGCCGGGTGGATCACCGCGTCCACTGCCCTGGCCCGGAGCAAATCGGAGGACGCCCCCCATCTGATTTATCTCTCCGAGGTGGCGTTTGACGAGGAAAAATTTTTGCGCGATGTGAAAGCCTGTTATGAGCGGAACAGCGGCGTGGTGGTTGCGGTCAGTGAAGGGCTGCGCAGAGCGGACGGCACTTCCATCGTGGCCCCCATCTACAAGAGCGGCCGTGCGGTCTACTTCGGAGATGTCAGCGCCTATCTGGCCCAGCTGGTCATACAGAAGCTGGGAATCAAGGCCCGCTCCGAGAAGCCCGGAATCCTGGGCCGCTCCAGCGCGGTCACACAATCCGAGGTGGACCGGGACGAAGCCATCGCCGCCGGACGGGAAGCCGCGCGGGCGGTAATCGGCGGGGAGACCGGGATCATGATCGGATTTGAACGGCTGAGCAGTGATCCCTACCGGATCCGGCTGATCCATATTCCCATTGAACAGGTGATGCTGCACGAGCGCACCATGCCTTCCTCTTTTATCGCCCCCGATGGCAACGATGTGACCGATCGTTTTATTGAGTGGTGCAAACCCTTGGTCGGCACGATGAAAAAAGATTTCATTACCTTTAAAGAATAGTCAAACGAAAGGAGATACCGCCATGGATCCAATGGATTCAACCACTTACAAAGAAATTTTTCAACAGCCCCAGGCATTTCTGGCGGTCAACCAGGATCTGGAGCTGATACGGCAAACCGTGCAGGACGTATTTTCACGCCGGAAAATCGGGCAGGTGATCTTCACCGGCTGCGGAACCTCGCTCTACCTGGCCCAGACCGCCGCCGCTCTCTTCTCCCACTACAATTCCGTCAAAGCCCAGGCCGTTCCCTGTTCCGAGCTCTATTTTCATCCTCAGCTCTACATCGGCGGCGGTGAAACTCTGGTCTGCCCGATCACGCGTAAAAGCGTCACTACCGAGGTGCGCCTGGCCATCAAACGGGTCCATGAATTCCCCAATGTACAAAGCCTGGCGATCACCTGCTGCAGCGGCTCCCGTGAGTACAACGAGGATATGATTCTCTCAAGCGATGCCAATGAGGACAGCGTGGTAATGACAAAGTCCTTCACCAGCATGGTCTACCTCTGCGCCATTTTGGCCATGACCGCAGGCGGCAGGGACGGCGAGCTGGAGCAGATGGCCGCAGAAATTCCCGGGCTGTGCAGGCGCGCCCTGCCGGATTTGGATTCCCTGGCCCGGCGCATTCTCGCCGAGCACCCTAAGACCAATCTGTACATCACACTGGGGCAGGGCGTATTTTACGGTATCGCAAACGAGTGTATGAATAAGGAGAAAGAAATGTCGCTCTCCAATTCAGAGTCCTATTACACCCTGGAATACCGCCATGGCCCCATGTCTCTGGTAGACGAAAATACACTGATCCTGCAGCTGGCCTCCCAGGATACCGGCGATTATGAGTCGGGGCTCCTGAGAGAGATGAAGGAAAAAGGAGCCGCCGTGGCTGTATTCGGAGAAAAAGCCTCCGGCCTCTGGGACTTTGCAGATTACGCCTATTTTGCAGAGAGCGGCTTAAACGACCTTCAGCTTTCGCCCGTGGCCGTGCTGTTGGGCCAGCTGCTGGGCTACCACGCCGCACGCAGCAAGGGCTTGAATCCGGATTCCCCGCGCCATCTCTCCCAGGCGATTGTCATTTCATAAAAGGAAACTGCCATGGACACTTATCTTTTAAAACATACACGAGCCGTGACCGAGACCGGGATTCTGGACTGTGATATGCTGATCAAGGGTGGAAAAATTGCCGCAATGGCGCCGGATCTCGAAGTCTGCGCGCCTGCGTGGGATTTGAACCGCGCCTTTGTTCTGCCCGGCTTTATCGATATCCACACGCACGGCGCAAAGGGCGTGGACATCAACAACGCCTCTCCTCAGGATATCGTCCGCCTGGCCGGCCAATATGCTGCATACGGAGTCACCAGCTTTCTGCCCACCGTTGCCTGCGACTCTCCAGAGGCAATGATGAGTGCGGTTAAAAACATCGTCAAAGCCTCCCGGCTCGAAGGATCCGGGGCCAGAATTCTTGGGATCCACCTGGAAGGGCCTTTTCTGTCGCCGGAGTTTAAAGGCTCTCTGCCTCAGCACTATCTGAGGCTTCCGGATCAGGTGCTCTTTGATTCCCTTCTCACGGCTTCCGACGGGTTGCTAAAGCTCATGACCCTGGCACCGGAGCTGCCCGGAAGCTGTGAATTGATCCGGCATGCCGTGAAAATGGGCGTCAGGGTCTCCATGGGCCACTCCGGAGCAAGCTATGAGCAGGCGATGGATGCCATCAGCGCCGGTGTTTTAGCTTCCACCCATACTTTCAACGGAATGTTGCTGTTTCATCAACATCGCCCCGCCATTATGGGCGCGGCGCTGGAGAGCGGCGTATATTGCGAGGCGATCTGCGACGGACGCCACCTTCACCCCGGCACGGTCCGGCTCCTGTTAAAAGTTAAGGGTACGGACCGGGTTATCGCGGTAACCGACAGCATCATGGCTGCCGGGATGCCGGACGGCGCCTACCGCCTGGGTTCCCAGAGTCTTGTGGTGGAAGGCGGAGACGCCTGGCTGGCGGACGGCAGCTCCAGAGCAGGAAGTACGCTCACCATGATACAAGCCCTGCACAATCTGTTGAATTTCACCGGCTGCACACTCCGGCAGGCCAGCACCATGCTTTCCAAAAATCCCGCCGGACTCCTGGGCCTCGAGCACCGCAAAGGCAGTCTGGCCCCGGGTATGGATGCCGATTACCTGATTCTCGACTCCTCCCTGGACCTGGCCGCATGTGCGGCGGAGGGGAAATGCCTGTTCAAAAAAACCATAGGAGGTGACTGAAATGGCTCAAGTTCCGATGATCAATATTCTTGAAGCCGCGCTCCGGCACGGTTACGCGGTGGGTGCATTTAACGTGCACACCCCCCACGAGGCGGCGGCAGTCATCCGCATCCACGAACAGCTGCGCGCTCCGGCTATCATCCAGCTGATTCAGCCTTCCGCAGGATTCATGGGTGGACGGGAGGATTTCATGAATGCAACTCCCGGGGAGATGCGCTGTGGAATCTCCCGATTTTGCCGCCTGGTACGGCCTATGATGGAACAGGCTTCGATACCAGTGGCATTGAATCTGGACCACGGAAACGACCCTGAGACGGCCAAAATCTGTGTTGACAACGGTTTCAGCGCCGTCATGATCGACGGTTCCCATTTAAGTTTCGAGGAAAATGCCGCTCTGACCAAGCAGATATCAGACTATGCGCACCGCAAGGGCGTCACCGTGGAGGCAGAACTGGGCGTTCTCGCCGGGCGTGAGGATCACACCGGGCAGAGCCGGGAAATCTACACCGATCCTTCCAGAGTCTGCGAATTTTTCGAAACATCCGGAGCCGACTGTCTTGCCCTCTCCTACGGGACTCTTCACGGACCGGCCAAGGGCGGCTCCCTCAAAATACGCAAAGAAATCGCCATTGCAGCGTTTGAGAACATGCGCTTTAACGGTAAGATCCGCCCTCTTGTCAGCCATGGCTCATCCCTGGTGCGGCCCGATATCATTTCGGAAATCAACGCCCGGGGCGGCAATCTCCAAAATGCCTCCGGCGTGCCTCTGGCACAGCTGCTGGAGGTAATTCCTTACGGCATCGCCAAAATCAACATCGGCACGGATATCCGCCTCTCCATACTGCGATCATTGCGGGAATATTTCGATCTCACTCCCAAGGCCCGGACCTCCGGAATCACCGCCTCAGTCTGGGAACGTATGTGTCTGGAGCCAGGCTGCATCGACGAGCGCCGTCTTCTGGCCCCCATCCAGCAAGCGCTGATTGAATACCGGGATACAGAAGAGAGCAGACCCCTGACCGCCCTGGTGGAACAGGCGGTCGGCGAGACCGCCGGGGAATTGCTGGTACATTTCGGCCAGGCCGGGATGGCGGGCACTGTGATATTTTAGTGTTTTTACAATTATTTTTATTTTTCAAGTCATGGATTTGCCGGGGAGGACTTCCCCGGCTTTTCTCGTCTTTCTCCTTCACGACCTCTGTCTTAAGCTTGTTCACCAAACTTGTTCAATTTTCATATAGTATATTGAGTTGGTAAACAGCGTCCGGCCGGACTGTCCCCAAAATCCCCGCCGCTGCCCTCTCACACCGCCGGAACCGACGCCATAACCGTTTCCGGTGTATCGGTCACGCATTTGAATCTCAGACAGCTTCCCAGAGAAGCCAGGCATCGACAATAAGGAGCGATTATTATGTGTTTTAATTATCCGAATGGAATGAATTACGGCGGCGCCCCCGGAGGCGGCGAGCCGGATCCGGCCGCATACGACGCGCGCAGATATCCCGGATCGAATTGCTGCAACTGCTGCAACCGCGGTCCGACCGGACCGCAAGGTCCCATGGGGCCTCAGGGACCGATGGGACCCATGGGGCCGCGAGGCTGCCAGGGCCCCCGGGGAATCACAGGACCGACCGGCACAATGGGCCCTCAGGGTTATGTAGGACCCACAGGCGCAACTGGACCAACCGGACCGGTCGGCTATCCCGGGCAGCCCGGACCGATGGGGCCCACTGGGCCGACAGGACCGGCAGGGGCGAATGGGCTTAACGGAGCCATGGGACCCACTGGGCCGACCGGGGCAACAGGAGCCACAGGGGCCAACGGCTTAAACGGAGCCAATGGGCCGATGGGGCCGACTGGACCAACCGGCCCAGCGGGGGCCAACGGGCTTAACGGAGCCATGGGACCAACCGGGCCAACCGGACCGGCGGGGGCCAACGGACTTAACGGAGCTATGGGGCCCACCGGACCAACCGGACCGGCAGGGGCGAATGGACTCAATGGAGCCATGGGACCAACCGGGCCAACCGGGGCCAATGGCGCGATTGGAGCTACCGGTCCCACTGGAGCCAACGGCGCAACCGGGGCAACAGGACCGACTGGGGCCAATGGCGCAACCGGGGTAACAGGGCCTACGGGGGCCACCGGACCAACCGGGGCCAATGGCGCTGCCGGAATAACCGGACCGATCGGGCCAACTGGCCCTACTGGGGCTAACGGCGCGACCGGGGCAACTGGACCGACCGGCGCTAACGGCGCGATTGGGCCAACCGGGCCCACTGGGGCTAACGGCGCGATTGGGCCGACTGGACCCACAGGGGCAAATGGACTCATTGGTCCGACTGGACCGACCGGTGCTAATGGCACTACCGGACCCACCGGGCCCACCGGTGCGAACGGTTTAATCGGGCCGACTGGACCGACCGGGGCAAACGGCATCACCGGGCCCACCGGACCAACTGGCGCAAACGGCATTACCGGGCCCACCGGACCGACCGGACCCACTGGCGCTACCGGGGCGACCGGGCCGACCGGCGCTACTGGACCCACCGGACCCACTGGCGCTACTGGAGTTACTGGCACTGCCGGAATTACCGGCGCGACCGGGCCTACCGGAGTGGCGGGTTCCTCCGCAATTATCCCCTTCTCATCGGGAACGCCGTTGACAATGACCACCATAGCCGGTGGCCTGGCCGGTATCCCATCGCTGATTGGCTTTGGCAGCAATGCTCCCAGCGTCAGCGTGCTTGGTACCACGATTGACCTCACAAATGCCGCCGGTACGTTGACAAACTTTGCATTTTCCGTGCCACGCGACGGTACAATCACCGCTCTGTCAGCATTTTTCAGTACCACCGCAGCGCTGTCCCTGACCGGCTCCACCATCACAATCCGGGCACAGCTCTATCAGTCCACCACGCCGAACAATATTTTTTCACCGATTGCCGGAGCAGTTGTCACCCTGGCGCCAGCGCTTACCGGTGTTATCTCCATCGGCAGTCTATCCAACGGGCTGACAATCAGCCTCTCCATTCCAGTAACCGCGAGAACAAGGCTTTTGCTGGTGTTTTCCACTACCGCTTCCGGTGTGGCTCTTGTTAACACCATTGTCGGTTACGCGAGCGCCGGCCTCGCAATTTCGTAAAACTTGCCGGTTCGTTAAATCATCTCCCCCGGACAGCAGAAACTTCAAACTGTCCGGGGGATTTTTAGCGCAATGCTCAAAATTGTATGTAAAACTATAGGCACTGGCCCCGATATCCCGGCCATGGTTTGGACGGCGGGAAGAATGACCTGCTACATTCGCTCACCTGTTTAAACATTGGTCCCAGTGCCAGCGGAGACCAACACAAGCGGTCTGAACATTGGTTACAGGCCGCCCGTTGCTATCTGTTCATAAGACCTCGGGTCAACTTGGACCGAAGCCAGTTCGTAGCAAAATAAAGTTGTAGCAGCGGGAATTTTGTGATCATCGGTCTATCCAGGCCCAAAGTCATACTATGCCTATTTTCAGTTGAAAGATTGATCTACTGTAAAAATTTTTTCAAATATTCTCCAACATTAGATGGTATTTCATAGTAACGCGGGAGCTCATAATCTGGCATATCAGAATATGAATACTCTGTTTTATCCTCAATATAATAAATAGTTTCTGCTTGATACAATAAATCTCTCGACTGTTCTTTTAATTGAGGATTTGAAGTTTTTCTTTCTAACGCATACCTTACAATAGAAAGGATCAGTTTAGAGTTTTCCGGGATACTTTCAACGATTCTCCAATTATACTTTTCTTCTTGATTTAGAAAATCTGTGATTTCTTGCAAATCAATCATTTGAATCATGGTATTATCGGTAGCAGAAATAATTTCTATTTTTTGTTCTTTTGAAACGCTGGAAACGCCCTCATATGTAATAGAATTACGAAGAACTGGAGACAAAAAATCATTTTTTTCTGTTTTATCATAAGATAGATTTTCGTTCAAGTAATCTTCGGTATCAACAATCCAGAAGTTTGCCGAAATAGCATTTGCGAAATCTAAGTCAACTAATAAAATCCATTTATCATTTTGTTTTTTAGCATTTAATTTTAACTCCACTGTTTTTGTGTCATTAAGTGGTATTTTTCTAATTTCATTTATCATTTCAGATTCAGTTTCAACCCTTTGAAAAATACCTTCCATATTCAAATTAGTGATCCGCAGTTTCAGTTTTGCAGTATCATTATCCTGTGCAATATCTAAAATTTCCCATGAAAGGTTTTTAACTATTTCATTATCCAGTTGATATACTAAATTTTTATCGAAATCAACTCCCTGTTCTTCACTTAATTCCCCAAATAAAGTATATTCAACATTTTCAGATCCCCACGGAGTAACCATTATCTGCTTATTATTTGTATAGGCATTAAATTTATCTATATCAAGATTTTTTAATGCCATCATCACATCATTTACCGTGTTTTTCAAATCTTCATTTTTTTCATTTGAAATGGTGGAGCTAGTTAAGGTCAAATCATTTTCAGAAATACCGTCATGCCCATTTCCACAAGCACATAAACTAAGAATAAGTAAACTGCCCAAAATAATACGCCCTAAAGACATTTTAATCCTCCTTAAAATATAGAACTTAATAGCTCCATTGATAGTACAAAAAGTATCGGCACTACTACAAATACACCAAAAGCAATCATCAATATCGCGAGTGCCACTCTTATAGACGCAGGCAAATCATGTAATTTATTAAATCCCCTTTTTTCCTTATATACAATATGATCCTCATTTACTATTGGCTTATTGAGTTCCTTGCCCGTTAATATATAATCGGTGCTAGTTTCATAAATATCACTTAACTTCAAGAGATTATTTATGTCTGGATTTGCCTGGCCACTTTCCCATTTGGAAATAGCCTGTCTTGAAACATTTAATTTTTCTGCTAACTGTTCTTGAGATAAGTTATGTGATTTTCTTAACACCTGCAATCTATCTGATAAAGTCATTACCTTTTCCCCCTACATACTATCATTTCGCTATGGTTGCGATCCACCAACTAGAGCTGAAATTTAGTCAACCAGTGGTTGCAATTTCTATTTTTAGTCCATATAGCTATCATAATAGCATTATTAAATTGAAAAGTCATTCTCTTTATCAGCGCAATATTTAAAGCCTTTTTATTGCTTGTTAGGGCCAGCCCCAACCCCTGCCAAACCTCGGGCCAACTTGGCCCTAAGCTCCAGCGTTCCGCTTGATTGGTTACGCCTCATTCTCTCTATCGCTCCTGTTCCTTATTTTTCTCCAACTGCCTATATACTGTTAGTCTTTACCTCTTTAGCGTAAGGCGGTCGTGTTGAATTTGTTTTTTCCCGTGGAAAACGCGCCTGTAGTCTCCGCCTGGACAATGTTTGTCCAGTAACGTGATAAGCTTGTACTTCATTTTTCCTTGTTTGCAGGGTATATAGTCACTTTCCTTTTAACAGCGGCGCCACCGGGCCTACCGGGAGTAGCGGGTACCACGATTGACCTCACAAATGCCGCCGGTACGTTGACAAACTTTGCATTTTCCGTGCCACGCGACGGTACAATCACCGCTCTGTCAGCATTTTTCAGTACCACCGCAGCGCTGTCCCTGACCGGCTCCACCATCACAATCCGGGCACAGCTCTATCAGTCCACCACGCCGAACAATATTTTTTCACCGATTGCCGGAGCAGTTGTCACCCTGGCGCCAGCGCTTACCGGTGTTATCTCCATCGGCAGTCTATCCAACGGGCTGACAATCAGCCTCTCCATTCCAGTAACCGCGAGAACAAGGCTTTTGCTGGTGTTTTCCACTACCGCTTCCGGTGTGGCTCTTGTTAACACCATTGTCGGTTACGCGAGCGCCGGCCTCGCAATTTCGTAAAACTTGCCGGTTCGTTAAATCATCTCCCCCGGGCAGCAGAAACTTCAAACTGTCCGGGGAATTTTTAGCACAATGCTCAAAATTGTATGTAAAACTATAGGCACTGGCCCGATATCCCAACCATGGTTTGGACCGCGGGCAGAATGACCCGCTGCATCCGCTCACCTGTTTAAACATTGGTCCCAGTGCCAGCTTCATAGTATCAGAAGCTTAGCTTGTATTCATTTCATATGGTATACCAGGCCATCAAATGGATGCCATTTTATTTTACCGTGGACCATTTAACCGTTTGCCTGTTACGTTTCGTCTTATTTGCAAGGCTTGCAGCCTGTTTTCTTTTAGCTGCATTATATCAGTTCCAACGGGCCGCAATACGGCCAAGACAGCCGGACCGGCCGCGCATTTCACAAAACTTGTTTACTTTTCATATGGTATACTAGACCGCCAAGCCCATGCCGTTTCATTTTATCGCCAATCGGACAACCGGTCACTTTCCCTCCTCTCTTTGAATCGTGCCGGGCTGCATACTTTAACGGCTGATTCCCATGCCACAGTTGGACGAACCACTAAAGGAATAACCAAAGCGTATTATAGCCTGTACCGTAATACCGGTTCCTGTTGTCGGAATATTTAAAAATAAGGAGCGATCGCTATGTATTATAATGACCCAAACGAAATAAATTGCGGAAATACACCCGGAGGCTGCAATCCGGATGAAGCGGTATTTGACGCATACAGATGCCCCAGAGCAGGCGCGTGTGCCCCCGGAGGCTGTAATTGTTGTTGTAACCGTGGCCCAACCGGTCCCCAAGGGCCCATGGGTCCCAGAGGCTGTCCTGGACCGCAGGGGCCCATCGGGCCCAGAGGTTTTCCCGGCCCCCAGGGCCCCGCAGGTCCCAGAGGGCCCCAAGGAGTTCAGGGTATCCCTGGTCCAGCCGGGTCGACTGGACCTACTGGCCCTACTGGAGCCAATGGAATGAATGGTATCATGGGACCGACCGGACCTACTGGAGCCACTGGTGCAAACGGTATACCAGGAGCCACTGGGCCAACTGGAACCACTGGGCCAACCGGTGCGAACGGCATAACCGGAGCCACTGGTCCAACCGGACCTACTGGTGCGAACGGTATAGCTGGAGTCACCGGGCCGACTGGAGCGACCGGCACTGCTGGAGCCACTGGACCCACTGGACCGACCGGCGCTGCTGGAGCCACCGGGCCGACTGGACCGACCGGCGCTGCTGGAGCCACCGGGCCGACCGGACCTACTGGCCCCACCGGACCAACCGGCGCGTCTGAAATCTCCACTGCAATGTCAGCGCTTAATATTTCATCAAGTACCTTTTCAGTAACAACTGATGGGACTAATATTTCTTTGCCGGTTCAACCGTATATGAGTGGATTTACAGCAAATGCTGCAAATACAGAATTTACAGTTGCTCAAACAGGGACTTATTTAATTTCCTATAATATTAAAACGACATCCGGCTTGCCAATGTCATCGAGAGTAACATTAAATGGTTCCCCCCTTTTGAATTCGATTAGTACTTCTTCAACGTCATCAAACGAATACAGTGTGACATTCATGCAGCCCTTAACAGCAGGCGATGTATTGTCATTGCAATTTTATGGTGTAAATGGTTTAGTTACTTTACAAGCCGGCACCGGCGCATCATTGAATATTATTAAAATATCCTGATACAGAGTAAAACCTACGCCGAACGTCAATAACAGGCTATCCGGTTAGCGCTTCGTACAAATGATGATCCATTCAAGGGGCCGTTGCAGTTTTCTTCCCGTAATGGCCCTTTATAACATAATATCAATCATCCGTTTCCCCATCTCCAGCACTCGCCACGCATTTCACAAAACTTGTTCACTTTTCATATGCTATAGTAGACCGCCGGGCGGATGTCCCCTCGTTTTGTTGCAAATCGGACATCCTGCCATTTCCCCTCCTCCCATTAGAGTACGCTAGGCAATTCAGATCGCCTGCCGAACCCTCTGCCGCAGGGGGGGCGGACCATCGCAGGAATGCCAGGTACGCAGTGCATAATACGTGTAATACCGGTTCCTGCTGTTGGAAGATTAAAAAACAAGGAGCGATCGCTATGTATTATAATGATCCAAATCGAACAAATTGTGGTAATATCCCTGGAAACTACCGCCCTGACGAACCGGCATTTGACGCGTGCAGATGTCCCGGAACAGGCGGAAATTCTCCCGGATGTAACTGTTGTAATCGCGGACCGACTGGTCCCCAAGGCCCCATGGGGCCCAGAGGATGCCCCGGACCCCAGGGCCCAATGGGCTATCCCGGCCCCCAGGGTCCCATAGGCCCGGCCGGCCCCAGAGGGCCGCAGGGCTTTCCTGGAATCCCTGGTCCAACTGGCCCGGCTGGCCCTACAGGCGCAACCGGAACCAACGGGATGAATGGCATCATGGGGCCAACCGGACCTACAGGAGCAACCGGCGCAACGGGTGCTAATGGACTGAATGGCGCCATAGGACCAACTGGTCCTACCGGAGCCAACGGACCCGCAGGCGCCACAGGTGCCACTGGACCCACTGGCCCTACCGGAGTCACTGGCGTTACCGGACCCACTGGTGCCAATGGTGTTACCGGTCCTACTGGCCCTACCGGAGCCACTGGCGCTACTGGACCCACTGGCGCTAACGGCGTTACCGGCCCCACAGGTGCCACTGGACCTGCAGGTGATGCAAATTCTGCCTGTTGTGGCTGTACGGAGCAAATAATAAATATACTCCAACAAATTATCACGCTATATCCCAATAACAATATATTTGTCACATTAAAGAGTGGTGATGCAGTTGTTGGCCTCCCCGGCACTTTAATATCCGGGCCAAATGGACGTATCGGATTATTTGGAGTGACAACCTCACAAAATCTCACACAGTTTTTGTCTGTCTGCAATATCGACACGATTCAAATAAACAACGCGACGTACAATGATGCTATTATTTATTTACCTGAACCGGTTCCCGCGCCGACCGATTGTTGCTCTGATTGCGAATCAACCATTCGCTCCCGCCTTCCTGTCGGAACGCCCAACGTTAGTATCATCACAAATACCCAGACGCCATCCACAGGAACGGTAATAAGAAATGAATTCGGTATGATCGTACTCGCTAATGAGGCAGCTGCCACAGTAACCTTCATATCATCCTGCAGTATTGACCTATTTATCATTTAAAGCTCAGAACGGGTGGACAACAATGCCCACCCGTTTTTCGATGCCGTTTGCCGCAGGAATCACTTCGGAACAGATCACGTTGTATTATTCTGTATGATTCCAGCGCTTATGAATCATGTAACGATCACTTATAGTTCTTTGACGAGTCAACGGCATTATTAGCGTAACACAAACGGCGCTCTGCTGGCATGCGAATGTTTATGGGATATATCCGCAGGCTCAGAGCTACAACTCGTATCACCAAACTTGTTTACTTTTCATATGGTATATTAGACCGCCAATCGGATGCGGGTTCATTTCACTGCGAACCCTGCATACCGCCATTTCCCCTCCTTCGATTGGACAATGCCTGTCCATTCACACCGGCGGCCCTCTCTGTTGCAGGGGGACGGACAAATACAGAAAAAGTCAAGACTCAAACTATCATACTCAGCAAGATCGGCCACTGTTATTGAAAAACTGATTATTAAGGAGCGATCAATATGTTTTATAATTATCCAAATGGATCAAATTGCGGAAATACACCCGGAGGCTGCAATCCTGACGAAGCGGCATTTGACGAGTGCAGATGCCCCGGAGCAGGCGGATGTGCCCCCAGAGGTTGTAATTGTTGTTGTAACCGCGGACCGACCGGCCCTCAAGGGCCCATGGGCCCCAGAGGCTGCCCCGGACCGCAGGGCCCTATCGGACCCAGAGGTTATCCCGGCCCTCAGGGCCCCGTAGGACCGGCAGGTCCCAGAGGACCTCAGGGATTTCCTGGAGTTCCAGGTCCCACCGGCCCTACAGGCCCCACCGGCTCTAATGGAATGAACGGCGCCATGGGGCCCACCGGACCTACCGGCGCGAATGGCATGAACGGCGCCATGGGACCCACCGGACCTACAGGACCCACCGGCGCTACCGGATCCACCGGTGCCAACGGTGCTACCGGACCAACTGGGCCAACTGGCGCTAATGGTGCTGTCGGCGCTACTGGACCCACTGGGCCAACCGGCGCCAGAGGGGCTACCGGGCCTACCGGGCCTACGGGCGCTAACGGGGCTGTCGGCGCCACCGGACCCACTGGTGCCAACGGCGCTGTCGGCGCTACCGGACCCACTGGCGCCAGCGGCGCTGTCGGCGCTACCGGACCCACCGGGCCAACCGGCGCCAGAGGGGCTACCGGGCCTACCGGGCCTACGGGCGCTAACGGGGCTACCGGGTCAACTGGAGCTACAGGGCCGACCGGACCTACCGGTGTTAGCGGCGCTACCGGGTCTACTGGACCTACTGGGCCCACCGGACCTACTGGTGCTAACGGGGCGACAGGCGCTGCCGGGCCCACCGGACCTACTGGCGCCACTGGCGCGAACGGTGTTGCGGGTGTAACTGGTCCGACCGGACCCACCGGCGCTAACGGGGCTGCAGGTGCAACCGGAGCGACTGGTCCCACCGGACCCACCGGCGCTAATGGGGCTGCAGGTGCAACCGGAGCGACTGGTCCCACCGGACCCACCGGCGCCACTGGCCCCACCGGAACCGCAGGTGCAACCGGTCTGACTGGCCCCATCGGTCCCACCGGCGCCACTGGTGCAACTGGCCTAACCGGCGCAACCGGCCCAACCGGCGCCACAGGTGCAACCGGCTTAACCGGCGCAACCGGCCCCACTGGCCCAACCGGTCCCACCGGCCCAACCGGCCCCACTGGCCCAACCGGCTCCGAAGGCCGTACCGCCACCGTAACCGTCGGCACAGTAACTGCCGGAGAGCCTGACGACCCAGTTGTGATCAACAATTCCGGCACCAATGAGGATGCAATTTTTGACTTTATAATCCCGCGCGGCGCAACCGGTGCGAACGGCGCTGACGGTGCAACCGGTCCCGAAGGTCCTACCGGCCCCGAAGGCCCCGTCGGGGCGATGTTAAAAGGAAAGTGGCTATAACCCTTAAAAATCAAGGGGAAA
>QFCH01001355.1_pt1 | contig 17133 bp, 11 predicted proteins | sample 5346071 | NCBI WGS metagenome assembly QFCH01 (sample SAMN09062255, study PRJNA434731) | Human gut metagenome, whole genome shotgun sequencing project. | isolation source: stool timepoint B chromium assembly | host: Homo sapiens | collected 2015
CTGCTACGCTATCTTTTTTATATTTATACAGTCATATGTTTTATTCTATATTGCTCAGGTCTTAACCATCCTAGTTTCTCTTTTATACTCTCTTCATTATAATATTTTAGCAGCTGAATTAGAAGATATTATACATAATAAGTTTATTTTAGATGCAACATATTTAGGGGAATACTCTGAAAAAACATTAGCAGGGGTAAACCACATTTTAACTGTTAATGGAGGCGAATTAGATTTTCGTGATGAAGACTTTGAAATATTGAGAGCTGCAAAAGATTTGAATGATTTCTTGGGAATAAATTACTATATGAGTGATTGGATGCAAGAATTTGATGGTGAAACTGAAATTATTCATAACGGAAAAGGTGAGAAAGGTAGCTCTAAATATCAAATTAAAGGGGTAGGTTGTAGAAAGGCACCTGTTCACGTTCCTAAAACAGATTGGGATTGGATAATTTATCCGCAAGGACTGTATGATCAAATTATGAGAGTTAAAGAGGATTATCCTAACTATAAAAAAATCTATATAACAGAGAACGGATTAGGTTATAAGGATGAGTTTATTGATAATACGGTTTATGATGACGCTCGTATTGATTATGTGAAAAAACATTTGGAAGTTATATCGGATGCTATAAAAGATGGAGCAAACGTAAAAGGATATTTTATTTGGTCGCTAATGGATGTGTTTTCATGGTCTAATGGATATGAAAAGAGATATGGTTTATTCTATGTTGATTTTGAAACTCAGGAGCGCTATCCGAAAAAATCAGCACATTGGTATAAGAAAATTGCTGAAACACAAATTATTGAATAATTATTTAGGCAGTTTATAAAAAAGGATTAGTTTTAATGAGATAGTATAAAATTAAGATATTTTTTTAAGAAATTGTTTAATTAGAAAATAGAGGGATTAAAAATAAAATTTATAATCTCTCTATTTTTAATAATGATATAGAAAAAATGGCTGTATAATAAATCCGGGGCATGGAAAAAACCATGCTCCGGATTTTAATTCTATATACAAAAAGACAAATATCCAATAAAATATAATATTAGATCATACCTTCAAAAAAGAAAAAATAAAAGGACAAATACACTTTATATTCAAAAGTGTTCTATCATATAAACCAACAAAATGCGAATGTTGTAATAGTAATAAAGTAGTAAAAAATGGATTTAATCAACCCACTACAATAAACTTACTGAAACTATCAGGCATACCCTCGCGATTAACTCTAAAAAAACAAAGATTTAAATGTAAACAATGCAATAAAAAGTTTGTAGCTAGAACATCTCTTGTACTTAAACATTGTCACATCTCTCAAAATGTAAAACCATCAATCTTAAAAGCTCTAACAGCTACATTATCATTTAAACAAATATCTAAAGAACATAACGTATCAGAAAATACAACAATAAGAATACTTAAATCTTGCAGAAAACAAGTAGAAGTAAATTGTTATAAAAGCCTTCCGCAACACTTATGCTTTGATGAAATAAAATCAACAAAAGATAGTAAACATTCAATGAGCTTTGTATTTCTGGATGCCAAAACACATGATTTTATAGATATAGTAGAAGGTAGAACAAAATATATCCTAAATAGTTACTTCCTTAGATTTAAAAGAAAAAAAACAAGGTTATAACAATCTGTATAGATATATATACCCACCATATATGGATATAATAAAAAAACATTTTCCAAATGCCCGTATAATAATTGATAGATTTCATATCATTCAAAATATAAACAGAGAGTTAAATAAAGAAAGAATAAGACTGATGAATATCTACAGAGGTAAAAAAGGAAAAGAAGGTAGAAATTACACCATACTAAAGAATTTTTGGAGATTAGTACTAGCTGATGAGGATAAGATAGATTATGAAAAGTATTTTTACAATAGGAGTTTTGGTAAATTAGTAACTAGACGAGATGTATTAAATTATATATTGTCATTAGATAAGTCGTTTAGAGCTAGTTATGAGATAACACAAGAAGTAAGAAAAGCGGTAAAAGACAGAGATGAAGTAAGTTTAAAGGAACTAATGGATATGGATACAACTAGCTTACCTAGGGGGATAGCTAAAGCAATTAAGACGATGAAAAGATATAGAGAATACATGGTTAATAGTGTTAAGTATGAGTATTCTAATGGTCCGTTAGAGGGTTTTAATAATAAGATTAAGTTAGTTAAAAGAGTTTCATATGTTTATAATAGTTTTGATAATTTTAGGTTACGCATTTTGATTATGTCTAGGTTATTTGTTTCTAAATATAAGAATAATGAAGGAGTTGGTAAGCATAGTAAAAATGCCAAGCAGCTTGAAGCTGCTTAGCATTTTATAGAGTTATTTTCTCATGCCCCGTATTTGACATAGAGCTCTATTAAATATATAAGTGTCCAAACTTTTAAGTGCATATAAAAATGTTTTTATGTTTATAAAACCTATATTTCTGTGGATAGATGTAGTCATTACTTATACAATTGATATTTTGTAAGCTTTTTTCATAATTTAAAGTAAATTCAGAGATATCTTTAGATATTTTATTTAATACATGTAGGAAAGTTATAATGTTTTTTATGTATGTACTTATAATAGTTTTTTTAAAGATAGTAAGTAATATTTTTTATATTTTACAATAACACAATTATATAATCTTTTCAATAGTATATAAATTTAGATTTATTAATTTCAAAATTTTCGTTAATTTCATACTATCCAAAAACAAATTAATTTATATCTTTGATAAACCTATTCGATAATTGTAGTGCCTATCCTAGAAATGTTATTAGCAACATTAATTTGTATTTCGTTGACATATTCTTTACTAATATAAAATTCGTGCTTATTATTCCCAAGGTCATCTAACGTACATACATTATACATTGATGGATTATACGCTATATAGTCGCCATTATGTAAATTTAGATATTTTACATTTGGTTTAAATAGTTTATTTCTAGCTTTAAAATTATGAGTAATAATTAATATTGGCAAATATAATATATCTTTCTTTTTTTCATTTGCAAAATCACAATAAGGAGTAATTATGAGTTTTCCATATACTATATTAGAATATAAGTTATTTTCTAATACAGTATTTAAAGTAGTATGCTTATCCAAAGTATATTTCTTTAGAAGATTTTCTAAATCGGAATTAGGTGGTATATTTAAGTTTTCGATAGGCATTTGTAGTAACTGACTTATATCATATTTATTATTTTTTCCTAATAGTTGGTTTAAATTGAAAAATTGTTTTTTGAATTCGACAAAATTTTTAGGTTGAAACATTTCTGTTTCTTCATCATCTGTATATAACTTGTTTTGTTTGTCATTTTTATAAATTAAACCAGGTAATCCATTTGTTGGAGAGTTGCCAAATCTATGGACTAGAAGTTTAGAGTTAATCTTATTCTTAAATTGATTGTCTAAATCACCATCTGCATAGTTATAATTGATACGATTCTCTGTAAGTTCATGTTCTAAAAGTTTAGTGTGAATATTGAGAAAACCTTTGCCAGATTTTTCATAATTAAAAGATTTATCAAATGAATAGAAGGCTTTTCCCAAAACTTGTTCATAATATTCAGAGAAAGAATCTGCTGTTTTTTCATTTGAAGTTAGATTTTCATCTTTTAAAATCTCCCAAAACATTGTGGATTGTTTTTGGAATATTTTAGTAAGCTTTAGGTAATGATATATATTGGTATATTTACTTCCAATATCGTTAATAAATTCTCTAATCTCATTAACAACGTTTTCGATATCATTTTTATTTTGAGTACCTAGTATTTTTGTTGATATTAGGCGTTCAATTTTTAAAGGGAAATTTCCAAATTCTTTACTGTAGCCACTCTGAGTTGCGTCTAAAAAATTATTAAACTTATCTTGATGTTTTGTCCATATTAATAAAAAAAATGGTCCTTTAATATTTTCGTTAAGAAATGCTACACTTTGCAGAGCATTATCAAAAGAATTTTGATCTTGAGACATATACAAATCTAATATTACTAACTGGGTATTGGGGTCTATTTGCACATCTTTATCTAGTATATCTTTACGGTAATCCGTACTTATTGAAAGATTGTTTAATTCAAAAATAATATCTTTAACTTCATCAAATTTATCATCAATGATTAAACACTTATTTATAATTAGTTCTTTTTCGCAGTTATTTTCATTTATCATTTGTAACCTCCTTTGGGAAAATAAGTCTAACTCGTGCACTGCCTGAATTAAGGGAAGAATGATTATCTATTTCAAAAGAACCTTGGTGGTTCTTCATAAGTTCTCCTACAATAAATAACCCTAACCCTATGCCTTCGTTGTCAAGTTTCTTGGTAACAAAAGGTTCTTTTAGGTAATTTAAGTCACCTTTAAATCCACTTCCATTATCTTCGATAATAATTTCCAAAAATAGATCAGTTTTTTTAGTAGAAATTTTAATTTTATCATGTTGACCAGTTCTCCAATATAAAGAATTGTTAATTAAATTATCAAATATTCTTATTAAAGAAGATCTATTAATTTTTATGTATTCATCTTTTGTTTTGGTAAAATCTTGAAGTACTTCAACACCTGCTGATTTGAATTTATATCTGGATCTATATATAATATTGGATATTAGATCGTTTAAGCAATATAAGTCTTTACTTTTATCTCTAATTAAATTATTTTGTCTTGCAACTAAATCGTTAGTTTCATATACTAATTCTAACAAATCACTGTAGTTTTGTTTTTTTATTAATTCTATTAATCCAAATAAATTTTTTTCTAAATCATGCATTATTGTAAAATAGTCCATTACTTCAATAGAGGTATTAAGCATGACATCTTTTATATAGTTGAGTTGTTTTCTAACAAGAAAAAGACCATCTCGCAGTTCTTCTTTATCTTCTTTGCTAATTTTATCTAAAGATTCAATTTTTTCATGAAGAGAATCTATTGTATCATCATAATTTATTGTGATTTTCAAGGGGCCTAACTGTTTTTTTATTAAATATTTTATATCTTCAACTTTTGAAGAAAATTCAAAAACTATACACTGTATTATTTTCTTGAAGTATTGGTATTCAGCGTTAGCTATAAAACCCTCTCGATTGGTTTTTTCTTGTAGAAGACTAGTATCATCACGATTTAAATATACATTTCCAACTAAAACATTATTACTCAAAAATCTTCCAGGTCGATTAACTCTTCTTGAATCTAATTCAAGCCAATCTATTCCTGGTTCTCCGTAGTTGTAAATACGTTGACCACTTCTATAAACTTTTACTCCACCATTTTGCTTTACAATTTGTTTTAAAGGTGTAATTTTCTTAAGTGGTGAAAACTGATTAACTAAGGAAGAAAAATCATAAGCAAAAAGCTCGATTTCAATTTTTCCTAAATATATGTCTTTATCAAATAAGGGCATAAGCCCTCTTCTTTCGACATCAGTAATATTAGCTGTTCCTTCTTCGACTCTTGTATTCTTTTTTATTACATCCATACCGGTGTATGGATGAAAGCTAAAAGTATAAGTATATTCCATTAAAGATGTATCTATATTTACCTTCATACGGAATAGAGAATAGTCTAAATAGTTTTCCAATGTATTTATTTTTTTGGATTGTTTTCTTTGGTATTTTTTATTAGATAACTTTATGTCAAATACATCATAGTTATTTTGATTTTTTATATCTTTAATTATTTTTTTATCGAAAGTAAGTTCGTTATTTTTTAACATTAAAAATGGTTTATTTAATGAAGTTAATTTGGAACATTCTAATTGTATTTTTTCAATTAATGATTCATCCCACTCTTCTAATAAATCGGATATAACAATTACTGTGCCATGACTCCCTAATAACTGTTCATTAGGTGTTATTTTTATTGTGTTTTCTAATATTATAGGTATATCTTGTAAATTCCCACCATTATTAAAGTCATTAAAATCAATTCTAAGAAAAGAGCTTTCCTTGGAAGTCTTTGTGTAAATTTCTATGATATTACCTATTCTATTTAGAGCAAATCTTCCAATACCTTTTTCACCGATTTTTCTTCTTCCTTTTGTTGTAAAGGGAGTTGTTATCTTATTATTCGTTCCAATCCTCAACCAGTTTTCCTTCAAATTTTCATAAGACATACCAGAACCATCATCATGAAAAATTACTTTGTTCTTATCAATTATAACATTGCAGAATGATGCATCTGCATCATAAGAATTTTTTATTACTTCAGACACAGCCAATGTAATACTTTCAATAGACTCACGTCCTATTTGAAAAACTGTTCTAGCATCTATAGTAAAATTATTCATTAAAAGCCCTCCTTTTAAATTGTTTAGTTATTATAGTATTACAAACAAATTAGAAATAGAATTATCAAAATTATTACATTTTAAAATTTTTAATCGATTTCTAGTTTTATTATTAGTTATTATTTTTAACTAATGTCGTATATTTGGGTTTCAACAAAATTAAGAAGTTTTATCAATTTTGCTGAAATACAGTTAAGGTATATTTCCAAATTATGGTTTAGCTTTCTGTTTTAGAATAAATTACTTAATCTGTAAGTTTATTTTTGGTATTATTTTTCATAAAGAATTCATATCAATAAAAGAAATATCATTTCCGAGAACTCAGTATTATCAGAATGCATAGAAGTATTATTTAGGTTTAAAGTTGGATCAACTTTTATTACCATATATTTAATTAGTAAGTTATATTCAACGAAATATATGGAGTTTACTATTTTTCATTACTAAAATCTAATATTAAAAAATTAGATAATTCTATAGTTTCTTACCTGGAGCGAAATATTGAATAATATGAATTTTGAAATCTTCTATAAATTAAAATCATCTATAATATTTATTTTGAAAAAATCTAATATTGCAGACGCTATCTTAAAAGATAATATAGGAGGAACGGCGTTGCCAATTTGTCTAAAAGCAGCAGTTCGCGAATATTCAAAATAAAAATCATCTGGGAAGCCTTGTATTCTTGCTGCTTCTCTCACTGTAATAGAACGATTTTGACTTAAATCTGGATGAATATAATAATGTCCATCTTTTGATATATGAGCAACAATGGTATGACTTATAGAATTATAGTCTAGTGCTTTATATCTATCTAAAAACGAAGTTGTATTTGAATGAGTTTGAAGTTCTATGGGGATATCGATATATTTTAAGTTTTTCCCTTCTTTCTTAGCCTTTAGTACTAATTTATATATTCTCAAATCATTCTTGTTGTGTGGTCTTGCAACGTGTTGTGTTAAAACATCTTCTTTGTTACGAATATACTTTTCAACAAATTTATTTGAATGGTTACAACTATAATTATTAGAATTTTTTCCAGATTTAATACTTGGCAAATCTTCAAATAATTCTTTCAAAATAGGTGCTTTTTCAGTATATTCATATAGGCAACCAAAAAAAGATTTATCAAATATTAAGTCTTTTCTATGACCAATCAGAAATATACGTTCTCTTTTTTGTGGTACTCCAAAATCACTAGCGTTGATTATCTTATACTGTACTTCATATCCAGCAATATTAAATTCGTGAATTATTTTAGGAAGCAATAAATTTCCTGATATATCTCTAAAAGAACATAGGCCTTTAACATTTTCGAATACAAAAAATTTTGGTTTGTATTTATTCAGAAAATCTAAGTAATGGGTGTATAAATAAATTCTTTTATCAGTGGATTTTTTTGCCTTGTTATTTACTCTACCAATAGTGGAATATGCTTGACATGGAGGACCGCCGATAATACCATCTAAATCTTCACCACCCAGACGCTTATCTATAAAATCAAATATTGCTGGTAGAGTATCTTTACTTATCTCTTCATGTAAAATATCTTTAGTTACATAGCTGGGGATTATAGAACATAAAGTCTGTTTTGAAATTTTTCCTTGTATATATTCAAAATAAGGAGATAGATTATTTTTATTTTTTAAATAGTAATATATATTTCTCAATTCTAAAGAGGCGCAAGCAGCTTTGTCCATTTCCACATGGCATATAAATTTAAAGTATTCTTTATTTCTAAAACCTTCTGTTAATCCGCCGGCCCCTGAAAATACATCAATTATATTTAACATAACCTCCTCTCCTTTCTGTATGGTTTATAGTTTTTTAATTCTTTTACTGCTTAAATTATAGAAATGTTTTTTTCCTATATTACAAAATTCCCAGAAATTAAAAACATTAAAATTCAAATCACTATGTTATTGTTATGATTTTTTGATGATGGTAAAAATCATAATGCGTTCCTATACTGATTAATAATTGTTTCAACAAAATAATATAAGATTCTTTATTATTTTACTAAAGTAATTTAATCCTTTATTACAGCTATTTCAAATGCAGTCATTTTTAAAGGTGACTTTAATTAATCTTTTTTTATCTTTTTAGCTCCTAGAAATAATAGTTTTATGCCTATGATTAGACATTTAATTTCGAACAAGAATTTCTTTGAGTTGATGTACTAGGAATTTTGAAGCTAAGTAGTTAAACGTAATTAGGGTATAATTTTGATAAGTTTTTACTATTATTCCCACTCGATCGTTGCTGGTGGTTTGCTTGTAATGTCATACACTACGCGGTTAACGTGAGCAACTTCGTTTACGATACGTGCAGAGATTTCTTCTAACACTTCAAATGGAAGGTGAGCCCAACTTGCAGTCATACCGTCGATACTTGTTACGGCACGAACAGCTACAGTGTAGTCATATGTTCTAACATCTCCCATAACTCCAACTGAACGGATATCTGGAAGACATGTGAAGTATTGCCATACTTCTCCTTCTAATCCACGTTTAGCGATAACATCACGTAAGATGAAGTCACTGTCACGTACGATTTGTAATTTTTCTTCTGTTACTTCTCCAAGAACACGGATACCTAATCCTGGTCCTGGGAATGGTTGACGCCAAACGATTTCACGAGGTAATCCAAGTGCTTCTCCTAATGCACGAACTTCATCTTTGAATAAAGTGTTAAGTGGCTCGATTAGAGAGAAACGCATATCTTCTGGTAATCCACCTACATTGTGGTGAGATTTGATTGTTTGAGCATTTTTAGTTCCAGATTCGATAACGTCAGTGTAAAGAGTACCTTGTGCTAAGAATGGTACGTCGTGTAATTTAGCACATTCTTCATCAAATACATATACGAACTCATTTCCGATAGTTTTACGTTTTTTCTCTGGATCGCTAACTCCTTTAAGTTTACCAAGGAATCTTTCTTTGGCATCGATTTTAATAAGATTCATATTGAATCCACCTTCGATTTCTTTACTGAATGTATTCATAACACCTTCAGCTTCACCTTTACGAAGTAAACCGTGATCGATAAACATACAGATTAGTTGATCTCCGATAGCTTTGTCTAATAATGCAGCTACTACAGAAGAATCTACTCCTCCTGATAGGGCACATAGAACTTTTTGATCTCCAACTTCTGCACGAATTTCTTCAATTTTTTCATCGATAAAGTTTTGGATAGTCCAATTTTCAGTACATTTACATACGTTTCTTATAAAGTTTTTAAGTAAATCGTATCCAAATTCTGAGTGACGAACTTCTGGGTGGAATTGGAAGCAGTAGAAGTCTTTTTCTACATTTTCTGCAGCAGCGATAGGACAGTTATCACTAGTAGCTACTACTTTGAATCCTTCAGCTAGTTCAACAACTTTATCAGAGTGACTCATTAATACTTGTTGAGTAGCAGGAGTACCTTCGAATAATCTAGCTCCTGGAGTTACATCAATATTATGAGCACCGTATTCTCTACTTGTCGCAGATTCAACTTTTCCTCCTAATTTATGTTGCATAAGTTGCATTCCATAACAGATACCTAATACAGGAATACCTAAGTTAAAGATTTCATCATCGATTGTAAGTGAATTTTCTTCATAAACAGAGTTTGGTCCTCCTGAAAGAATAATTCCTTTTGGATTCATTTTTTTAATCTCATCAATAGAAATCTCGTTATCATGTAGTTCAGAGTAAACACCAAGCTCACGTACACGACGTGTAATAAGTTGGTTGTACTGACTACCAAAATCAAGAACTAGTATAAATTCGTGTTTCACAGTTATCCTCCTAAAATTTACTTATAAATATACTCTATTATATCAAGGAATACCCTATAAGTAAAACTATATTTCCCATGTGATAGAATATTTCCTTAATACTCTATTTTTTTCTTGAAAATCACAAATAAAAATGTATAAACTATAAAGAAAAGTATATTTTATCTAATTAATCGAAATAGATGATATAATAAAGTAGTAATTAGTTAAGGAGGTATAGCAATGAGCAGAGCTTATATAGGTACATATACAAAAAAAGATAGCCAAGGAATATACAAAGTAGAATTATCTGAAGAAGGAAAAGTTAGAAGTGTTGAGGCGGTTGCTAAAGTTGATAATCCAACATATCTAGCGTTCTCAAATAATAATAAGTCTTTATATAGTGTTTCGAAAATAGAAGATAAAGGTGCGGTGTCAAGTTTTAAAGTAAAAGAAGATGGTTGCTTAGAACTATTAACATCAGTCGGTAAAGAAGGTAATCCACCATGTTATGTAGAAGTAAGTAAAGATAATAAATATCTTTTATCAGCAAATTATCACACAGGAACTGTAGATAGTTATTCTATATTACAAGATGGTGAGTTAGGTGAGTTATTATCTACTGACGCTCATGAAGGGAGTAGCGTTCATCCTCGTCAAGAGAAACCACACGTTCATTTTTCAGGTTTTACACCGGACGGAGAATATGTTTTTACTTGTGACTTAGGAACTGATGAAGTTACAACTTATAAATTAAATAAGGGTATACTAACAAAAGTTGAAAACTTTAAAGTAAAAGAAGGTAGTGGAGTTCGTCATATAGTGTTTACTAGCGATAATAAAAAAGCTTTTGTAATGACTGAATTAACTAGTGAAGTGATTTCTTTTGATTATGATGGTAAAGGTAAATTATCTAATCCAAAATATTATCCAACATTACCAAGTGACTTTAATGGTGAAAATAAGGGTAGTGCAATAAAAATCTCTAATGACAATAAATACATTTACGTATCTAATAGAGGTCAAGATGCTATAGTTGTTTTTGAAGATAAGGGTGATTACTTAGAACAAATTCAAACGATAAGCACATTTGGGAAAGATCCACGCGATTTCAATCTAAATAAAGATAATACTTTAGCTATAGCTACTAATGAAACAAGTGGTACTATAACTATTTATAAAGTAGATAAAACTACTGGGAAACTAGACTGTGTAGAAAAAGATGTTGTAGTTCCTGAAGCAGTTTGTGTACAGTTTGTTTAGAAAATGGCGATTTATGAAATTTTCAGAAAACGCAAAAGAATATTTCCAAAAAGTTTTGACAGAGTAAAAAGTTTGGAGTAAAATATAGTTATATTACTGATAAGGGTAAAGAAAGAGGTATTTTATGTCTAAGAAAAAAGAAATAAAAACAAATGCTATGAGATTTTTAGATGATCATAATGTTGAGTATAATCACTTTGAGTTTGATGCTAGTAGTGATGCAGCAAAAACAGGGGTAGGAGTAGCAGACATTATAGGTAAAGATCATAATCAAGTGTTTAAAACAATTATGACTACTGATGGTAAAGGTACTTATGTAGTTGGTGTTTTAATGAGTGAAGATAGTATTAATTTCAAAAAATTAGCAAAAGCTGCGGGTGTAAAATCACTGTCTATGTTACCATTAAAAGATTTAACAAAAATCACTGGTTATGTTAAGGGTGGATGTTCTCCATTTGCAATGAAAAAATTATTCCCTACTTTTGTAGATAAGAAATGTAAAGATGTAGAAACAATTGTGGTATCAGCTGGAAAAGTTGGTCATCAAGTAGAAGTAAAACCAGAAGTATTAGAAGAACTAGTTGGTGCACAAATAGTAAACATTACAGCATAATATATATGAATATTAATGAAAGGATCTAGAGAAATCTAGGTTCTTTTTATTGTTTTAAAATAATAAAAATTTTATGTAAACAGATACAATGCGATGGCTGTCGCTATCGGCTTTAAAAGAGTATTTCTTTGTAAAGAAATGACAAAGGGATTGTAACATAATTGAAATAGTTTAGATATTTTAATGAAATTTTTTTTTGTTATAATAGGAAATGTGAAGGAGGCGTACTATGTTATTTGATACACATGCGCATTTAAATGATGATGCTTATTTAGAAGATTTAGAGGATACTATAGCTCGCGCTAAAGAAGCGGGAGTAAAATTAATAAATATAGTAGGCTTCGATGATAAAAGTATAGAAAAAGCATTAGAAATTACATCTAAATATGACTTTTTATATTTAACAATTGGCTGGCATCCAGTAGAAGCGATTGATTTTACAGATGAAAAATACGAAATGATAAAACGAATTGCTCTTACTAATGATAAAGTGGTAGCTATTGGTGAAATTGGATTAGATTATCACTGGGATAAAAGTCCAAAAGATATTCAAAAAGAAGTATTTAGAAAACAGATTGCACTAGCTAAAGAAGTAGGAAAACCAGTTGTAATTCATACAAGAGATGCAATGGCAGACACTATTGAAATACTTAAAGAAGAAAAAGCTAGTGAAGTAGGTGGAATAATGCATAGTTTTTCTGGTTCGGTAGAAAGTATGAATATCATGCTTAAAGAAAACTTTCATATTTCATTAGGAGGTCCAGTAACATTTAAAAATGCTAAGACACCTAAAGAAGTAGCGAAAGCTTGTCCATTAGATAGACTTTTGATCGAAACAGATTGTCCATATTTAACGCCAACACCATATAGAGGAAAGCGAAATGAACCTGCTTATGTGCACTATGTAGCACAAGAAATAGCAGACTTAAAAGAAATGAGCTATGAACAGCTAACAGAGCAAACATTTAATAATGCTTGTAAATTGTTCAAAATAAAACAAAAGGAGAATGATTAATTTATATGAAATTCGGAAAAGTAATTACAGCAGCAGCGGCATCAGGAGTTTTATTATCAGGAGCATTTATGATAGCAGAAGAGTACACAGGTCATTCAGCATTCGCGGTAACTCTTTCTGATAATACAAAAGTAGACGTAAAAGCTAAAAAAGGAACTGTAAGAGAAATCCTTGCAGCAAATAATATCAGCTATAATGCAGATGATCGTGTTGAACCAGGATTAGACACAAAAGTAAATGGTGGAGAAGACATCCGTATTTACAAAGCTCGTGAAATCACAATCCAAGATGGTGAAACAACAACAGTTAGAAAAACAACTTACAAAAAAGTTGAAGATATTCTTAAAGAATTAAACATTACTGTAGGAGCAGAAGATAAAGTAACTCCTGGTCTTAAAACAGAAGTAGCAGAAGTTGACACTATTAAAATTGCTCGTGTTGGTAAAACAACTCAAACAGTAAAAGAAGCAATTAAATTTGAAACAAAAGAAGAAAAAGATGACACTAAATATGTAGATGAAGTAGTTACTAAAACTGAAGGTCAAGACGGTGAAAAAGAAGTTACTTACAGTGTAGTACATGAAGATGGTAAAGAAGTTTCTAAAGAAGTAGTTTCTGAAAAAGTTATTACTGAACCAACAGCTAAAGTAGTAGTAGTTGGAACAAAACAACGTGAAGGAGCTCAACAAGCAGTTGCTCCAGCATCTACTGAAACAGAAACTACAGGAGCAGGAACAATTTCTACTCCAGCAACTTCATATTCTAAAGCAGCATCAACAAATAGTTATGCAGCACAAAGTTCATACACACCGCAATATTCATACAGCCAATCTTCAGGTGGACTAGTATTATCAAATGGTAACACTGCAGGAGCGGCAGGTACAGCGGCAGCTCAAGAAATGGCTCGTCGTACAGGTGTATCAGCTTCTACTTGGGAAAGAATCATCGCTCGTGAATCAAATGGTCAAGTATACGCAAGAAACGCATCAGGTGCTAGTGGATTATTCCAAACAATGCCTGGATGGGGATCAACTGCAACAGTTAAAGATCAAATTAACGCAGCTGTTAAAGCCTACAATGCACAAGGATTATCAGCTTGGGGTGTAAGAAGATAAGATAAATAATTAAGGTTTAAGATTAATTCTTAAACCTTTTTTTATATATTAAAAAAAGAGTTTTACAGCGTTTAAACTACAAAACTCTTTCATTGTTATAATTTTTTCTCTATTACTTTATATATTACAAATGGTATAACGCAACAAATAACGATAGCTATTGAACTAGAGTAGAAGATATTTCCGATTCCTACTAACGGTGATACAATTCCACCTAAAAAGAATGGTAGAAAACCAAATAGTGCTGAGGCGCTACCTGCACGTTTACGTTCTAATCCCATAGCAAGTGCTGATCCTGCAGGAAGTATTAGTCCAAGTCCTAATAATAGTAAGAAAAATCCAACTTCAACAAATAGGAATGGTAACATTAGTGATAATACAAAAGCAAGGTAAATACTAATAATAAGCATCATTGTTAATCCTAACTTGATTCCTTTCTTTTCATTAAATCTACCAGAAATTTTGCTACCTAATACTATTGCGAATCCATTTAACCCGAAACATATACTATAACTAATAGCTGATAAATTATAGTGTGTTTGTAAAATAAACGGAGATGCTGCTATATAAGCAAACATTGCAGCTAAAGCAAAACCTTGAATAAATACTAGAGCTGTGAAAAGTTTATTTTGTGAAACTAAAACTATAGAATGATATGTTTTAGTAATAGGTACATTTAGTCTCTTTTCCTCAGCTAGTGATTCATGGAATTTTAGTGACGCAATTATTATAATAATACCGATAGTCGCAAGAGCTATAAATATTCCTCGCCAATCAGTAAATTCAAGTAGTAGACTTCCTAGTATAGGTGAAAGAATAGGGGCAAGTCCATTTACTGCCATTAATAAAGCGAAAAATTGTGCCATCTCTCGACCTTTGTATAGGTCAGTTGATACAGCTCTTGATATTACTACAGCACCTGCAGATGAAATCCCTTGGATAAAACGTAAGATAATCATTGCGTATATATTAGGTAAAATAATTATAGCTACTGTACTAATTAAATAAACGATAAGACTGACTAATAATGGCTTTTTACGACCAAGTTTATCGCTAATAGGCCCAATAAGTAATTGGCCTAAAGCAAGTCCTACCATACTACCTGTAAGTGTAAGTTGAATAGTTGATGTACTCGCACTAAAGTAATTGCTCATTAGTGGTAGTGCGGGTAAGTATAAATCTGTAACAAACGGTCCAAAGGCTGATAAAGCTCCTAGAAACAGAACTAAAAATAATTTCGAGTTTCTTTTTATTGTCATGTAGACTCCTTTCAATTTTTTGGTACAAGTGATTATAACACAAAAAAAATTTCTATGTAAGAAATAATTACGAAAATAACGAAAAAAAATGAAAACATAATTTAAAGAGGATTATAAGATGTAAAACTATTAATTAAAATATTTATTTATGATTTTTTTAAATTAAAAAATTTATTTTTTTATTCTTGATAATAATAGTGTTGATACAGTTATAACTTATCTTTAAATATTTTTATATATATTAATATTTAAAAATATAATGAATTATTTTAAATATTTATTGTTTTGAAAGCATATTCATGTTATAATATAGCTGTAAAAAAAATGAAAGGAAATATAAACAATATGAGCAAACAAAAAGACAAAACTCTTAAGCACCCTGCGGGGCTGTGGCTTATGAACGCAATGATTGCTATTCAAAGCTATGCATCTTATGCTACATCAGGATTCCTAGTTTTATTCTATACTTATTCAGTAGAACAAGGTGGATTAGGTTTGAGTAAAGAATTCGCGGGGAATATGATGGCGTACATTGGTACAGTTGCATCATTATTACCATTATTAGGAGCATACCTAACAGATAAATACATCGGTATGCAACGTGCGATTCAATACGGTATTTTATTCAATGCTATTGGTTCTTTATTTACAGCATTTGCTAATGGGCGTTTTTATGTATTCTTAATAGGGGTTATTATTAACTCTATCGCAGGTGCATTCTATCGTGGTAACATTTCTGCAATGGTGGGAGAACTTTACGATGATAAACAAGTAACGATGAAAGATGCCGCATTCAGTATATTCTACATGTTCGTTAACATCGGTAGTTTACTTGGACCAATTATTGGGGGACTTATCTTCCAAGAATGGGGAGCTACAAAAAACGCAAATGGAGAAATTATAAAATACGGATTTAGTCCAGCATTCTTAATGGTTTCTATCTGTCTATTCATTACATTCTTACTATTCACATTTGGTAAAAACAAATTATTAGGTGATGCAGGTAGATATCCAGTTGGTAAAAACAAACACGAAACTGCTGAAGAAAACAAAGCAGACTTAAAACCATCTAAATACGATAAAGGTCGTGCTTACGCTGCGGCTGTAATCTTCGTATTCTCATGTGTATTCTGGTCAGCATACTTCCAAACACAAACAACTATCACACTTATGACAGACGAACTAGTTGACCTAAACGTTTTAGGATTCCAAATGCCAATTACATGGTTAGTATCATTTAACGGATTCCTATGTATCGTTCTTGCACCAGCATTCGGATGGTACTGGATGAAACTTGCTGAGAAAAACAATGACTGGCGTGTTGCTACTAAGATGGGATGGGGTATGATCCTAACAGGTCTTGGATTCGTATGTTTCGTACTTGGTCTACGTTCATTAGGTGGAGTACTTGATGGTTCAGTAAGAATGAGCATCTGGTACGTATTAGCTGGATACTTTGTATTAACTGTTGGGGAATTACTTGTGTCTCCAATCGGTATGGCATTATTCAGTAAATTATTACCTAAAAAATATGCATCTATGTCTATGGCAATTTGGTACTTTACATACGTAGTATCATCTTGGGTAACTGGTAAAACAGTTGTATGGACAGCTACTTGGGGTTATGAAAAAGTACTTGGAGTAATCGCAATTATCATGGGTGTTCTAGGGGTATTAATGTTCGCAATTGGTAAACCACTTGAAAACATGATGGCTCTTGACAAAATTGGTAAAGAAGACGAAGAAGAAGCTCTAGAAGCAAAAGAAGCTTAATTTTAAAAAAGATAAAAAAAAG
>QFCH01000241.1_pt1 | contig 17107 bp, 10 predicted proteins | sample 5346071 | NCBI WGS metagenome assembly QFCH01 (sample SAMN09062255, study PRJNA434731) | Human gut metagenome, whole genome shotgun sequencing project. | isolation source: stool timepoint B chromium assembly | host: Homo sapiens | collected 2015
GGCTGCAACCGAGATGGCACTTTTGATATTACAGGTGTTTCCAAACAGCATGGCAGTTGCCGGATACTATATTTTAATTTATAAGTTCGGGCTGGTGGACAACAGCTTTGCACTCATTCTTGTGCTTGCAGGTGGAAGTGCTTACAATATCTGGTTACTTAAATCTTATATCGATGGACTTCCGGTGGAATTGGATGAAGCTGCAATGGTGGATGGAGCAAATGAATTCCAGGTTTTTTATAAGATCATCATCCCGCTTGCAATGCCACAGCTTGCCGTGATCTTCCTGTTTTCGTTTATTGCAACATACAGTGAATATGTGATTACCTCAATCTTTTTGCAGACACCGGGAAAAATGACGCTTGCACTCGGACTGCAGTCCTTTATCAGTGATCAGTTTGCTGCGCACTGGACTTTGTTTGCTGCAGCAGCAGTGATTTCATCCCTGCCGATCATGATCATCTTTATGTGCTTACAGCGATTTATTCAGAATGGATTGGTTGCCGGAGGGGTAAAAGGATAAAATGAAATATCATCGGGGATTCTTCATGAAGATGGCAAAATAGGGACGAATGAGGATTTTTCCGGATTAGCGGGTCTTTTAGAATCTGCAATTTCTGGAGTACGTGCTTCTGCTGCATCGAGTACCAAAATTATGCTTCATCTGGATCAGGGTGGAAAAAATCAGTTGTATACCTGGTATTTTGGTGGATTATTGAAAGAGTCACCAAACTTGGATTTTGATGTATTTGGATTATCTTATTATCCAATGTGGCATGGAACCATGGAGGGGCTTCAGTATAATTTGAATTACTTGGCGACCACTTATAATAAAGAAGTGTGTGTTGTAGAAACTGCGTATGCATGGACAACGGAAGATGGTGATGGTGAAGGAAATGTATTCATTAGTGGAGATGAAGAAGTTGGAGGATATCCTGCAACAGTAGAAGGACAATTTGAATTTATGAATGATCTGGAATCAATCATTTTAAATGTACCAGATGATAAAGGTATTGGATATTTTTATTGGGAACCAGAATGGATACCTGTAGAAGGTGGAACATATGCTACATCTGCAGGGGTTGCGTATAAAAATGATACCGTAACTCCAAGTAATACATGGGATAACATGACGTTGTTTAATTTTCAGGGAAATGCATTAGATTCTATTAAGGTGCTTAATAAACCGTGTGAAAATTTATTGACAAATATCAGTTTTGAACAGAATGGGATAACTATTTCACCGAGTGGATGGAATGTATGGACAAGTGATTCGTCAGATGAAAATACTGTAAGAACAGAATATGGTGATGCATATGATGGAGATTACAAATTAACATTTTGGGATGATAAAGAGTATTCGTGTTCTGTATATAAAACGTATACAAATATTCCGAATGGAACATATAAATTCTCAATTTGGGCAAAGACAAATGGGAAACAGGATGTTTTACAACTTTATGCAAAAAATTATGGAGGAAGTGAGCTTGATACCACGATTGAAACAAGTGACATTAATTGGAATATTTTTAGTATAGACAAGATTGTTGTTACAAATCATACGTTGGAGATCGGGGTTTATTCTGTAGCAGGAGCAAATGACTGGTGTAACCTTGACTTGGCAATGTTAAGAAAAATTGATTAATTATATTTAAAATTTTTAAGGGGATGGTTTTGATCGTCCCCTTAATTTTTGAATTGTTCTTTGACTGGTGGAATCTTATGAAAAAGAAAATATGGAATAGGTGCAGAAAAAATGGTACGTTATGATAAGATTTTTTCTATCATTGATATTAAAGAAGAAAATATGAAAAAGTGGGGGAAGTGCTTCCATTTTATAAGAATGTACAAAAAGAGGGGGTTATTCTTTGGAAGGCAGCTTAAAAGAACTTGCACGATATTAGCACCTGTAGAGCAGAACATAATCTGTTTTACAGGTGCTTTTTTCAATTAATAAGGAACTGGTACTTTCGTCCCTTGGCAAAGTGCCCAATTAAAAGATTAAAAAAAGGATAAAAAACTTTAAATTAAGTAATACTTTACAATGTTTAATTTTATATTAACTAAATATTGACTTAAAATTACTTTGTGGTATACTGAATTTATCAAATAAATAAAGCAATTGCACACTGGTTCCCATATTTTTACTGCACTCCCCAAGTATGCAGTACCCTCTCCCTGAAATATGGGAAGCAGCGTGCAATTGCTTTTTTATTAAGTAAAACCGGATAGATGGAGGGTGCTGGAAGGTTTTTGCAACTAAAATGGAGAAGAAAGGAAAGGTAGAGCAAAAACATGAGAAGGGTAGGAAAACAGATTGTTGCCATCACGCTGGCAGCAGCAATGATGGGGTCGCTGACACCGGAGGCATGCACATTTTTACAGAACGAGATTGTGTATGCGGCGGAAACAAATGAAGCGTCAGCGCCAACAGTAACACGTACAGAACTGTACAAAAATGAGGACGCAAAAACAACAGAAACCATTGATTTTTCAGGATTGAAAGAAGAAGACTGGAATGGTGCAGGAAAAATTACTTTTGTATATAATGATTCCATCAATGGCTCGTTGGGAAATGTGAATGAAGAGTATGAATTAACTGCAAAGGTAACACTGGATGAAGCATCCTATCAGTCGCTGGCTGCAGATAAAGCGCATCTGAATATCCAGGGTGTAACAAAACTGGGATCAGATTGGGGATGGAACAACAGTATGGATTGCCAGTGGCTGCAGCAGGATTCTTTTACGAAAGATGGGGAGAATTATTCAGCTGATCTGAAAGTAAAGTTTTCAGGAATAACACCGGATACATTGATGGATGTTGAATTCGTTCTTGTGGGAACCGGATTTAAGGGAACTGTGACATTTTCAAATGTAGTTCTCACAAATTTATCAAGCGATAAACAGGAACTGACCAAACAGGAGCCAACCGTTCTTTCTGATTTAAATGATGAATCCCAGGTAAATCTGTGGGCAGGTGAAACCGGATATCAGTATTTCCACGGTGGAACAAAAAATGCTGCTCCGGAACTTTCCTATGACGCAAATGGCGGAGACGGAAGATTAAAAGTAAGCCTGAATTATACAGCCAACTCCGGCGAATCATGGAGTGAGGCAAAAGTGAAATTCATACCGAAGACACCGGCTGATATCAGCAATTATAATCAGGTGAGTGTGGATTTGATTTATCCGGAAAGCAGTAATATTTCCAAGATAAAATTTTTATCTGGCAGCGGAATCAATAAAGATACCAGCATAGATTCGTCCGAGGCAACAGATGCAGGAAACGGATATAAGAAAGTTACAGTTACTTTAGGATTTTCTCCGTCTGCCACACCAATGGATGATCTGACAATCGGACTTATCGGAGCCAACAGTTCCTTTGCAGGGGATGTTTATCTGGATAATCTGATACTTTCCCAGAAGGATGCCAGTGGTGATTTTGTGACAATTACCGCAACACCGAATACAGACGGAACACAGGCAAAACCAGAAGCAACAGATAAAACCCTGACCATGACAGATCCGGATGCCAGCAATAGCGCAAAGGCATTGTATGCATATCTGCAGGGACTGACCGAAAGTGATCAGGTACTGTTTGGACATCAGAATGATGTGAGCCATTCCGTAGGAAACAACGATCTGGGAGATGTAAAAGATGTGACCGGTTCCGTCAGCGGTATTTTCGGCATTGACTCCCTGGCATTGTTTGGAAGCGAGGCTGGTGGTACGGATGCGGCATCGGCACTGCAGAATTCCATTGACTACAGCAAAAAGGCGGCCCAAAACGGTGCAATCGTTACCTTATCCACCCATATGCCGAATTTCACCAACGCAAAGATTAAAAAGAATGCAGATGGAACCTACGATTTCTATAACTGTGATTTTAATGAAGCAAAAGATTTATCCGGTGATTCGTTAAAGAAGATTTTGCCTGGTGGAGAGAAGAATGAGGTATTTAAGGCATATCTTGATACGATTGCAGTCTATGCCAATGCATTGGAACAAGAGAATATTCCGGTGATTTTCCGGCCATTCCATGAGGATACCGGCGGCTGGTTCTGGTGGGGCAGTGCAAACACCGCAGAAAGTTACAGGAGTCTGTATGCATATACCAGAGATTATCTGGAATCCCAAGGCGTGCACAATATGCTTTATGTGTATTCGCCAAACGGACCGCTGGAGACCGAGGCAGAGTATATGTCGCGGTATCCGGGAGATGCCTGTGTAGACATTCTGGCATTTGATTATTACAACGACTTTAATACTTATCCGGCAGAGAGTGATACTTCATTCTTTGATCATCTGGATCAGACCTGTCAGGTTGTATCATCACTTGCAAAACAGCATAACAAGCTGGCTGCGATTTCGGAGACCGGTGTACGTGTGATGAAAAAGGATGGAAGTGATAACGAAGGGCTTCTTGTAAAAAATAATCCGGTCAGTGAGGCAAAGTCGGGTGTGAACTGGTATCAGAAAGTGAATGATATCGCAAAGAAAAACGACATGCCATATTATATGGTATGGGCAAATTTCAGCGATACCAATTTCTATGTGCCGTATAAATACAGTGATACCATGGGACAGGAAATGATCAATGATTTCATTTCTTACTACAACAATGACGATTCAGTATTTGGAAACGGTACTAATTTCTATGGAAATATCGATAAGTACGCAGGAGTAAAGACGGATAATTACAAAGATGTCAGCGGATACATGGTAGCACCGTTTGATATGGATACGATTTTAAAGCCAACTGTGTTAAAGGCAAGTGTTTCCAATGCCGATGAGGTATCGTTTGTTGTAAAGGATACGGCAAAAGGCAAACAGTTGACATTGCCGGCTGCGAAAGGCTCCGATGGATTCTATACGGCGCAGCTGACACAGGAGGAAATGGATCAGATCGGAAAAACAGATGTAGCGGAAATCGCGCTGGTTGCAGATGGAAAGACATTGTCTGCGATCACAAATCTGAGTATCGGGAAAGAAAAGGACAAAGCTCCGGCAGGTGTGCTGGAAAATTTTGACTACTATGTCGGGAGTAATGGACTTCTGGACGCAGCTTATGGTGGAAACTCTGCCGCCGGATGCAGTTCGTCCCTTACGCTGGATCAGGAGCATAAGGCAGATGGTACATATGGTGCTGCATTTCATTACAAATTAAAAACAACCGGTTCGGAAGTCTGGACGGGTCTGGTAAATGCAAGTCTGGGCAATACAGATTTTTCAGCCTATAATGCATTGAAATTCTGGACAAAACTTGATGGAAAAGGTCAGAAGGTTGTTGTACAGATCAAGGCAGGAGGAGAAGAGTATGAAGTATATCTGACTAATCTTGCGAAGACAGAAGATGCCTATGAAGTAACTGTTCCATTCTCAGCTTTTAAAGGGAAGACGGGTGGAAAACTTAGTGGGGATGCTTTAAAAGATGTGCAGGCATTCGGACTCTGGTGTAATTCCAACCCGGCAGGTTCCGCGGTAGATGTGGAATCAGTACTTTACTTTGATGCATTCAAAGGAACAACGATCAGTGACGCGGAAGCTGCGAAAGCAGATGCCGATGGTCTGATTGCGGTAAAACAGACCAGCCAGAGTGGAAATAATGGCGGAAATTCTTCCTCCGGCAGCAGCACCTCTGGTGGAAATTCCGGCAGCACAACAACACCGGATACCGGAAATACAACACCAGATACAAAACCATCGGAAACCCGGAAAACGGACAAAACATTTGAGAATATTGCAAAAGATACAAATGCGATACTTACCGTTGAAAAGAACGATAAGGGAGAAGTGACAGATGCCCGGGCACAGCTGGACAAAACAGTAAAGAATGCTTCCGAGACAAAGAAGACTACAATTTCATCAGATGTGGTCGCAAAATTAGTCAAAGAGGCAGGAACCAGCGACATCACGATTACCCAGACAACAAAGAACGCTTCCGGCAAAGTGATGAACAGCGTATCTGTCAATGCGAAGGATCTGCAGGCAGGCAAAAAGCTGACACTTGTAAAAGTTGATAAAAAGACAGGAGAAAAAGTCCTGATCAGCAGCAGAACTTATAAGGTTTCCAAAGACGGAACTGTGACAGCGGATACCAAAGATGCCGGTGATTATGTACTGCTGAATGAGAAGGATGCAAAAGCCCTGAGCAGTAAAATCTTAAAGAGTGTTGCATTAAAGGATACCAAGAAAACGGTTGCAAACGGAAAGAAGGCAAAAGTTACTTTTGATAAGAAGCTGAACATGGAAAATGTAAAGAAGATCACTTATACATCTTCCAAAAAGTCGGTTGTAACAGTGAATAAAAATGGTACAATTGTCGCAAAGAAAGCTGGCAAAGCAGTTGTGAAAGTAAAAGTCACTTTAAAGAACGGAAAGACAAAGACTGTAAAGATGACGATCAAAGTGACAAAGTAAATGTACAGGAGTTTCGTCAAAATTTTAATAAGAAAAAGACGGTTTCGCAGGAAATCGTCTTTTTTCTTACCCATAATTGTAAAGAGAAGCGTGTGTTTTTTTTCGGGGAACTGATTGTAATTTCAGGAACCTTTGTTTATACTAAAATCGATAGAAAAGAGAATGAGAAGGAGAACATTTATTATGGCAGGAAAACACATTTCCATTCCGGCACTTTTAAAGATCGGTGCGGGTGCATTGGACAATCTGGGGATTTACTTAAAAGAGTTACAGTTACAGAAAGTAGTTGTATTGTTTGGAAACGGTCTTGTAGAAATGTTTGGTTCTACCGTTATGGAAGCATTGCAGCAGGAGGACATTGATATTTTAGAATATCAGGAACTTGATACCGTGCGGTTGGAAGATCTGACCAGTCTTGCATTTTCCATGCCGGCGAAGACGCAGGCAGTCATCGGCATCGGTGGCGGAAAAGTGATTGATGGTGCGAAATATTGTGGATTTCTGCGAAATCTGCCGTTTATCAGCATCCCGACATCGGCATCGAGCGATGGCTTTTCAAGTGCCAGTGCTTCCCTTCTGGTGGAAGGACGCCGCAAGTCCGTTCCGGCAAAACTTGCATATGGGATTGTGGTGGATACAAGGATTATCCGCAGTGCACCGGAGAAATTTTTATATTCCGGAATCGGCGATATGGTATCAAAAATTACGGCACTGTATGACTGGATTTTTGAGGAAGAACATGGGTACGGAAAAGTCAACGATTTTGCTGTCATGATTGCAAAGAAAGCAGTCAACAGTTTTGTGCGCACACCGTTTACTTCGATACAGGATGATCTGTTTTTAAAGGAACTTCTGGATTCTCTTGCAATGAGCGGAATTGCAAATGAGATTGCGGGCAGCAGTGCGCCAACGAGCGGCAGCGAACATCTGATTTCCCATGCGCTGGACAAGATGCTTGAGCATCCGCAGCTTCATGGTATTCAGGTCGGCATTGCAACCTATCTGATGAGTGTTGTGCAGGATCATCGCTACCGCAGGGTAGACACGATTTTTACGCAGACGGGGTTCTGGGATTATGTAAAAACACTGGATCTTCGGAGGGAGGATTTTGAGAAAGCAGTTGATCTGGCACCGTCGATCAAACCGTTCCGCTATACGTATCTGCATGAGCAGCAATATAGGGATCGCGCGAAGGAACTCCTGCATACAGATGCGCGGCTGCAGGAAATCCTGAAATAGAGAGGAAAATAAATTACAGGATATACAATGATAAAAGTAGCAATATGTGATGATGATATACAATTTATTTATAAATTGGAACAAAGTATTTTTCGGTTTGCAGAAATGAAAAGAATAAAAGTGGATGTTGACGGTTATACAAGTGGAGCAGAATTTATTCAAAAACTGCAGCAAAGCGAAAGGTATGATTTGTTATTTTTGGATATTGAATTAGGGGACAGCTCGGGGATTATCGTTGGAAACTGGATTCGATCCCAGATCCAATATGAATCCATGCAGATTGTTTTTGTATCGGCAAAAGAAATGTATGCCATGCAACTTTTTGATCTGCGTCCGATGAATTTCCTCGTGAAACCCATACAACAGGAACGAGTAGATTATATATTAGATGAATATGAAAGGCTGTATCAGTTTCAGCCACATATTATAGAAATTGGGAAAGGAAGAAATTCGATACGGATAGAAGAACATTCTGTTTTTTATTTGCAGAGCCTTGCCAGAAAAATTCAAGTGGTAACAGCAAATGATACATTATGTGTTTATGGAAAACTTTCGGAGGTTATTCCTGCGTTGAATCCGCATTTATTCTGCGTGGTACATAAATCTTATGTCATTAATCTGCGGTATGCAGAATCTTTTCAGAAAGACAGCGTACACATGATCAATGGGGATGACATTCCGGTCAGTCGGTCTATGAAAAATAACCTTGATCATGCAATTATGGAAAAGATGAGGTGTGGCGGGTGAATAACATAGAAAGAATATTTGAAGCGGTATGTAACATATTAAGTGTGTATGTAAGTTTTAAAGTGACGGATGTTTTTCTGGAAAAGAAAAGAAAACTGCCACGGATGGCAAATATTGTTTATGTGCTCGTATGGCTTATTAATACAGTTGTTGCATTTGGTTTTCGAAATGCCATGGGAACTACGGTGAGTATGGTACTGCTTCTCTGGGCGGCAGAAGGTATATTGTATGAAGGAAGTATACTGCAGAAAATAATGGCAGGTTGTTTTACAGTATTGCTGGGGCTTACCATTGAATTTATCATGTATTATTATCTGGGAGATTTTTCTTTGTTTTCCGAAGGGCGGGCAATGGGAACCATCACAGGGGCAATGGTCAATCTGCTCATAGCAATGGGAATAAGACAGGTGATATGTCGGCGAAGGGTTATGGAAACACAGAACTATTACTTTATGATTCTTGTATTAGCCGGAAATATTGTCTGGATATATGCTCTTGAGAGTGTATCCGGCGAAAATTCGCCAAAAACAGTATTATCACTGGCTATTATGATCGTTGTAGATCTTGGAATGTTCTATTTGTATGACCGTTTGGGAGAAGCTTATCAAGATAAAATGCAGCAACGGCTTTTAAAGGAACATATGATGGCCTATCAGGAGCAGATGCATATCATGCAGCAGAATCAGAAAAAGCTGGATTTTTTGCGGCATGACATGAAAAACCATATGTATCTTCTGCAGACATATCTTAATGAAGGAAGGTATGATAAGGCACAGGAATATGTAAATAAAATGAGTGAGCATTTGCAGACGGAGCATAAGTATGTGAATACGGGGAATCTGGAACTGGATATGATTTTGAATCATAAACTGGCAAAAGCGGAGGCAATGTCCTGTCAGATTCAGTCGCAGATCGTGATTCCGTGCCAGTTGCCAGTGGATGGATATGACTGGAATGTTTTGTTTGGAAATCTGTTGGACAATGCAATTGAGGCAATGGAGCAGATAAAAGATCGTTTTTTGGAGATTCGGATACAATATGACAGGGGAATTCTGGGGATACAGGTGAAAAATACGTTTGATGGAAAAGTCAATAAACAGGGAGAACGTTTACTGACAAGGAAGAAACAACAGGCATTGCATGGAATCGGTATGCAGAATATTTCAGATGTTGTAGACAAATACGGGGGATGGAAATCTATAAATATCGATGAAAATATATTTGAGGTTCAGATTGTGTTATATCTTTGAAAAAATCCCATGGTGTATGCTATGGGATTTTTAATGCAGATTTTGACGAAAATCAAACCAATTTTAACATGCAGAAAGAATAATGGGAAAAATGAAGTATAGTATACACAAGAGAGGGGAAATAGCCATGAAAAATATTTTAAAAATAATGCTTATGATGATTACAATTTATACGATAACAGGTTCTGCTGTGTATGCCGCGGAAATACCGGTTTCAGATCAGGATCAGTTAATAACGAGCCGTGATTGGACAGAAATCAGTAATTTACAGGATGAAATGAAAAAAGAAGAGCCGGATGCAACCATCGATTATGACAAGGCATTAAAAGTATATGTGGATTGTAATCTTATAAAATTGCAGACGGCAGATACGAAAAAACTCACAAGTGCTCTGGAAAGTGCAAATTATGTATGGGTCATTCCTTTTAAAATGGAAAAGACATATGGAATGTTTACCGTAGCCAAAGGACTTCCTTTGAGTGAAGAAGCAAAGTCTGTATTGACAAAAGCAGAACAGGAAGAAGTAAAAAATCATGCTGGAAAATGGATGATTACAGAGACAGCAGAACATACAGTGGAACCTTACTATGATATACTTCTGGAAAAACGAGAGGCATTATCGGACTGTACGAGAGTAGTACTGGTGGGAAGTCAACCGGGAATGAGACAGCCGGTTGCACTTGGGATGGATGATGAAACAGCACGTATCTGGATTTCGTTGGGGTATCAGTATCCGGTTATGGAGAAAATTCCGGAAACTCAAAATGTGGAAAGCGGTGTCTATTCATTTGATTCTGTAGCGGAGATTTCAGATACTTATATTGAAGATTCTGAGGTAAGTACAGGAGCTGGAGTACAGAGCAGAAGTTCGATGAAATATGTGGCTGGCATTGGAATTATAGTGATAGGAAGCATATTAATCCTTAGTGTTTTAAAGAAAAAGAAATTGGAGGATTATGAATGAAGAAAATCAGTCTGTACTTATTAATTTTTACAATGCTATATTGTCTGTGTGCGTGTGGAAAAAATTCTGATGCAAAATCAAACAGTAGAGAAGATGATGGCAGAAAAGAACAAAAGATAATCATATCATCAATTCAGGTTGCTTCAAATACGAAGGTTATGCGTGCAAAGGTGTTCCTTCCGAACGTAAAATCTTTGGAAGGAACAAATTATTGGTTAGGTGGGTTAGATACTACCAGTAAGGTGGATGTAATAGATACAGGTGATGGTATTCAGATCAATGTGTGCGGCTTTTATTCCGATGATACTGCGTGGAAAAATCCGAAAGTATATAAGGGATTTCAATCACCGGATAATTCAAATACGCCATTAAAAAATGTTTTGGTTAATGGAAAAGTTGTTCCAATGAAGGAGAAGATGTTAAAAGCGGATGTTAAGAAAACAAAAAAAACAATCCCTGTTGAAATTACACCTTATACGGTTAGTATTTGTCCCGTCAATGACTGGAGAGAAAAAGGGTGTTTTTATCATGTAGTTGCAACAACAAAAGACGGAAAGCAATATTCCATAGGAGAGTTACCTCTTACCGATGACAGAAAAGGAACTGAAAAAAAGAAACATCCTTTCATGGATGATACAGATCTTGAAGAGCTTGGAGATGGCTATGCATCTGCAAGTGAAATGAAATATTGTGGGGCTCGTTATATTTTCAATCAGAAGATTGATATCACACAGATAGAACAGATAGAAATAATAAAATATAAAATCAGCAGATGATATAGGTATAAAAACAGGTCATAAATTTGTTGACGATGATAGGAAACCATGTTAGGATGATGGTAGAGACTATCAATGAAGTGACAGGGGAATGAGTTTTTGACTCATCCCCCTGTTCTTATTATCAGGAGAAATGGATGAAAAAGAACAATCAGATGAAACCAGACAATGTAGCAAAACGTCTATGGGCATTTTTTATCGTGCTCACCATGTGTATTACCGTGCAGCCTGTCGTGCCGGCAAAGGCGCAGGAGGCTGTGCAGACAGCGGCAAGAACGATCTATACGGAATTTAAACATGGAAATTCTACTCGTTCCGGAGATGGAAGCTATGGAAATCCCTACAATTTATTTGAGGATGCCTATGCGGCTGCCGGCAATGGGGATGAAATCTCAATTTTGGGAAGTGGTGCTTTTTTAAATGCCGAGGCTGCGGAACCGTTTATTTTTGATAAAAGCGTGACCGTCAACGGAAATGGAAATACTTTTTCCAACCGTAAGGGGGGATTTATCCTGAATACGGATGTGACATTTAAAAACATTACGCTGCGGTTTTCCAATCGTCTGCACGATGCAATTTTTGCAAATGGGCATAAACTTGTTCTTGAGAATGTTACGTGCGACAGCGGATTCCGCTATGTAGATATCTTTGGCGGATCCCTTTATGAGAATGGAAAGAATATGGGGAATCATCCGGGATCAGAGGCACAGATTCTGATTACGGGTGGTGGTACCAATCTGGGGAATATTTATGCCGGTTCCATGAATGGAACATATGACGGTAAGACACAGATCGTGCTTGCGCACGTTTCCGGTACGCAAAATGGGGAAATCTATGCATCCGGTGCCAGGGAACCATATGTAAATCAGGATGACTGGTTTTCCACGCAGGAGCCGGATCCACCGGCAGCGGATGGACAATATACGGTTTCCGGCGATGTGGAAATTTCACTTACCGGTTCCGATACGAAACAGGTGTACGGAGTATCTGAAAATCACGCAGGGAAGACATTTCTGACCATAGATACCGACCAGTCCTATACCGGAATTCCAGGTATAAGCAAAGTAGGAAACCTCACAGTAAAGGGCGGTGGAACATTTGCACCGGCAGCGTTGGACAGCTGTACGGTCAGACTGGAAGGGGCAAGTGCGATTGATCTTTCCCAGATGGAAACTCCACAGGTACATTCGATTGTGAGTGCGGATTCAGCAGGAAACCGACTGATCTTAGGGAAAGAACAGAAGCTGAATGTTACAGATACCATTACGGGTGCACTTACATTTGAAACCCTGAATGGAAGAAATGGAAAATCCGGAATTGCGGAGTATGGTCACACCTATCTGGAACTTGGAAGGGCTGCGGATACGGCGGTTTCTTTTATACCGACAGACGGACAGGCGGGGATGACACTGGAACGGACATCGTCTGGAAATGGAGAAATCTGGAAAACCAGTGAGTTGTCAGGGGATGGACCGGTTGCGGTAAAAAATATGACCATAAATAATCCGGTAATTACCACAACGGTTTCAGAGATTTCTGGAGGTAGAAAGTCATATCTGGCAGACGTGAGCTGGCCGGATGAAACAGATGAGACATATAAAGAGTTAATCTATGTTCCGTTACAATATGAAGTGACATTTAATGGGAAAACACTTTCTTCAGAGACGGTTACGAATGATGAAGGTAGTTTTATTTGTATTCCGGATTTTAATTTGATGTTCGAAACGGGAATAGAGGAGAATGCGATCACACTAATGTGCTATCGCACGGCTAATAGTTCTACGGTAAAACCGGGAACCTACCATATCACAATCCGTCCATTTTCAGCAGGTGAACAAATTGAGCAGAAGGTAGTTCTGATTGTAAACAAAGATCCGGATACATCTGGTTCGACGGCTACTTCAAAGGAAACAACCACTACGATAAATGGATTACCAACGGCCGTGTCCATGCAGGATGAACTGAATCTTACCGTGCAGACGGTCTATACAGATAGCAGCTTACAGGGAAAGAACGTGCCGTCTGCTGGTTTTTCGGTATACATTAACCAGACCCCTTATGAAGTATCCGGCATCACACTTCAAAACGGAGAGGCAGCCATAAAGATTCCGGTTTCAGAGGCAAACGGATTTCATATGGGAGAAAATGCAATTACAGTTTCTTATGCAGGAGCAACGAATGAAAACTACAGGGCACTTCCTTCCCAGGCAAACGAAACCGTGACGGTAAATCCAATTGCCGTAAAGATGCAGTATGATACCATCCAGCAGACAGCTGCATACACAGGGCTGAAACAGAGCTGCTTTGTTTCCACGGTAAATGTAGTCCGAAAGGACAACGGAAAGACGGTAGATTCGCAGGTAAAGCCTGAAGTTTTCTATCGGCAGGATGGGAAAAATGTTGTTCCGGTGCAGCCGGGCAGCTATGAGGTGTGGTTTAAAGTAACTGGAAACCAGTACGATGTGATAGAGGAAAAAGTCGGAACCTTTACCATTACAGCGGCGAAACCATCGATTCGCCTTACGGCAGAGACAGAAAACGGTAATTCCGTACATCTGTATGCAAAGGTAGATGGAGTCCGAAATGGCAGTATTCCGCTTGGTTCGATTTCTTTTTATCAGGACGGAACCATAATAAAGGCACAGGAAAAACTCGTATATGGGGAAGCCGATACGGTTGTATCAGGCTTAAAACGTGGCGGTTCTTATCAGTTTAAGGCAGTATATGAGCCGGATGATAAGGATGGACAGACTTATTACGAAACAGTGACAAGTGAAGCCGTGACCGTTACAATCAAAGAGGACAGTTCCACCGGAGGAAGTGGAACAACCGGAGGCGGCTCATCTTCCGGAGGCGATGGAACAACCGGAGGCGGCTCATCCACCGGAGGCGGTGGAACAACCGAAGGCGGCTCATCTTCCGGAGGAAGTGGAACAACCGGAGGCGGCTCATCTTCCGGAGGAAGTGGAACGACCGGAGGTGGCTCATCTTCCGGAGGAAGTTCCGGTGGCGGAAATACTTCGGGTGGTGATACTGCCGGAGGGGGAACACCATCCAACGGAAATAAAACCGATGCAGAAACACCGTCTAACGGAAATACAGCTGGTACAGAAACACCGTCCGATGGAAACGCGGCCGGACAAAATATACCAACCGTGACCGTTACCGGAACCCGGGAAAATAAAGCCATCAAAACAACGGTGACCGCTGATCTGATAAAACAAACCATGGAAGAAAATAATGGAAAACACACAGATGTGACGATCCGGGTCACCGATCCGGCTGGCAACATAAGCTATACACTGACTGTAAATACAGCAGACATACAGACCGGAAACAAGCTGTATGTGTGCGCAAAAGATCAAAAGACAGGTGCCTATGTCCTTGTAAACGACAAGAGTTATACGGTTACAAAAGCCGGAAATGTGAATTTTTCAGCAGATTCCAATAAGAATTACGTCCTTATGGATCAGAAAGATATGGATCAGGTCACAACGAAAATATTAAAAACGGTTACATTGAAGAATAAAACCGTTCAGGTGAAGAAGGGAAAACAAAAGAAGGTTTCTCTGGCAGCCACCTTAAATATGGACAATGTAAAAAGCATTTCTTATCAGAGCAATAACAAAAAAATTGCATCTGTAAACAAGAAGGGTACCATAAAATCGAACAAAAAAGGAACTGCGTCCATTCGCGTGACAGTAACCTTAAACAATGGAAAGACCAAAGTTTTAAAATTAAAAGTCAAAGTCAAATAGCAGATGCAGGAAAAGACAAAACCCCGGAAATAAATATCCGGGGTTTTTGTTTTACCTAGAGAGAAAGTGCACACTGATCAATTTTTTCCAGTTCCTCCTCCGTAAACGGAGCAGAGTTTAACACTTTCAGATTTTCAAGAATCTGTGCCGGGCGGGAAGCTCCGATCAGAACAGAAGTGACCACACCGTCACGGATGACCCATTTGAGCGCCATCTGTGCGAGACTTTCACCACGGGCAGCCGCAATCTCATTCAGGCTCCGGATACTGTTCAGCCGCTTTTCATCGAACTGGTCGGCATGCAGGAAACGTCCGTCCGTGTTGACACGGCTGTCTTTTGGAATACCGTTTAGATAGCGGTCGGTCAGCATACCCTGCGCGAGCGGGCTGAAAGAAATAATTCCTTTCTTCCCATCTGCTGCGGCCTGTTTTAAACCGTTTTCTTCAATGGTACGGTTAAAGATATTGTAGGAATTCTGGTTGATAATAAACGGGCAGTGCAGATCTTCTAAGATGGCAGCCGCGCGTTTCATCGTTTCCCCATCGTAGTTGGACAGACCGACATACAGTGCTTTTCCGCTTCGCACGATCTGGTCGAGTGCACCCATGGTTTCTTCCAGCGGCGTATCCGGATCCATGCGGTGGTGATAGAAAATATCCACATAGTCCAGACCGAGCCGTTTTAAGCTCTGGTCAAGGCTGGCAATCAGGTACTTGCGGCTGCCCCAGTTTCCATAAGGTCCCGGCCACATGTCAAAACCGGCTTTGGAACTGATGATCAGTTCATCGCGGTAGGAAGAAAGCTCTTCCCGAAGGATCTTCCCAAGATTTTCCTCCGCACTGCCCGGCTGCGGTCCATAGTTGTTTGCCAGATCAAAATGTGTGATCCCGTGGTCAAATGCCGTAAAGCACATCTGTCTCATATTTTCATACACACCGGTATCTCCGAAATTGTGCCAGAAGCCCAAAGATACTTCCGGCAGCATCAGTCCGCTGTCACCGCAGCGGTGGTATTTCATGGTTTCGTAACGTGATTCATTTGCGTGATACATAAGAAATCCTCCTTAGTTTGTAAAAAATTTATCATAAATGCCAAATCCAAAGATAAAAAGCACAATCAGCGGCAGAATATAGGTAATGTAGCCGCGCATCCAGTTTTTAATTTTTAATCCTTTTCCGGTATTGGCTTCGGTTGTGTAGTTTTTCCAGCCCCAGCCGTAGCGGCTTGTGCAAAACAGCAGATATACCAGGGAACCGAGAGGCAGGAACAGGTTGCTTACCAGAAAATCTTCCAGGTCAAGCACAGACCCGCCAAAGATTGAAAAACCTTTCCAGTTCCATACATTGTATCCGAGTACACATGGCAGGGAGAGTACAATGATCAGTACCAGATTAACGGCACAGGATTTCTGGCGGCTGCATCCGGTCAGTTCCATACCGCAGGAGATGATGTTCTCAAATACTGCCAGGATTGTGGAAAACGCTGCAAAAAACATAAACAAAAAGAACAGGCTTCCCCAGAGTCTGCCAAGCGGAATATGGTTAAAAATATTCGGCAGGGTGATAAAAATCAGGCTTGGTCCGGAAGTCTGGTCAACATGGAACGTAAAGCATGCCGGAAAAATGATAAGTCCGGAGGTGATAGCAACAAACGTGTCCAGAATGGCAATATTTACCGATTCACCAAGCAGAGAGCGTTCCTTTCCGATATAACTTCCCAAAATTGCCATCGCGCCGATTCCAAGGCTTAACGTGAAAAATGCCTGGTTCATGGCACCCGTAATGGTTTTTGCAATACCGATCTGTTTCATCCGTTCAAAGTCCGGGATCAGATAAAAGGCAAGGCCTTCTTTTGCACCATCCATAAAAAAGCTGTTGACTGCCAGAATGATCATGATGATGCCAAGCGGAATATGGTTAAAAATATTCGGCAGGGTGATAAAAATCAGGCTTG
>QFCH01000194.1_pt1 | contig 17049 bp, 13 predicted proteins | sample 5346071 | NCBI WGS metagenome assembly QFCH01 (sample SAMN09062255, study PRJNA434731) | Human gut metagenome, whole genome shotgun sequencing project. | isolation source: stool timepoint B chromium assembly | host: Homo sapiens | collected 2015
CCAGAGATTTTGGCGTTGTCAAACAGATTCTGTCCGAGAAGCTGTCCGACCATAATTCCCGTACCTGCGTCTGCAAAGGCATTGCCGCAGGTTCGGGAATTATGGTCGGAAAGCTTCTCGGACAGAATCTGTTTGACAAAGCCAAAATTTATGGACGAAAATTCTGTCAGATCTCCTTTGGGGTCGGTGTCATCCATGCCCTGCTGATTTGCATCATTGGTCCTGTGATTATAAAGTTTTTTGTGCTGTCCGATACTGCAAAACATTATTTGATCATCATGTTGATTTTTACCATATTCTATGTTTTTGCCTATTCTATCAATACAATTATTGTATGTGGTATTTTCCCTGCAGGCGGAGATGCCAAATATGATGCAGTCAGTGTGCTTTTTGCAACCTGGTGTTTTTCACTGCCCCTTGCACTGGCAGGAACATTTATTTTCCACTGGCCGGTCATGGTTGTATACATCTTCATGTGCGCAGATGAAATCGTAAAACTGCCCTGGATCTATCCCAGATATAAAAAGTATTTATGGTTAAATAATCTGACCAGAGAAAATACCGAGCAGTAACAAATATCGGCGCCACAGCAAAGAATTACCACGATATGTATGCCCACAGGAAAACCAAAGCAAAACTGAAGATTCTTTTGCTTTGTATGGGCTATAACATCAATAAACTGCATGCAAAGATCCAAAAAGAACGAATCAGCGTTATCTTTTTTCAGTAAAAGAAACTGCTTAAAAATCCAAAGAAACGATGGTATTATTAAGATACGCCAAAAATCCGGAAGGATTCCAAAAAACAAAAGGATTCCCTCTGGATTTTTCTATAGTATAGAGTGAGGGTATCACTCTACATCTAATTTGATGATTTTGCGACACCCTCATAAATATCTTATAATCTCCGGAAAACACAACGAGACAGTTCCACATAAATCCCTTGCTTTGAAAAGCTGGATTTATTTTTTCAGCCATCCATCCAACTGTGTCTGAGCTTCCGGAAGCATGGTACTCATTCCGGCAGCATCCAGTTCTTCCAAAAACTTTGGAATATAGACTTCCGGATCCAACTCCCCAGTATACAGCCCACCTTCATACTGAGCAATCACATTGCTGACCGCAGATACCTGTGACTTAATATTTTCCACATTGACAGTAAAGCCAAAGACCGGACTTTTCTTTGTATTTTCCATGTTATCGGCCATAAATGGAATATCTGAAGCTTTTGTAATGCCATCCATAGAGTACATAATAAACTGATTCCCCATAATACCACAGCTTAAAGCAGCCGTATAAGGTACGGTTTCCATATTTTTTCCTTCCGGCCACAAGATGGACCCGTCCCCTGTTCCTGCATCAACTCAGTCCACATCTTCCACACCAAAAATAACGCTGTTAAGTACGAATTCGTCAGTATAAAGCATATTTAAAACCTTTGCCGCCGCCGAAGGATTTTCACATGTATACGCGATGGACCAGGTCAGAGGAATAGGACTTAACATATCTTTGGATATGGGGATCGCTACGCTTTCAAACGGACTGCCGCCATTTAAGGTTGTCGCTTCCACACTTTCCACATCATAAGCATAACCGATAATCATGCTGGCAGCTCTGCCGGCAGCCATCATATCCGACGGTGTATCTGTAGCCACAGAGGCATCATCGGAAACATAGCCGCTCTGGTTCCACTCATAGGCGATCTGACAGGCTTCCTTAAAATAATCTGTAGCATACATATTCTGCACGGTCATATCATTTCCTACAACACACAGGCCATTGTTTAAATTGCTCACCTCATAATCATCAACACCGGCCAGCACCCGGGCAAGCTGAAAATTATTTCCGGCGCCATTGACTCCAATAGCAGGTGCAATGGCATCCATATCCGGATACTGCTCATGAATTTTTGCCAAAACCTCATCCAAATCTCTTACATTGGTGATTGATGCCCGATCAATGCCCAGATTATCAAATACATCCTTTCTGCAGACCCAATAATAAATCAAAACATTGCCTTTGTAGCATGGTATACCGTATGTCTGTCCGCCATAAATACAGTTTCCCAGAAATTCCTCACCCATCACCTCTACAGCACCTGCCAGCTCGTTATCCAGATAATCATCCAGTGGCAACACCTTATTGTTCTGAACAGCCATATTTAAGCCATCCATAGGCAGATAAATATCAATATCATCGCCGGACACAATCTGCATATCTACCTGAGTTGTATAACTGTTGCCGTCAATAGGATCCAGATCGATTCTTACATCTTCTCCCTTTTCTTCCAGATACTGATTAATAGAGTCTTCAACCTGTTTTGTCCCCTCTTCCGAAGGAACAACCGACAAAACCGGATAAGAAATTTTTACAGTTGTCACATCCGATGAAGAGGATATATCCTGAGACTGTGCCGTGTTTTGTGATGTATTATTTGTATTTTCTCCGGATGAATCCTGACTGTTTCCTCCACACCCTGAAAGTAAAGTTGTCAAAGATGTCGCTGCAGCCAATGCAGCTGCCATTACCTGATATTTTTTCATTCTATTTTCCTCCAATCTTATTAACCTTTCACACCGCCAATAACCACACCTTTAATCAGCTGTCCCTGTATAAACGGAAAGATCAAGGCCACAGGAAGCACAGCAACCATGGCAATGGCCATACGCACACCTACACTTGGCAGATCCAGTCCAGATAAATTGGCACCTTCCGTCAGAGTGGACTGCTGTTTTAACAGATTAATGTTATTCATCAGATTATTTAAATAAACGTTAATACTATAAAGCTTTGTATCCGTAATATAATAAAGACCGTTGGTCCAGTCATTCCAGTAAGCGATACCGGCAAACAGGGCAACTGTAATCATCACCGGCTTTGACAAAGGAACCATGATCCTTGTGTAGATGGTCATTTCGCTGGCGCCATCTACCCGGGCAGCCTCCAAAATGGCATCTGGAATACTGGCTGTATAATAATTACGGACAAGCAGTATATTCATCCCTCCCATCAGATAATTGGGAATAATCAGTGCCCATATGGTATTACGAATGTGGAAAACCTGAGTCCATATAATATAGGACGCCGTCATACCACCATTAAACAGCATAGTAAAGAACACAACAAAAGCAAACACGTTTCTCCATTTAAAATCCCTGCGGGCCAGCGGATAAGCAAACAAAGTTGTAATTAAAACATTTGTAAAAGTTCCCACCACTGTAACAATAATTGAAATCATATATGCATTAAAAATCGTATCTCTTTTCGCCCATAAGTACTGGTAGGCTGCAAAATTCACCTTTTGGGGCCAGAATTTATAGCCCTCTCTGATCAGTGTCTGTTCATCTGTAATCGAGGCGCTAATCATCAGTACAAATGGAGCCAAACAAATCACGGTCCAGACCAGCATCACAATTAAAGCAATGAGACGAAACCGACGATCTGAATCCCATTTTTTCATTTTGTACAACCTCCTAAAACAGTGCGCTTTCCCGGTCAACCCTGCGAACAACGCCATTGGCAATCAACACCAAAACGAAACCGATCACAGCCTGAAATACACTGGCCGCAGATGACATACTCACATCATTAAGTTCCATCAAGGCACGGTAAACGTAGGTATCGATGGTCTGTGTAGTGGAATAGAGCATCCCTGAATTCATAGGTACCTGTAAAAACAGACCAAAATCCGAATTAAAGATTCGTCCTACAGACAAAAGCAACATCAGAATAATCATTGGCCGGATAATCGGCAGTGTGATTCCAAAGATTTGTTTCATCTTTCCTGCGCCGTCAATTTTTGCCGCTTCATACAGACTTTTATCGATGCCTGAAATGGAAGCAATGTAAATAATCGAACCATAACCTGCTGTTTTCCAGAAATTTACAATGGTCAAAATAAACGGCCAGTACTTTGCTTCCTTGTACCAGTTAATTCCGTCTCCGCCTAAAATAGAATTGTTTACAAAACCATTACTTCCCAGAAAAGCGAATACAAGATAAGCAACAATAATGATGGAGACCATGTTTGGAAAACAGATTGCGGGCTGAATAAATTTAGCAATTTTAAGCTTTCCGATTTCGGTCATCATAATTGCAATGGCCAGCTGAAGCACAAGTCCCGCAAAAATAAATACCAGATTATAGCAGAGTGTGTTTCTGATCATGATAAATGCATCTTTTGTTTTGAATAAATATTCAAAGTTCTGGAATCCACACCAATCACTCTGTAAAATACCTCTGGCAAAATCCAGATCCTTAAAAGCAATGGTAATACCAAACATTGGCAGATAATTGTTTGCCAACAGATAGATAAGACCCGGAAGCATCATCAGAATCAAAGGAACATAGCTGATTCTTTTGGATTTTGACTTTCGTTTTAATCTTTCCGGCATTTTCTTTTCCCTCCCCTTTATGTTTTTGATACATCCATTATAAAAATTATACCGTGAAAAATCCTATAAAAAAGTATGGTTTACTTTCATTTTTAATCCGCCATATACCACCGTGTCTCATGTTCTTCCAGGTGATCCAAATGACTTCTCATGTAGGATATAAGCACCTTTTCTACGGAAAAAGAAAGCAAAAAACAGTACGCACATGGTACGGCCATCACAGCCGGCGGCCACAAATACATCAAAACCACAGCACCAGCCAGAGTAAACATAAGCGGAATCAGTGTTTTTAAATTTCCAAATGAAAAAGCCACAGCCAGCCTCATAGCAGAGATGAGCGACAGCTTAAATCTTGAGATTACCGGAATCAGATACAGACTGACACAAGCAACGAGTAGCAGGCTTACCATCCAGAATACAACAAAAAATTTACTTACCATTGTCCCGGAAACCGCAGCTTTTGAAAAATCATAGGATGTATACAGCAAAAATCCAATCAGCAGATAAAGTACACTTAAACCCATCCCCTGTCTTACATTCTGTTTAAACCCGTTTATAAAATCTCTAAACGGGTAACCGGCCTGCCGGCGTACCACCTTCACCGATGCATAGTACAAAGCAATCGTAGCCGGCACAATCGTTACTACAGGAATAGAAAACAAAAGCCAGAGCACACTTAAAATCACCATATCTGCAAATTTTGTCAAGCCTTCCATAAACGAATTATTTAAAAACGACATCTTTTCCCCTACTTTCCTTTGATTGTATTTTTCCATGCAAAGGGCGTCATTTTACAATACTTTTTAAAAACTGTGGAAAAATACGGTATATTTTCAAAGCCAACCTTCATGGCAATATCTGACACATTATCATTTGTATCCACAAGAAGTTTTTTTGCCTGCTCAATTCTTCGGCTATTGATATACTCTCTCAGAGACATCCCTACCTCATCATGAAACAGCTTACTCAAATAAGTCGGGGCAACACAGATGGCCTGGGCAATCTCATCCCGACCAATGTTTTCATTGTAATGTTCCTCGATATACCGCTTAATCCGCCAGATCACCGAATCCGATTCTTTAATCTGCTCAATTTCAGACACTGTGCAATCATACAAATAACTGGCATACCGAATCATATCAACCGCCGAGTTTTCTGCCTTTTTATTTAAAGTACAAAAAGTTTCATTTTGAAACAGCAAATTGGCCTGTATATGGTTTTCATAGAGATATCCATAAAAAACCTGCATCAGATCATGATGAATGGCTCTCATATGCTCAAGTCGCAAATATCCGGCAGAATCGTACTCTGTCATTAAAAACTTTAAATAAACAAGGAATCCTGTTTTCTGACGGCTTTGTATGAAACCTCCAATCTTTTCCTGACGCAGCTGCACATTAAACTCCGATTTATGACTTTGCATATCTTTAAGAAGCATAACACTGGAATGATTGGCCCGGTTTTCCAGAAAAACCTTATCTACGATCTTCTTTTTATCTCCAAAAGCCATCAGACATACCGGATCAGAAACAACGCAGGATACCGGAATTTCCAAATATTTATCGCATACTGAAATCAATCGCTGACACCGTTCCCGAACAGATGTTTCATCATATTTACCTGTAGCAATAGGTAAAATCAGTGTATAAAACGGGGGAATCGTATTCATGACAGCCGATGCGTCATTCACATTATCACAAATAATCTCTGTAGCCAGATTTCTGAATACAAAATAAAATTCCGACTCCGAAAGCTTTTTATGATCCTCTATCAATCCTTGATTCACACCGGCATAAACCAGGTAGTAAGGCTGATCTACATTAAAGGGCAGCCGACGTTTTTCCAAGATCCGCTCCAGATAATCTCTATCTTCGATTAACATTTTATTTAAAAGCTGGTTCATAAAAGACTGAATCGCATCTGCCGCTTCTGACGTCGACGCCTGCATGGCCAATGTCTGCTTTTTTCTGCATTTTAAAACGATTTTAAGCAATACAGCAAGCAGTTCTTCGGCTCTGAATGGTTTTAATAAATAATCCGCAGCTCCAAATCTTAACGCTTTCTGGATGTAAGAAAAATCATCATGACAGGTGAGAAAAACAACCTCCGGCTTTTGTATATCCTGCTGACTGATCATTTCCAGCATCTGAATTCCATCCATCTGAGGCATTTCTATATCACTGAAAATAATATCCGGATGTTGTTCTTTCATAATATTCAGTGCCATTTCCCCGTGATACGCCGTGTATACCTCTGAAATATCATAATCCTTCCACGGTATGGAATCTTCGATCAGCTGCGTTGTTCTCGGGTCATCATCCACAATCAGTACTTTCATCCATAAGGCTCCTTTCCTCGGGAATTCTTATTTCTACAATCGCCCCTGAGGGCACACCATTAGATATGTGAAGCAAATCAGCTCTGCCATAAATGAGCCTTAATGTACGCTTCACATTACTCAGTCCTATATGGCAGCCGTCCTCATCAGCTGGCAGCAGCTCTCCGTTATACAGTTTAAGCTGTTCCGGCAAAAATCCCCTGCCGTTATCTTCTACAATGACCCTAAAGCCCTTAAAACTAGTTCCGTCATTATACACTTCACACTTAATTAAAAGAATCAAAGGTTCTGACAGCTTCATGGCATATTTAAAAGTATTTTCCACAATGGTATATAAAAGTAAGTATGGGATTCTTGCATATTCCAGGTGGGGATCACATTCAGACATCATCATGCAGGAATCCCTGAAACGAATTTCCTGCATCTTAACATAATTTTCAATATGCTTTAATTCATCCTTCAAACTCACCATTCTTGTCTGAATTTTCATCATATAACGCATATGCTCTGACAAATGACTCAGATATTCTCGTATGGCTTCACCGCTGTCCTGATAAGTCATGGTGCTCACCGTTGTCATGGCATTCAGATAAAAGTGCGGTCGAAGCTGTGCCCGAAGCTGACACAGCTCCATGTCCTGCTGCGCCAGCTTTTTCTCATAAAGTTCCATCCGGACTGCAACAATTTCCTGAAATAAATATTTCAGGGTTGACTGTAAAACATAAACTTCTTTAATCTGTGCATCCGTCTCGATGGACACCCGTCCCAGATTCACTTGAGATTTTTCTGCAGTCGATGCCAGATTCTTAATAGGTCGGATAACCCAACGATTTAGAACATAATTTTGGAAAAGAGTACTAAATACACACAACATTCCTACCAGTACCAGCACAAGAAAAACATTCTGCCGCTGTATTTCCAGATAATCCACCCGAAAAGAACCAGAAAGTTGCAATCCTGAACCCAGCTCCAGATTTTGCAGTTTCACAGTCTTTCCATGGACATCTCCATCCGAAGGCTGGACAGAGCACGTATGGTTCCTGGCATCACTAAATGTAAGAAAGCCATTCTGATCTTCGGCCACCTGATAGAAATCATGAAAAAGTATTTCACATTCCACCGCTACCCCCACATATAAAGAAGCCGCCTTATAATAATAAACGAGAAAACAATAATCCTGATCACCTACACGCTTGATCACCCAATCATTGGTCGCCTCGTCAGATGAAAGCCGATCTGCATTTTCCCGTATGTAATCCATCAACTCTATTTTTTCCTGTCCTGCAGAAAGAACGGCACTGTTGAGCATGTAGTCATCTTCACGATAGACGAATAAATATTTCATATCTTCATACAAAGCGACCTTTTCCTGAATCGCCGATCGAACGGCAACCTTATTCACATATTTATCGCCTGGATTGTCTCCCCAGAGACCGTTGCTGTTTAAAACGGTTCGCAGCAGCTCCGTAACCTGTTTTGTATCCATATCCAGCTGTTTTCTCAGTTCTCTGCCATACATAGCCATCTGATTGTTTTTTTCCAGGGCAATATCCAAAACCGATTGCTTATAGTAATAAAAACCTGACATTCCAATAAAAAGCAGCACAAAGGCGAAAAGAAAAATCTGGGCAGTAATCATAACAAAGAGCAGGGATTTCTTTTTTTCCTTCATTTTCACAGTCATCCTCCTTCAGACCTCCAAAATAAATAACGGTGTCTTAACAGTATTTCGACTTCATGCTACTTTAAAAAGCGCTATATGTCAAATGCATTTGCACTTAACGTTTTTTCCGGTATTCATGCCAAAAAGCATAGATTCCTCAGTGGTGATTTCCAGCGCATTTTCTGTAAAGGTAAAAATTCTTTTTTGTTCGCTGCACGTTTCAACCCATCGGGTAACAACCTCCAACTGATCGTCTCTGATCCAGGCACCACTGGCCAAAACCTGCGTCACAGTTCCCTGGGACAGCCGATTGTACCGTCTGGTTCCATCCATTGCGATTTCCAGCCTTCCGCCTCCATTATCCTTCCAGGATAAAATACAGCAGTCATCTTCAAAAGTCATAGAAAATTCCGAAGTACCCGAAACGGCCGGAGAACCGGTCATCATCTGCCCATAACTTACACCGGTCAAATCAAAGAGGCCGTCCTCTACCCTGTAAGAATGCCCTGTAATTTGAGAAACCAGCGGACTGTAGGGTGCATAAACCGGATTTGGCAGCGCAAGCCGCTTCATACGCTGCTTTAATTTTTCATCTTCAATTTTCTGATCTTCTTCATAAATTTTATCAGCTGGATGATCTTGAATCCGCTCCAGAAATGCCCATATTGTATCCAGAGTAGCCTGTGCCCAGTGGGCACCCTGAGCATTTTCCGTGATTGCTATAATCATATCCTTATCCGGAACTACAATCGTAAACTGCCCCATGGCACCGTCTGCCCGATAAACACCTTTGGGCCGACACATCCAGATCTGATAACCATAGCCCACAAAATTATCTTTGGCCGGCGGATTAACCCTGGCCTCGGATGCAGACTCATTTTGCAGTGAAACCGCTGCCTTCACATATTCCGGTGCCAGAATCTGCTCTCCATCCCATACGCCGCCATCTGCGTATAATTTCATCAGTCTTAGATTATCCTCCAGAGTGGCAAAAAGACCGCCGCCACCAATTTCCAGGCCATCCGGCATATACAGCCATCTGTGGTTGTCTGACAGAATACCTATTTTATCATACAGCCTGGGCTTTAAATACGCATGAAGGCCCATCCCTGTTTTTTTCTTTATAATAGCCCCTAAAAGGGATGAACCTGTACTGTTATACATATAAGTTGTCCCCGGTTTATGACAAACCGGTGTCGCCAGAAAATCTCTGATCCATGTTTGGGTTGGCCTGGGCATTTCATCCATTCCGCAGCCCATACAAAGCACATCATGAACGGTCATAGCCTTCAGATTGTCTGATGGATCTTGAGGTATTTCATCAGGAAAAATATCCACAATCTTCTCATTCAGTTTAAGCAGACCTTCTGTATAAGCGATTCCAATGGCGGTAGCCGCATACGTTTTTGTATGTGACTGAAGCCCATGGCGTACCCCTGGGCCATAGGGATTCCACCATCCCTCTGCACAGATCTTGCCATGTCGCATGATCATCAGACCATGAGGCTCAGTAAACCCCATTTCCAGCTGATCCAAAAGCCACTGAATATCCCTTGAGTCAATACCCACATCAGTCGGTGCAACCCGCTCAAATTCTTTTCTCTGAACCATTTAAATTTCCTCCTCCAATCATTCTATAGCGTAGTTTTAACAGCTTGTCTTCTGTTACATTCATTATAAAAATCTGCTTAATAGGAATCTTATAAAAAAGTATGTTTTGTTTTCATTTTTAATAAACAGCCTGTATTTTTAAATTTCTACAATAAAAAACAGGCAGGATTTCTTCCTTTAAGAAGAATCATCCTGTCTGTTTTCATTCATGGGATTCTATTCTAGTTAAACGATAAAAGCATTTGCTCCAGATCCTTTTGCCACAATGTGACACAGGCATCGCTTGGCATGCGAAGATCTCCCCTTGGCGATACACCAACCGAACCAACCTTTGGTCCATCCGGCAGGCAGGAACGCTTAAATTGCTGAGAAAAGAAGCGCCAGTAAAACTTTTTCAGCCATTTAAGAACCGTTTCAGGCGTATACATCCCCTCAAAGGCATGGCAAGCCAGCCGATAAATTTTAGAAGGCAAAAATCCAAAACGCATGACATAGTATAAATAAAAATCATGAAGCTCATAGGGCCCTACAAGATCTTCTGTTTTCTGCACAATCTTTCCGTCCTCTGGAGGAATCAGTTCTGGGCTCACCGGTGTATCCAAAATATCCTTAAGTGTTTTGGAAAGCAGACTGTCTGTTGTCGTATCTGCCCAAAAACCTACAAGATGACGAACAAGAGTTTTTGGCACAGAAGCATTGACACCATACATAGACATATGATCTCCGTTATAAGTTGCCCACCCCAGTGCCAGCTCGGACAGATCCCCTGTGCCGATCACCAGGCCGTCATACTGATTGGCAATATCCATAAGCACCTGTGTACGCTCTCTGGCCTGGGCATTTTCGTAGGTCACATCATGACAATTTTCATCATGACCGATATCTTTGAAGTGCTGACGGACAGCCTGCCGGATATCCACTTCCTTAAGCGCAGCCCCAAGGGTCTCCACTAACAGGCAGGCATTACGATACGTTCGGTCCGTCGTGCCAAAACATGGCATTGTCACGGCAATAATATTTTTCCGGTCAAGTCCTAAAAGATCAAAAGCTCTCGTAATCACCAGCAGGGCCAGCGTAGAATCCAGTCCTCCTGAAATCCCCACAACAGCGTGACTGCAACCGGTATGCGCCAGTCTTTTCTTTAAACCCATGGCCTGAATATTTAAAATTTCCTCGCAGCGGCTGTATCGTTTATTCACATCTGAAGGCACAAAAGGTAATGGATCTATAAAGCGGGTCAGGGCCGTTCTGGTGACTTCCAGCTGAAATGGAATTTCCAGATAAGCATTCTCTTGAGACGTTCCCACATATTCTGTGCCTACCTGACTTTGATCCCCTCCCGGAAATGTATTCATCCGCCGCCGCTCATTGGTTAGTTTTTTAACATCCAGCTCCGTCATGGTCAGCCCTGAGCCAAACCGATGGGACTGAGCCAGAATTTTTCCGTTTTCTCCGATCATATTATGACCAGCAAAAACCAGATCCGTGGTGGATTCCCCTTCACCGGCATCCGCATAAACATAACCGCACACCAGCCGGCCCGACTGACCGCTTACCAGACTTTTTCTGTAGCTGTCCTTGCCTGTCGTCTCATCACTGGCAGACAGGTTGGCAATAACTGTGGCACCGTTTAGAGCTGCACCGATACTTGGCGGTGCCGGCACCCATAAATCCTCACAGATTTCAAAAGCCAGCTTAAATTCCGGCAGATTCTCACATTTAAATAAAAGCCGGGTACCGATCCATGTCTGCTGCCCGCAAATCTGTACGCTCACAGGCCGATCATTGCCTGGACAAAAATGTCTGGCCTCATAAAACTCCGAATAATTGGGAATATTTTTCTTTGGAACAAGGCCCAAAAGCTTTCCCTTACATATAACCGCAGCCACATTATAAAGCTTTCCTCCGATTTCCAGAGGCAGACCTGCCCCGATGACCATATTAAAATTTTCTGAATACCTGATCAGCTCCCTGAGGCCATCCAGAGCACCCAAAAGCAGTGTATCCTGTAAAAACAGATCGCCGCATGTATAACCGGTAATCCCCAGTTCCGGAAACACGATAAGATGAACGCCTGCCCTAGCGGCCTCATCGATCAGCGCCTTCATATGGTCCACATTATATTCACAGTCAGCCACTCTCAAATCAGGAGTTGCTGCGGCTACTTTGATAAATCCATCAATCATTGGTCCAATCCTTCCTTTTTACGGGTATCAGCTTTATGGATATCAGCCAATCACATCCGCCATAGAATACATGCCCGGTTTCTTATCCTTAAGAAATACGGCAGCCTCCAGAGCACCCTTTCCAAATATGGCCTTGGAGTAAGCCGTGTGCTTGATTTCCACCACCTCATCAGGTCCGCAGAAAAAGACTTCATGCTCACCTACAATCGTACCGCCCCGCACTGCCTGGATACCGATCTCCCGGCGATCCCGCTTAGCACGCTCCCGGCTGCGATCCAATTTATAGGTATATTCGTTATTCATGGCTTCATTCATAGCCTCAGCAATAGCCAGTGCTGTTCCTGACGGTGCATCCAGCTTTTTATTATGATGCTTTTCCACAATCTCCATATCATAGCCAGCCGATGCCAATACCTTTGCAGCTGCAGCTGCCAGTTTGAAAAGGGTATTCACACCAAGAGACATATTGGCCGAGCGAAGCACAGGAATTGTTCTGGAAGCCATGGTTACAGATTCAAGCTGTGCATCACTCAGGCCGGTCGTACACAATACCAGAGCGATTTTATGCGCAGCAGCCCAGGCCACCAGTCCATCGACGGCCCCTGCTGTGGAAAAATCCACAATCACATCAGCCTGTACATCGCAGGACTGCAAATCCGTAAAAACCGGATAATCTGTATTTCCCAAATCTGACCTGTCGATTCCAGCAACAATTTTTATATCTTCCCTGTCTTTTGCCAAACGGCTAATCACCTGTCCCATGGCTCCATTGCAGCCGTGCATAATTATATTTGTCATAGAAATCCTCCTCATAAAGCTTTTCATAAGTTTACCATATTTTTCAGGCTGAGAAAACCTTAATTACATGCAAAAACAGCAGGATCCGGAAAACCGTTCCTGATCCTGCCATCCATTTTCTACAGCTGTGATGTCACAAAAATATCATAAATTGCCCGGATCGCTGTTTCGAAATCGCTGTTTTTCACACCAATAATGATATTAAGCTCACTGGATCCCTGGTCAATCATTTTTACGTTCACCCGGGCATGTGCCAATGCCGAAAAAATTCTTCCGGCGGTGCCCCGGGTGGCACGCATGCCTCTGCCCACAACGGCAATCAGTGCCAAATCCGATTCCAATTCCAGGTCATCTGGATTCACGGCCCGATGAATACCTGCAATCACCTGCTGTTCCTTTTCAACAAATTCCTCCTGATGAACAAACACCGTCATCGTATCAATCCCTGAGGGCATATGTTCAAAAGAAATCCCGTTATCCTCAAAAACTTCCAGCACCTTACGTCCAAAACCGATCTCCGAATTCATCATCGCCTTGTCAATGCTGATAGAAGCAAAGCCCCGCTTGCCTGCAATGCCTGTAATTGTATATTTGGGACTGTGGCAGGTGCTTTCCACAATCAGAGTTCCTTTTTGTTCCGGTGCATTCGTATTTCGAATATTAATAGGAATTCCCTCTTTTCTCACCGGGAAAATTGCATCTTCATGAAGCACAGTAGCCCCCATATAGGAAAGCTCTCTTAACTCTCTATATGTAATGGTTTCGATCACCTCAGGATTATTGATAATTCTAGGATCAGCCACTAAAAATCCCGGGACATCCGTCCAGTTTTCATAAAGATCGGCCCGGATCGCCTTAGCCACCAAAGACCCTGTAATATCTGATCCGCCCCTGGAAAAGGTTTTCACCTTACCGTCATCTGTGGCACCATAAAAGCCGGGAATAACCGCATGTTCCACATGATTCAGCCGGTCAGACAGACACTGATTGGTTTTCTCTCCGTTAAGATTACCGTTTTCATCAAAAAAGATGACGGTGGCCGCATCTATGAATTCAAACCCCAGATAAGCAGCCATCACAATACCGTTTAAATACTCCCCTCTGGAAGCCGCATAATCTTTTCCGGCCTTGCTTTCAAACATAGTTTTAATCTTCTCAAATTCATTATCCAGCGATAATTCCAAACCAAGTCCCTGAATAATCTCATCGTATCTGGCCTGTATTTTAGACAGCAATTCACCAAAATCCTGTCCATCCACGGCAGCGGCATAGCAGCTGTAAAGCATATCCGTTACCTTTGTATCTGCGGCAAAACGCTTGCCGGGTGCCGAGGGTACCACATATCTTCTGGACTCATCCTCGCGGATAATCGCCCCAACTTTTTTAAACTGCAGCGCACTGGCCAGTGAACTTCCTCCGAACTTAACAACCTTTTTCATGAATCCCATTCCTCCTGTGTAAGCGTTATTCATCTGTCATCCCATCACTTGCCGGCAAGCTTCAGACCAAAATCCTTCATAGCCTGAGCCAACTTTGCCTCATTGGCGGGCTCCATTGTTGTCAGCGGCAAACGCAAAGGTCCGGCGGACATTCCCAGAAGATTCATAGCCGTTTTCACCGGAATCGGATTTACTTCGCTAAAAAGGGCATTAATCAAAGGAATCGCCTTCAGCTGCATGGCACAGCTTTCTGCCACCTGACCGGACAGGTATTTTTCTACAATATCATGAGTATAATGCGGGGCCACGTTAGACAGCACAGAAATCACACCTACGCCTCCCAGAGAAAGCAGCGGAACAATCTGATCATCATTGCCGGAATACAGATCAATACATCCTTCAGCCAGACTCATCAGCTTTGCCACCTGAGAAATATTTCCGGAAGCCTCCTTGATAGCCACAATATTATCACATGTCTTTGCCAGTGTCACCGCCGTTTCAGGGGCAATATTAATTCCTGTTCTGCTCTGTACATTATAGAGAATAATCGGCAGATCCGTATGCTTTGCGATCTGGGTATAATGGGCGATCAGTCCGTTTTGTGTGGCCTTATTATAATAGGGTGTTACAATCAAAGCACCATCGGCGCCCAGAGTCTGGGCTTCCTTAGTCAAATAGATTGCTGTCTGCGTATCATTGGAGCCGGTACCTGCAATCACAGGGACTCTTTTGCCCGCCGCTGCCACTGCAACCTTGATACATTCCACATGCTCAGGCTCAGACAATGTCGATGACTCTCCGGTTGTTCCGCAAATAATAATCGCATCTGTTCCATTTTCAATCTGCCAGTCCACGATATGCTCCAGCTGCTCGAAATTCACTTTTCCGTCTTCGTACATTGGTGTCACAATGGCAACACCTGCACCTTTAAAAATCGCCATAAATCATATCCTCCTTTAGTTCATAAAGCTTACAGGAATTGATAAAAAGTTCCCATATTACAGCAAAAAGCCGGCTGTGAAGCCGGCCCGGTAAGAATAATGAAAAATGCGCATCTGAAAACACATGTGCATCTTTACATTCTTTAAAGCAGCACTCCATCTTTCGATGACAGTCACACAGCTTTTTACTGTATGCCCAGAAATATATACTGCAGGATATATAATTCTTCGGCATCGTACCCTTTCATACTGACTCAACTATGCCTGCCATATCTTCAGCATTACTGATGTAAAATGCGCCTCTACTTAAAAACTCTTTTGTACTTTAATTGGTTAATTTATTATTCACTGAAAGATTATCACTTTTTCTTTACATTGTCAATTCTATTTTAAAAAATTATACGGATAATTGATCCGATTTAATAATTTCCATTCTGGAAACATAATCCGCATAATCCATCAGATGGTCAGGCAGATTTCTGCCGGTCATAATCAGTTCAACGGACTCGCTTTTTCGTTCTATCAGACGAATCAGATCTTCAACGCTTATAATTCCCAAATCCACCAGCCCAAGGACCTCATCAAGGACAAGGACATCGCACTCTCCGATCGATAAAACCTTATGCACAAAATTCAGGCCATTGAGAATATTTTGAATTTCATCCTTTTTCTCTTCTTCATTAAGATTTTCAAAATATCCATCCGCTTTCTCAAACCGGAAAATTTTCATTTCAGGTTCAAGACGCTGAAGATATTCCAGATTTCCATCCATCCTTCCTTTTAAAAACTGCACAACAAAAACTTCACGGCCCTCACTGGCACAGATCATGGCCCGGCCAAGGGATGCCATAGACTTACCTTTTCCCTCGCCGAAATAAATTTTGATCAATCCATTATTCAACATTTTCACCTCATCCAAAACACCGGTCTGACGGTGTTTCGCTTGTAAGATTCCCTCATCAGCGGTTTTATCAGTCCCACCTTAATAGTTAATACCACATGTTTGTGAAAACGTCAATAAAAAATCCTCAAAACAAACGGATTTATGCCTCCACACATTCAATTTTACTGACAGAAATCTCATAAGCCGTTCTTTTTTCCACTGTATCCCCATCCAGTTTTTTCTGATAAGTTCTGCTTTGAATCCGCCCCCAGAGATGAATATGTTCACCTACCTGAAATTTTCCGGCAAATCGTGCATTGCGTCCCCAGCAAATACACGGCAGGTAATCGGATTTTCCATACGGACGATTCACCGCAAGCAGCAAATCCGCAATCTCTCTTCCGAGAGGTGTCATTCGGTAAACCGGCTGTTTGCATATATAACCGTTTAAGTACACACTGTTTGGCTTCACACATTCCGCATCCTCTCCCAGAACTTCAAATTCACGGACAAACACAGAAAGAATCAGCCGGTTGTGTCCCTCCTCATGTTTATTGTAAGATCGAAACTGCCCCCTAGCCTCTATGGTCTGACCTATGTAATTCTGAGTGACGTCTACCAGGCGTTCAGATACCATCAGCGGAATACGGTCTGCCATGTTGCTTAAACGATTCACAACAATTTCCATCATGTAAAACCCTTCTCCGAAAACCTCATGACTGTACGTAAATTCCGAATCCACCACTCCTACTACACATACCTGATTATTGTCCAGCACCTTATCTGCCATCGCTTTC
>QFCH01002690.1_pt1 | contig 17040 bp, 16 predicted proteins | sample 5346071 | NCBI WGS metagenome assembly QFCH01 (sample SAMN09062255, study PRJNA434731) | Human gut metagenome, whole genome shotgun sequencing project. | isolation source: stool timepoint B chromium assembly | host: Homo sapiens | collected 2015
GCGCGGCGAGCACCTGGGCGGCGCGCCTGGGAGAGCCCGTACCGACGAGCGCGCCCTCCGGCAGGGATGCCAGGGTCGCCCCGTCGGCCGCGCACAGGGCGTCGCGGGGGTCTTCGCGCTGCGGGACGGCCGCGATGCGCAGGCCCGGCGTGGGGGCGGTGGGCAGGTCCTTGAAGGAGTGGACGGCCAGGTCGCACTCTCCTCCGAGGAGGGCGAGCCGCAGCTGCGCCGCGAACACGCCGACTCCTCCGAGCGCGGCCAGGGGCGCGGCGGACACGTCGCCGTGGGTGCGCACGACCTCCAACTGAACGCGCACGTCCTCGCCGAGGCGAGCCCCGGCCTCTTCGATCGCCCGAGCGACGGTGGTGGATTGGGCGAGCGCCAGGCGCGATCCCCTGGTTCCCAGAACGAACGTCCGCGTGGTCATAGCAGTCCTTTCGCGCCCACTCGGGCGTGGGAGACGACGGAGGCGATGCCGGTTCCGGCGACCCAGGCGCCCGTGAGCGCCACGCCCCCCAGGGGACGCACCTGGTCCTCGAGCGCTCTCACGCGGCCGCGATACTCGGGCGGCAGGGGCGGGAGCGTGCCGTTCCAGCGGGCGAGCAGGTGGTCGGTGACGGCCTCGGGCGCGACGTCCACGCCGGTGAGCGTGCGGATATCGCGCAGGGCCCCATCGACGGTGACCGCGGGTTCGGCCTCGCCCAGGCGCCCGTAGGACAGGCGCAGCAGGTGCGTGTGGGGCGGGAGTTGGTCGGCGAGCCAGGGCCACTTGACGGTGAGGTGAGACAAGGCCTTGGCCGCCACCGGCCGCTCGTCGGCGGGCGCGGGCGCGACCAGGAGACCCTGGGAGACAGGCGCGTCGTCCAGCTCGGGGGCGCGCACGGCCAGGGTGAGGCGCGCGATGGGCGCCCCCTCGGGAACGCTCACATCAGGCACGAGGCCGGGGATGCGCGCCTCGGTCAGCAGGCGCAGGGCGGCGCTGGCGCTGCAGGCGAGGACGAGGCGCTCCGTCGTGACGCTCACGCCCGGCCCAGCCGGCACGGGTTCGGCGCCCGGGGTGGACCCGGGCTTGGTCGGCCCGCACTCGAGGGTCCATGCCGCGGCCGCGCGCGTCATCGCGAACGCGCCCGTGCGGGTCAGGACGGTTCCCCCGGCCTCTTCGATGGCGGCCCGCAGCGCGTCGACGAGGACGAACATGCCGCCCTCGACGCAGGCTTCGGGGGTGCGGCGTGATCCCGCGGAGGCCAGGCGCGCAGCGACCGCAGCGGCCAGGGACCCGTGACGAGCAGTCTCGGCGCGCAGCCCGGGAGCAACCGTGTCGGTCGCCAGCATGGTCGGGTCGGCGGTGTAGATGCCCGCGATGATCGGCCGCACCGAGCGCTCCAGCACAGCCTCCCCCATGCGCGCGGTCACGAAACCGGCCAGAGTCTCCCCGGCCTCGTCCATGCCGACGCCGCCGCCCATCGAGCGATCCTCAAGGGCGCGGCGCACCCCGGCCTCACCGAGCACGCGGGCGCAGTCGGGCGCGTCCGGGTGGGCGGGGATGCCCAGGAACGAGTCGCGCAGGAAGGGGCGCAGCTCCCAGCCGCCGCGCAGGGCGGGGGCGTACAGGCGGGCGCCCGATCCGGCGGGCTCGACCGAGGTCAGCCCCAGGGCGTCCACGATCGACGAGGTGTCGGTACCGCGCAGGACGTATGTCTCCGCGCCCAGGTCCACGTCCACCCCGCCAACCGTGCCGCGGGCGATCAGGCCGCCCAGGTAGCCGCGCGCCTCGATCAGGAGGGGGCGCACACCCGCGCGGGCCAGTTCCCACGCGCTCACGGCTCCGGCGATACCTCCGCCGACGACGACCGCGCCGGGGTGGGTGGGGATCGCGTCCAGGGGGTTCATCGAGCCTCACCCAGCTCGTGCACCAGCTCGACGATGCGCGTCAGCACGTCGGGGTCGGTCGTGGGCGGCACGCCATGCCCGAGGTTGAAGACAGGACCGGAGGCGGAGCGTCCGGCATCGAGAATATCTCGAACAGCCTGTTCGATAACAGGCCATGGGGCCTGCAACAGCGCGGGGTCCAGATTTCCCTGTACGGCCTTTCCGGGCACCTGCTCAATAGCCCACGACAGGTCCGTCTTCCAGTCGACACCCACACAGTCGGCCCCGACCTCGGCCATGTCGGACAGGATCGGGGCGCTGCCCGTCCCAAAGTGGATGAGCGGGGCGCGCTCGCCCGTCACCTGGCTGACGGCGCCCGCGACGCGCTGTGCAACCACGCGCGAGTACGGCGCGACGGACTCGCGATAGGTGCGAGGCGAGAGGGAACCCACCCACGAGTCGAAGAGCTGCGCGGCGCTGGCACCCGCCTCGACCTGCGAGGTAATAAAGTCGGCGCTCACGCGCGCACACCAGCTCATGAGAGCGTCCCACGCGCCCGGGTCCGACGCCGCGAGCGCACGCGCCGCCATGTGATCACGCGAGGGACGCCCCTCGACCATGTAGGCGGCCAGGGTGAAGGGGGCGCCGCCGAATCCGATGAGGGGCGTGGACCCCAGCTCGCGCACCGCCGTTGCGACGCCGTCGCGCACGGATTGGGCTCCCTCGGCGCAGTCGCGCGCGCGCCCGGTGGAATCGGTCCAGGAGCCCTCGCCGTAGCGATGGCTCAGCAGCTCGTCGATACTCTCGCGCGTGCGATAGGGGTGGTCGAGGACCGGGCCCACGCCCGGTTCAATCTCGACACCCACCCCAGCCAGGCGCAGGGGGACCATGATGTCCGAAAAGAAGATGCCCGCGTCCACGCCGTGGCGTCGCACGGGCTGCACCGTCGCCTCGGCGGCCACGTCGGGGCGCAGGCAGGCCTCGAGCATGGGCAGGCCAATAGCGGCGCGCAGCTCACGGTACTCAGGCAGGGAGCGTCCAGCCTGACGCATGAACCACACGGGGGTGTTCCCGCGTCGCCCGGTCAGGGCAGCGATCAGCGGGGGCGTCGTCATGTGTCTCCCTCAATTAAATGATGTTTTCATGCGTTAATTCGCGCATTTCCGTCTGTTTCCAGTCTAGTTCAAGACAATTTCTCACACGCCGCAAATGCTTGAATTTTCGTGGCTTTATGTCCATTTATCCGCGGGAGAGCGCCATTTATTTCGCCGACATTCCGAAATGACACGGCGTCACCAACGTAAATAGCTTCTCTCCACTGCCCGCTCTACCCGCGTGCCCTTAAATGGACGCGTTGTGACTATTCATGTGCTTTCCGCGGACCACCGCTACGCCCCCCTTGACGACATCGCCCGACTCTCCGGAGCGACCAACCTCGGCCCCACGCTCATGCGCTCGCTGGCGCAGGTGCGCGGAGTCATGGTCCTGCGCACGTGTAACCGCGTCACCATCTATGTCGACGCCCCGGCCTCGGCCGACCCCCACGCGCTCAAGGACGCGGTAGAGCGCGAGCTCGCCACCGCCGCCCGCGCCCCGCGCGCCGACGTGCAGCTGCAACACCTGTGGGGACGCGACGGCCTCGTCGATCTTTTCGCGACGGCATCCGGCCTGGAATCCATGGTCATCGGCGAGCGCGAGATCGCCGGGCAAATGCGCCGCGCCGCGCGCACCGCCTGGGAGGACGGAACCCTCAGCTGCGACCTGGGACGCGCCGCCGAACGGGCCTCGGCCACCTCGCGCCGCGTCGCCACCGAAACCGGACTGGCGGGGGCGGGCCGCTCGGTCGTCGCCGTCGGCCTCGACATGGCTGCGGATCACCTAGGACCATGGAAGGACGCGCGCGTACTCATCGTCGGCACGGGCGCCTACGCCGGTGCGACCGTCAGCGCCCTGAACGCGCTCGGCGCATCGGACGTGTCCGTCTACTCGACGTCCGGGCGCGCCCAAGAGTTTGCCCGAGGACGAGGCATCGGCTGGGTCGACCGCGCAGGCCTACCCTCTGCGCTGGAGCGCGCCGACCTAGTCGTGACATGCCGAGGGCTCGGAAGCCCCATCCTGACCCGCGACATGGCCGCTGCATCCGGGCCCACCGTGGTCCTGGACCTCGCGCTCATGCGCGACACCGAAAGCTCTGTCGCGTCACTGCCGAACGTGACGCTCATCGACCTGCCGACCATCCAGGCGTCGGTCCCGGCCGCCGATGCCGACGCACTTGAGCGCGCACGCGCCATCATCGACGAGGAGGTCTCATCCTTCGAACGCGGCCTCGGCGCACGCTCCATGGACCCCGTCGTGCGACACCTGCGCTCGCGCGTCTTCCGCATCGTCGAGGAGGAGATCGACCGCCTCGGCGACTCCCCCCTCTCGACCGACGACGCGGCCCGCGCACTGCGCCACCTGGCGGCGCGCCTCATCCACAACCCGACCGTGCTCGCGCGCCGGGCCGGCGAGGAGAGCCAGCAGGAGCGCTACCTGGAGGCCCTCGGCGTGGTCCTCGGCATCGACGAGGCCTCCCTTATTACGGGGGACGACGTGGCCCCTCACGCTTTCTCGCCAGGTGATCACGGCCATTCCCGCGGCGGCGTCTGCCCACACGATGTTCATACACTGGGTGCATGAGCACCCAGAAGAACGATCCACGCGCACTCGCCCTCGGCGTTTCCTGCTACGTGATCTGGGGGTTCTTCCCCCTATACTTCTCGCTGCTCTCCCCCGCCGGCGCCGTCGAGGTGATCGTCCACCGCGCGGTGTGGGGCCTGTTCTTCTGCCTGGTCGCACTCGCCCTGACGGGTTCGCTAAGGAAGATCCGCGCACTGATCGCCGACCGGGGAGCCCTGTGGCGCCTCGCGGTCGCGGGCGCACTCGTCGTCGTCAACTGGTCGGTGTACGTATACGCGGTCCTCGCCGGCCACACGACCGACGCGGCGGTCGGCTACTTCATCAACCCCCTCGTGACGGTCGCGCTGGGCCTCATCGTGCTGCGCGAGCGCGTTACCCCGATCCAGAAAGTGGCTCTGGCCCTCGGCGTCATCGCCGTCGTCATCCTCGTCATCGGCCAGCGCGCGGTCCCGATCGTCTCTCTCACGCTCGCCCTCACGTTCGGCCTGTACTCACTGGTGAAGAAGGATGTCGCCGCGCGCGTCGACCCCCTCGCGGGCATGGCAATCGAAACCGCGGCGGTCTCGCCCTTCCTGCTGGGCTACTACGCGTATCTGGTGGCCACGTACTCCACGTCCTTCCACGCCATCGCGTCTTCTGACGGCTCCGGGTTGTCGTGGCCCGTTCACCTGGCCCTCCTGGTGGGAGCGGGCGCGCTGACGATGATCCCGCTCATCATGTTCGCCTCGGCGGCAAGGGGTTTGACCCTGGGGACGATGGGCTTCCTGCAGTACCTGGGCCCGACCCTGCAGCTCCTCGTCGCCGTGTTCATCTTCCACGAGAGCGTGCCCGCATTCCGCTGGATCGCGATGGGCGTCGTGTGGGTGGCGCTAGCGTGCCTGAGCGCCGACTGGCTGGTCTCCTCCGTGCGCGCCAAACGCCTGGCCCGGGCAGGTCACCAGGACTGAGGCCGGGCACGTCGGGCGGTGGGGGCGGCCGCCATGGCGGGCCCCGGTACAAAACTCCCCCTGCACGGGGCACATCTGGCATCATGCGCGACAATGTTCGCCCAGCGTGGGGCCTTCACAGGCTCACCCGTGACAAAATTCGCCCAGCGCAGCCCCTACTACAGTGTTTTCGCGAAAAAACTCGCCCAGCACGCCACAAACCGCCGATTTTGGGCCATTTTTCGTGCACTGGGCGAACTTTTTCGCGCATTCGCCCACCACCAGACCAAGCAGGGAGAACTTTGTACCGCACGCGGGGCCGGTGCCGGTACAAAACTCTCCCGGCACACACCCCCAGCGAGCCCAACCGGTACAAAACTCTCCTGGCGTATCCAGTTCGGCGGCCCAACCGGTACAAAACTCTCCCGGCACATTGGCCTGGCGGGCCCAACCGGTACAAAACTCTCCCAGCACACCCGAAACCGCCCTTTTTGACCAGTTTTACCCGAGCAGGGAGAACTTTGTACCGCTCCCACCAACAACAAGCCACGCAGGGAGAAGAAAGTCACGCGCCAACACCCCGCCTCACCCCAACAACACGCACCTCCCCCAATTCCGCATGCAATTCGATTGCATGAAACTTCAACAACACTCAGAAACGTTGAAATACCAACGATCACAATTCAAATCCTGAAATAGCCGCAGGGGAATTGCATGCGAAATTGTTGAGAGCCGCACGCCGATGCGGAGGGGGCCGGAGGGTCCGGAGGGCACGGGCAGGCTTCGAGGCGCGGGGCCTGGCCGCGGTGCCGGTGGGCGGTGTCAGGCCCTGGCCGAGCTTCAAAACGACACACCAGCCAAAAGTCGCATGCAATTCGATTGGGTGAAGTTTCAACAAAGTCTGAAAACGTTGGAATTCCAACACTACAAATTCATAGTTTGAAAGAGTCGTGGGGGAATTGCATGCGAAATTGCTAGGGGCGAGCGGTGAGCGCGCTAGCCACGAACAGCGACACAGCGCCGCCGGTGTGAAGGGCGCCGGAGGGTCCGGAGGGCACGGGCAGGCTTCGAGGCGCGGGGCCTGGCCGCGGTGCCGGTGGGCGGCGGCAGGGCCAGGGCGGGCCTCGAGATCGACCACTCCGAGCCGCAGGCTCGCGTGTGGCGATCTCGCGGGCGGGCCGCCGCCCACCGGCACACACAGCGGCCAGGCACAATCAAGCAACGCGGGGCCCGCACCACCGGGGCCCGGGCAAACCGCCCTTACTCTCCTCCGCCGCCAGGCTCGGGGCGTCCCGTGTAGTTGACGAAGCGCGCCATGTCGCCCTGGAAGAGGGCGGTGACGGTCGCGGTCGCGCCGGCGCGATGCTTGGCGACGATGATGTCGGCCTCGCCGGGGCGATCCTCCCTGTCGTAGTAGTCGGGGCGGTGCAGCAGAATAATGATGTCCGCGTCCTGTTCGAGCGACCCGGATTCACGCAGGTCGCTCATCATGGGCTTGCGGTCGGTGCGGCCCTCGGAGTTACGGTTCAGCTGTGCGACGGCGATGACGGGGATGTCGAGGTCCTTGGCCAGGAGCTTCAGGTTTCGCGACATCGCGGAGACTTCCTGCTGACGGGATTCGACCTGACGGCCGCTTGTCATGAGCTGGAGGTAGTCGATGACGACCAGGCCCAGGTTTTCCTGCTGTTTCAGGCGGCGGCACTTGGAGCGGATCTCGGAGATCGTGATGTTCGCGGAGTCGTCGACGTACAGGGGCGCAGCGCTCATGCGCGAGGACGTTTCGGCGACCTTTTGCCATTCGTTGCTGTTCATTTTGCCGGCCTGCATCTTGGACAGACGCACCCCGGACTCGGCGGACAGCAGGCGCATCGCGATTTCCTGCGAGCTCATTTCCAGCGAGAAGATCAGCGACGTGATGCCGTGCTTCATGGACGCGGAGCGGCAGAAGTCCAGGGCGAGCGTGGATTTACCCATGGCGGGTCGGGCGGCGACGATGATCATCTGGCCGCCGTGTAGGCCCTGGGTCAGCTCATCCAGGTCGGTGAAGCCTGTGGGCACGCCGTTGAGCTTGCCCTGGTTCTTTTCGATGTCTTCGAGGGCGATGAGAATATCCGTGCTCATCTTATCCATGGACACGTAGTCGCTGGTTTCGCGCCCGTCGGAGACGGCGTAGACCTCGGCCTGGGCTTGGTCGACGATCTCGTCGACGTCGCCGCCAGCGTCCGCGTAGCCGAGCTGGACGACGCGCGTGCCCGCGGTGACGAGGCGGCGCATGATGGCGCGCTCACGCACAATGCGCGCGTAGTAGGCGGCGTTCGCGGCGGTGGGCACGGAGGCGATGAGGGTGTGCAGGTAGGCGGCGCCGCCGACCTTCGACAGGAGGCCGGCGCGCTTGAGTTCGCCGGCGACGGTGATCGCGTCGGCGGGTTCCGCGCGGCCGTTGAGTTCGATGATGGTGTCGAAGATGGTCTCGTGGCTGGGCTGGTAGAAGTCCTGCCCACGCAGCATCTCGGAGACGACGTTGGCGGCCTCGGTCGTCAGCATCATCGATCCGAGGACGCTCATCTCCGCGTCGATGTCCTGCGGGGGGACGCGGTCGAACTGGTCGTCGGACATCGTGATCCTTTCGGGTGCGCGGGCGTGTGGGGACGAGGCCGGGGCTGGGTTCGGGCCGCGAGCGCGGTGGGGAGCCCTGTGGATAGAGGGCCTTCAGGCGAAGACTAACGCGTTGTAGGAGATTGCGCGACCGGCGCTGTGCACGGGCCTGTGCACATATTGTGGATAACCTGTGCACAACGCCGACAGCGCCTGTGCACAACGTGAAATGACCGATCTGTCAGGGCAGATATGCTCATCACAGTCACATCGTTGTCATTCATTGGGCCGTCTAGAATTTCCCCGTGCACGGCTTTCCACAGGCCTGTGCACACATTGTGGATAAGGAAAACGGAGCGTGTCATGACGAGCACACAGGGACCCAGCGACCCGACCTCACCGTCGAAGCGTGAGGAGGCCCCGGCCTCGTCGACCCCGACGATCACGACGCGGATGATCCTGTCGCTCGCGCTGCCCTCCTTGGGGGCTCTCATCGCTGAGCCGCTGTTTACGGTCATCGATTCGACGATGGTCGGTCACCTGGGTACCCCGCAGCTGGCGGGCCTGGGTGTCGCGTCGACCGTGCTGAACACGGCGGTCGGGCTTTTCATCTTCCTCGCCTACTCGACGACGTCCTTGGCGGGGCGTCACCTGGGGGCCGGGCGGCGCGATCTCGCGGTCCGTTCGGGGGTCGAGGCCATGTGGCTGGCGGGAGGCCTCGGCCTCCTCGCCGCGATCCTCCTGGCGGTTTTCGCCTCTCCCCTGCTCACCTGGCTGGGGGCGAACGAGGCGACGCTGCCGCACGCCCTGGGGTACCTGCGCGCCTCCGCGCCCGGGCTAGTCGGCATGTTCGTCGTCCTGGCGGCCACCGGCACTCTGCGCGGGTTGCAGGACACACGCACTCCCCTGATCGCGGCGTCCGCGGGCGCGGCGTTCAACGCGGTAGCGAACTGGGTGCTCATGTACCCGCTCGGCATGGGGGTTGCGGGGTCGGGCCTGGGCACGGCGATCACGCAGACGCTCATGGCACTCTTCCTTGGCTGGATGATCGTGCGCGCCGCACGTCGCGAGGGCGTCAGCCTGCGCCCATCCACCTCGGGCCTGTTCGGCGCGGCGGTCGAGGGGGCGCCGCTGCTCGTGCGCACCCTCGCCCTGCGCGTCGCCCTCCTGGCTACCCTGAGCGCGGTGACCGCGATCTCCACCCAGGCCTTGGCCGCCCACCAGATCGTGTGGACGCTGTGGACGTTCGCCGCCTACGTGCTCGACGCGCTCGCGATCGCCGCCCAGGCGCTGGCAGGATTCACGGCCGGCACCGGCGAACGCGGGGCCATGCACCCGCTCCTGCGCACGCTCTCGCGCTGGGGTGTCAGCTTCGGCATCGCAGTCGGCGTCGCTCTGGCGCTCACCGCACCCTGGATCACTCGCATCTTCACGAACGACCAGACCGTCATCGACTACGCGACCGTCGCCATCATCGTCAGCGCCTTCTTCCAGCCGGTCGCAGGCTACGTCTTCCTCCTCGACGGCGTCCTCATCGGCGCGGGCCGAGGCCGCTACCTGGCCATCGCCGCCGTCATCAACCTGGTCGTGTACGCGCCCCTCCTGTGGGTCATCGCCCACTCCTCCTCGCTCGCCGCGCGCCCCTCGCTGGCCCTCGCGCTCGTGTGGCTCGCATACTCGGCGGTCTACACGGGTATGCGGGCGCTCACCAACGGGCTCGGCGCGCGCTCGCTGTAGGTGATCGACGAGGCCGGGGCAGGCCTCGTCCCCACCGGCGGCTTCGCGCGGGGTTCGGCGTCCCGGCGGGGTGGGCCCACGCCTCGTCCCGAGGGTGCCAATCGTGACCGGAAACGCCCTAGCGAAGACGCTCCCACCCGTGTAAAGTGGGTAGCTGGACTGTCCGCACCCGCGGCCCGTCCAGCAGGCCCCCCGGGGCCATACGCAACGCCCTCCTGTCACGGACCGTCCGTGACCGCAGAGACCATAGGAGGTGGGAACCAACGTGCGTAACTACGAACTGATGGTGATCCTCGATCCTTCGATCGACGAGCGCACCGTCGCCCCCACGATGGAGAAGTACCTGGCACCCGTGGCTGCCAATGGCGGCTCCGTCGAGAACGTTGACATCTGGGGCAAGCGTCGCCTTGCCTACGACATCCTCAAGCGTTCTGAGGGCATCTACGTCGTCATCGACATGACCACGACCCCCGAGGTCGCTCTCGAGATCAACCGCCGCATGGGCATCGACGAGACCATTCTCCGTACGAAGCTCCTGCGCCCCGACGCTCACTGAGCCGACACCACACCCTCTAAGCCCGAGGAGCCGACATGGCCGGAGATACCGTCATCACCGTCATCGGTAACCTGACCGCCGACCCCGAACTGCGGTGGACGCAGTCCGGCGCCGCGGTCGCCGATTTTCACGGTGGCCTCCACCCCCCGAACCTACGACCGTAACGCCGGCGAGTGGCGCGACGGCGACACCCTCTTCATGCGCTGCTCCGTGTGGCGCGACACCGCGGAGAACGTCGCCGAGTCGCTGCGCAAGGGCATGCGCGTCATCGTTCAGGGTCGCCTCACCCAGCGCTCGTACGACACCCAGCAGGGTGAACGTCGCACGGTCGTTGAGCTGCAGGTCGACGAAATCGGCCCCTCCCTGCGTCGCGCACGCGCGCAGGTCACCCGCACCGCCCCCTCCGGTGGCGGCGGCTACCAGTCCGACAACCGCGGCCAGCAGCAGGGCGGCTACCAGCAGGCAGCCCCCCAGGGCGGCGGTTACGGCGGCGGCCAGCAGGGTGGATACGGCCAGGGCGGCGCCAACTACGGCGCACCGACCGGCGGCTCCCCCGAGGACCCGTGGCGCACCGCCCCTTCCGGCGGCACCACCTCCTTCGGCGACGAGCCCCCGTTCTAAAGTCGCGCGCACCGGCCGTGATGCCGGAAGCGCCACGTCGAAGACACAACGCTTGGGGCGGGTCAGCCCGCCCGGATTCACTAGGAGACCATCATGGCGAAGCCCCAACTTCGCAACAAGCCCATCAAGAAGAAGGCCAACCCGCTGAAGTCGGCCAAGATCGAGAAGATCGACTACAAGGACACCGCTCTGCTGCGTAAGTTCATCTCGGACCGCGGCAAGATCCGCGCCCGCCGCGTGACCGGTGTCTCCACCCAGGAGCAGCGCAAGATCGCTCGCGCCGTGAAGAACGCGCGTGAGATGGCCCTGCTGCCCTACTCCACGACCGGCCGCTGATAAGGGAAGGACACAGCTGATATGGCTACCACGAAACTGATCCTCACCCACGACGTCCCCAAGCTCGGCCACGCCGGCGAGGTCGTCGAGGTCAAGGCTGGCTACGCCCGCAACTACCTGGTCCCCCGCGGCTTCGCCGCCAAGTGGACCGCCGGCGCGCAGAAGCAGATCGACCAGATCGCCGCTGCTCGTCGCCGCCACGAGATCGCCACGATCGACGACGCTCGCGCCGTGCGCGACGCCCTCCAGGGTGCCGTTGTCGAGATCTCCGGCAAGGTTGGCAACTCCGGCCGCCTGTTCGGCGCCGTCTCCGCTGCTGCGATCGCTGACGCGGTCAAGGAGCAGCTGGGCCAGACCATCGACCGTCGTCGCGTCATCATCGCCTCGCCCATCAAGGCTGCCGGCGACTACACGGTGACCGTCGGCCTGCACTCCGAGGTGTCCGCGAACCTGCGCGTCCGCGTCATCGCCACCAAGTGAAGGCTTCACGCATCGGTTGAATGACTGAAGGGTTGGCCCCCGCTCATGCGAGCGGGGGCCACCTTTTTTGTTGCCTGCGGGGCGTGTCAGCGGGAGTGGCGCCGCCCCTGAGGGCAATATGCCTGTGGGCAAAACACACGAAGGGTATCCGTCAATTAATTCCGACGAGTTCTCAAGCGCCGACTACGACAGTCGAAAAACGGGGTACCCCTTCCGTCTACAATAGATATGAGCACGACAAACACACCCCCCATCCACCGTTCCGCCCTCGACTTCCCCCTTCCCCCCATTGTTCACGCGACGAGCTTGATCGATCAGGATCGTGCCGAACGCAAGGGCCGCCGCGATTGGCGCGTCTCCTTCGATGAGAACGGGATGTGCCCGCACATCGAAACCCTGTACGGAGCATTCGCCCAGAAGGCGATGCGCGCATCTCAGGATCTGCACGACTGCGTTGCGGCCATTGACAAGCGGGTCGGCACATATAAGCAGGAGCTGCTGCTCCTGGAGTCACGCGAAGATGTGGGAGAGAATAGGCACCTGCACCCGGGGGCCTCGCACTACGAGCAGGCTCAGGCGAAGCGCGCTGAGCGTCAGCGTGCTGCGCAGGAAGCTGCGAACACGGCGACGATCCAGTCGTTGCATAAGGCCATTGATGAACTCTTGCAGCAGCGTCGCCACGTGCATGGGCAGGCCCGGGATTGCGTGGCTCAGCTCTCCGCCAACTTCCACACCCTCGTAGCTGCGTACCGTCAGGGCGTGGAGTCAGGACCCTGGTGGCGCCGCCTGTTCAAGCCGCGCCGCACCATTTCCGAGCCGATCCCGAGGTTCGAACCCAACGTCGAATGGGCAGAAAGTGACCTGCCCATTATGGAGGTCCAGATCGACACGACCACTTCCCCAGAGGTGTCCTGGCAGTACCGTCCGTTGAACTTGAACTAGTGTGTAGGGGACGTGGAATACCCCGGGGCGGGGGTCGATTCCGAGCCGCGGCCTCAGTACGATCACGCTCCGGAGGTTTCCGCGTCCTCTAGCACCCGACGTTCGGGAGCTCGGTAGACGGTCAGTCCCGCCCAGGTAATAGGAGCCGAGGCAATATCGGAGGGGTGTTCGCGCCACGCCGCGAGCTTGTCTCGCTTCCATTGCGACATGTCCTCGATGGGCGTGTCGGACTGGAGGAATTCGTCCACTTTGGTGGCCAGTTCGTGGAACGGGTGGATTGGGTTGTCCTGCGTGACGTAGTCGAGGAAGGCCTGGTCGGTGTACATCGTCCATCGGGTGGCGAACACCAGTTCGGCACCGGCCTCGAGGCATCCTGCAGCGAGGCCGAAGGGTTCGTCCGATGCCGATTCGGATCCGGAGTGGCAGGCGATGAGGCCGACCCGTGGGGGCATGGGCCACAGGTCCCATCCGTCCACGGCGGGGACTGTTTCTTCGCCGAACTCGTCCATGGACACAGTGAGGCCGCCGGGGAGAATTTCACCCTGGGGGTAGCGGCACCCGTCCTGGTCTGCTTCCATGTTCAATCGCTCGAATTTCTTTTCACGCCAGGTGGTGGTTCCCTTGGTGAGGTCCATGGCTGAGAACCAACGGAAGTCGCCAGCGTCGACTTCGTCAAGTCCGAATACCTCGGCGAGGTCATTGAGCAGCAGCGCCGAGGCATCGCCCGAGCCTTTGATGTGCCCAATATAGAGAAGGCGGGTCAGCGGCACGTTTGCGTTGTTGACATTCGCGCGCAGAGCGTCCGATAGCCACAGTCTGCCAGCGAGGTAGCCGTCGTACCCGTATGGGGGCGTGACGGCTTGGTTTCCGAGCTGGTCGATGCGTTCCTTCCAGGTCTCAAAATCCTGTCGCTGCAGGACCTGTCCGTTATGCCTATTCTTCTTCCAGGGCTGTACCAGGTACATGCCGGTGCCCGGGGTCCACGTCGGGTGGGGGATCGTCGGGTCCGAGTCGCGTCGTAGCAGGGGTGCCATGGTAACAACGTCAACAATGTCCATCAGCACTGTCGGCTTGTCAACGCCGGAAAGGTCCTCGCTCTCCGCGTGGCGTTTGAGGAACTGGCGCGCTTCCTCCACGTCGAGGGGAAGCAGTTCCCACGGTACTTGTCCGAGCTTGGGAGGTGGGTTGAGGAGGAGTAGGACACGCTCGCCCTCGTTGGTGAGGGTGCATTCTCGTTTGACGGATTCGATGAATTCCGCGAGTTCGAGAGTGTCCGTGAGCTCGCACATGAATTCGAGGTTTGCGCGGTAGTCGACCAGGCATTTCCCGAGCCTCTCACGGAATGCCGCTCTTTCCATGTCGTCGTGGACTTTTGAGGCGGTCCTACCCTTGCGAGGCGCAGCCAGCAGGGAACTGTTGTCTCCGGCGCTCATGGTGCTCGTGCCGGGCAGGGCAGGGTCGAACTTCTTGCGCAGGTCGTCAACTGTTGCGCCCTTGATACTCCTGAAGGCTGGCGGACACACGACGCTCTCCCACGTGACGTAGGTCGTCGAGGTCATGTCCACTCCATGGAAAACCATCTCTCTGTATGCGATGGCCGCGTGCGATGGGATGCTCATGGTTGCTCCTCGTTGGTCAGCATTGACGATCAGGCTAGCTTATCCCCTGGGATCCGTGGAGTACAAACCGTTTATTTTGCCGTTATTTGACGAAATCTGAACGGTGGCGCACAATGGGGGACACCGTTAAGGATACGCGACAACGTATAGTCGCGTTCACCGAAACACGTGACCTGGTTGTGAAGGAAAGGGTACTTCGCATGTTGCTGTTTGGGTCAAAAGAGACACGCACCCGAGCCAAGGCTGAGCGGCTATTTAGTCAGGGCATCGAAGCGATGCGCCGAGACAATTACCGTCGAGCAACCGCACGATTCGAGCAGGCCATGAACCTCTACCGGATGATCCCAGGCACAGAGGAGGAGGAAGCGGCCTGCCTGAAATGCCTTGCCGCCATACTGCTCGCTCTTGACAAACTGTCCGAGTCCGAATCCGGCTTCCGTCATGCGCTCACCCTCTACCAGAAAATCCCTGGAACAGTGGAGAACCAGGCCGACTGCCTGTATGCTCTCGCGATCACCCTGCGCGAGCAAGGCAATCTAGCGGAGAGTGAAACCCTCTCCCGCCAATCACTCGCGCTCTACCAAACGATCCCCGGAACAGAGGAGAACCAAGCCGACTGCTTGTATTCCCTCGCGATCACCCTGTATCGGCAGGGCATACCAGTAGACGCCGAACCCCTCTACCGACAGTCACTTGTTCTCTACCAAGCACTCCCCGGAACAGAACTGGACCAAGCCGACTGCTTGCACAACCTTGCCATCGCCCTGAGCGATCAAAATAAATCGACTGAGGCTGAGTCCGTCCGCCGCCAAGCGCTGACCCTCTACCAGACAATCCCCGGAACAGAACGCGACCAAGCCGATTGCCTACACGACCTCGCCAACACACTGGACGAGCTGGGCAAACCAGCACAGGCAGAGCCGTTCTTCCGCGAAGCGCTGGCCCTCTACCAGACAATCCCCAGCACACAACATGAACAGGCAAGATGCCTGTACAATCTCGCCAACACCCTGCACAAACTAGGCAAAAACGCGCAGGCCGAACCCCTGTATCGCCAGGCAATCACGCTCTATCAAACAATCCCAGGAACACAACAGAAACAGGCTAACTGCCTGAATAACCTCGCCACCACACTGGACGATCTTGGCAAACCAGCACAGGCCGAACCCCTCTACCGCCAAGCACTTAGTTTCTTCCAAACGCTCCCCGGAACACAACACGAACAGTCTAACTGCCTATACAACCTCGCCAACTCCTTGCACAATCGGGGCAGACAAGCACAAGCCGAACCCCTCTACCGCCAGGCGCTCACCCTCTACCAGCAAACCTCAGGTACAGAATTTGAACAGGCCAGCTGCCTGTACAACCTCGCCAAAATACTGATCGATCTAGGCAAACCAGCACAGGCTGAATCCATGCTTCGGCATGCACTCACCCTGTTCCAAGCGATCCCTGGATCGCAAGAGAAACAAGCTCGCTCTTTGTCCAACCTCGCCGCCACACTGAACGCTCTGGGCAAACCAGCACAAGCCGAATCTGTCTGCTACCAGGCACTCACCTTGTACCGAGCGATCCCCGATTCAGAAACCAATCAGGCCATATGCATGTCCAACCTCGCCACCATCCTGGACGCTCTGGGCAAACCAGCACAAGCCGAACCCCTCTACCGACAAGCGCTCACCCTCTTCCAGACGGCCCCAAAAACTGAACGCAACCAGGCTCAATGCTTGTACAACCTCGCCATCAGCCTGAACCGGCTGGAAGAACCAGACAAGGCTGCCCCCCTCTACCGTCAGGCACTCACCCTGTTTCGAAGCATTTCCGGGACAGAACGCGACCAAGCCAACTGCCTGAATAACCTCGCCACCTGTATGCTCAATCTCAGAAAACTATCCCATGCCGAATCTCTTTATTACCAGGCACTTACCCTGTACCAGAAGATTCCAGGAACAGAATACGAACAGGCCACTAGCACGTACAGCCTCGCCACCACCCTGCTTTCTCAGGGCAAACTGGACCCGACTGAAGCCCTCTACCAAGACGCACTCAAGCAGGCTGTTTCGGCTGCCTTATTCAACGACGAATACCGCTACCAACTCTCCTCCCCCACCAAACGACGCGCCTGGGTCACCAACCGTGCCCAGCCTTCCATGATTCTCGCCATCGCACTTGCAGGCGTGCTTGAAGAGGCATCCCTTGTCGCTGAGCTTGTAGCCAAGTGGCGCATGGTCGGTTCCCTCGCTGCCATACCCGCAGCGCGCAACAGCGACATTTTCCTGATCACCACGATGCCCGACTTCACCCCAGAACCCGAAGAAACCCTCACCCGCACCCCCGGCCCCAACCTCGTCCTGCCCCACCCACGCACCACACCCCTCTACCAGCACCCCACAATCGCAGACCGCCCCCGCGCCCACTACCGGTAGCCCCACAGCAAGAAAGACCAACACCCATGCCCACCCACGACGACGCAGACAAACTCTACAAACAAGCACTAGAAGCTGGGCGCCGAGGCGACCACCCCCAAGCAACCACCCTATTCGAGCAGGCACTCACCCTCTACCAAACACTCCCCAACACACAACGCGAACAGGCAAACTGCCTGCACAACCTCGCCAACACACTATTCCTGCTGGGCAAACCAGCCGACGCCGAACCCTACTACCACCAAGCACTCACC
>QFCH01000249.1_pt1 | contig 17006 bp, 21 predicted proteins | sample 5346071 | NCBI WGS metagenome assembly QFCH01 (sample SAMN09062255, study PRJNA434731) | Human gut metagenome, whole genome shotgun sequencing project. | isolation source: stool timepoint B chromium assembly | host: Homo sapiens | collected 2015
GCCTATCATTATCATAGAAGATCTTATTTACAGACTTTTCTTCATAGTCTCAAGTTTTTTCACAGCCTTTTCCTTATGTGTAAAAAATCCTGTTTTTTTACATAAAAAAGCATATAATTCCCCTTACCCCATAAAACCAGACCGTTATCCGGTTTATGCAGCATTTGATTTTTTCATTTGTTTGTTGTGAAATTTATAAAGATTTTGTCCGATAGAAATGAGAATAACCTCTAGTTGTATAGACTTGATGCTTCTTCGGACAATTCGTTTATACCACCGATCATTTTTCATGACTCCAAATGTTCCTTCTGCCTGGATGGAACGATTCATTCTTAGCAGAGCACCATGAATACTTTCCAGGTTTTCTATCACTTCCTGATGCATAGCGGTAAGCTCATGATTCATCCTGACACTACGGTTTTTATCGGTCTTTTTACACCTTTCTGCATAGGGACATCCTGAACAATCCTCGCATTGGTACACTTCCTCCTGCCTTCCATATTGGTTCCCTTTCGCATATTGGCGGTATTGCAGATGGAAAGCTTTTTCATTCGGACAACGCATGATTCCATCTTCTCCTATCGGAAAATTTACTGCACGAAATGGATTCTCATGATACTTCCGGTCTGTCGTTTCTTTCTTGAACATCGTGAACTTCATGTATTTTTCCATTCCGTTTTGTTCTGGGACTATCTTTTTTCACAGCCCCTTTTAGAATGTGTGCCGAGTATGGCACTAATCTTGCTGGTGCAAGTTCAGCCACGGGTATTTACCGCCAAGTGTAGTGAATCACAAGTTAATATCGGTAATGGTATGGATGGAGGAAGTGGTGTAGCAAAGTTCTTGAGCCTACGTACAGAAACTTGATCAGGCGATTAGGTGGGTAAGGTTGCGTCTCAAACCAAAGCCCGAATGGTAAACGTAAGCCGAGGTTGTAAATCAAGAGGTTGTGGAACGAAAGATTAGCGTCTTACCTCGGGAGACCCTACTCACATGCTGAGAGGTATGGTCGAAAAAGGTTCGGAGAGGGAGTCAGATGATGTCATAGTAGGTGTAAAAGCTGAAGGACGGAAATGATTTATAGTACGAATCGTTATGTTTAAAATAATACATGAGCCAGAAATCGGATGGATAGGAAAAGTAGGAACGTAACCGAGGAATACTGTTTATATCCAGAGAGGTGTTATGTATGAATCTTAGGATAATCAGAGGAGTAATCACAATGGAATTAATGGAAGTGATTTTAGCAAAAGAAAATCTGAACAGAGCCTATAAAAAGGTGGTAGCCAATAAAGGTACAAGTGGTGTGGATGGGGCTACCGTTGAGGAATTGGGAGATTATATAAGGAAAAATAAAGATGCAATCGTTACATCTATTAGAAATAGAACTTATATGCCAAAACCTGTACGAAGAGTATATATACCGAAAGATAATGGGAAACAACGTCCATTAGGAATTCCAACAGCATTGGACAGAACCATACAGCAGGCGATTGCACAGCCAATATTTGATATATACGAAGAAATCTTCAGTGAATACAGTTATGGATTCAGACCGGGCAGAAGCTGTCATGATGCAATCAGACAAGCACCCTGCTATCTGAACAAGAGATATGAATGGGGCGTAGATATTGATATTGAACAGTTTTTCGAAAAAGTAAATCACGATAAATTAATTCAGATACTAAGAGAGCAAGTAAATGACAGTACTACGCTAAACCTGATTCGGAAATATCTGAAAACGGGGGTAATGGAGAAAGGACTGGAAAAGGCAACTGCCACAGGCGTGCCGCAAGGCGGACCTCTTTCAGTTGTGTGGTCCAATATTTATTTAGATAAGTTGGATAAGGAGTTGGAACAAAGAGGATTACGCTTTACGAGGTATGCCGATGATGTGCTGACATTCACGAAAAGTGAAATGGCAGCACATCGAGTGATGAATTCTATAAGTAGTTGGCTGGAAAGAAAACTATTTCTGAAAGTAAATGTTATGAAAACGAAAGTAGTCAGACCGACAAGAAGTAAATATCTCGGGTTCACGTTTCTTAAGAATGGATCGGAATGGAAAGTCAGACCAACCAAAGAAAAGAAGAAATCGAGAAAGAAGCTGAGCGAATATGTGAAAAGAGGAAAAGCGATAGCAAGACCACTCTCAGTTACAATTAAAAGAGTGAATGAGGTAGTAAGAGGATTCATTGATTGTTCTTTTCCTGCATGGGGTAGGTTCACAGTCAGGTAAAGTTGATTATTTTACACAACGTTAATATAAGCTTTACATTAGAAAGATAGAAAATGAAAGCAAAAACGTGGTATTACAAGATAGGAAGCATGATAAATAGTGTTTTAAGGCTCTGTTTCTGCATGAGACAGAGCCTTTTTGGAGGTCTGTTTCTATGAAAAAAATTTATGTAATCGACACAAATATCTTAATTCATGAGCCTGAGGCCATCTTGAACTTTGAAGATAACGAAGTCATTATTCCACTGGTCGTATTGGAAGAACTGGATGGATTGAAAAATTCCGAAAAAGAAAAGGGACGAAATGCGCGAGAAGCAATCCGCTGTTTGGAAAAGCTGAGAATGCAGGGGGATCTTGTGATTGGAGTTGCCACAGAGCAGGGGGGAATTATCAGGATAGAAAAAAACTATATTGATATGGAACTCCCGGTAGACATGCCGGAAGATAAGATGGATAATCGCATTTTAAAAGTATGTTTGGGACTTCAGAAAGAATATTCAGATGAGAAAACGATTTTGGTTACGAAAGATATTCTTCTTAGAATCAAGGCACAGATGTTGTCAATTACTGCCCAGGATTATACGACAGATAGAATAGTGAGACAGGAAGAGCAGTATAGCGGTAGAATGGAGGTTTTTGTAGAAGAAGATCATTTTAAAGAACTGAAAAAGAAAGGGATTAAAACGGAATATATTTATCAAATGGGTGAGGACGGAGTTCGACATCCGGTTGTTCCTGAGATGAATCAGTTTTTAATTTTAAAAGCAGATCAATCTACAAAAAAAGTGCAGTTAGGACGTTTTGATGGAACAAAAATTGTTCCGCTACAATACAAAAAAAGCAAGCCATATGGGGTAACTCCAAGAAATGTAGGGCAATATTTTTTGCAGGAAGCATTAATGACCCCGGCTGAGACAGCACCACTTGTAATAGTAAAAGGAATGGCAGGAACAGCAAAAACGTTTTATGCGGTTGCGGTGGGCTTGGAGAAGGTATTTAATGCTGAGAAAAAAGAGTATCGAAAAATTTTAATCAGTAGACCTAATGCGCAATTTGATGATGACATAGGATATCTTCCGGGAACGGAGCAGGAAAAAATATCACCGCTTATGCGTCCGATCATAGATAACTTAGAGCAGTTGATTGATTCTGATGAAGAGGCGCGGTACAAAAACGAGGATGAGCTTCATGCGAAAATCGATGAGCTGTTTTCAAGAGGAGTTGTTGGGACTGAGGCAATGAATTTTATTCGTGGAAGATCCTTCGTAAATACTTATTTAATTATTGATGAAGCTCAAAATATGACACCGAAGCAGGTGACTGGGATTATCACTCGCGCAGGAAAGGGAACAAAAGTAATTCTTCTTGGAGACCCAAAACAGATAGACAATCCATATTTAGATGAACAGACAAATGGGTTGAGCTATGCATCAGAGCATATGAAGGAAAGTCCATATTGCTATCAGATTACCCTCAATGCGGAAGAATGTGAGCGTTCTGAATTAGCGATGGATGCCATACAAAGAATGTAGAAGGACGGTGAATAAATTGAATTTAACGTATCAGGACATAAGAAAAAATGAAGAAATAAACCAGTATATTACGATGGGAAATGAAATACTGGGGGTACTTGGCTACACAGATCACTCACAAAAACATGCGGCAATTGTTGCCGAGCGGGGGGCAAAACTATTAAAAGAATTAGGATATTCAAAAAAAGAGATAGAGTTATGTAAAATCGCAGGATATATGCACGATATAGGGAATTGTATAAACCGTGCAGACCACGCTCACAGTGGAGCAATTATGGCAATGAACATATTGCAGAGACTTGGAATGGACGCAGAAGATATTTCAATTATAATATCAGCTATTGGAAATCATGATGAAGAAACGGGGACCGCAGTCAATGCAGTATCCGCAGCGATTATTCTGGCAGATAAAACAGATGTACGCAGAAACCGTGTACGGAACAAAAAGAAGTCAAGCTTTGATATACACGACAGAGTAAATTATGGAGTGATAGCGACAGAATTTATCACCAACCCTGAGAAAAAAGAAATACATTTAAACTTGGAACTGGATGAAGAAAAGTGTTCCATATTAGACTATTTTGAAATATTTACAGGACGAATGTTGATGTGCAGGCGAGCATCCGAGATGTTGGGACAACATTTTAAGTTTACGGTCAATGAACGAAAAGTTCTGTGATTTTCCGCATAAATTTAACGTATCAGAAAAGTGGTACATGAGTAGGAGAAAAAGAATGAAGAGTACGAATTTGCCATATTTAAACCGGGAACTGTCATGGTTAAAATTTAATGAGAGAGTATTGGAGGAGGCAGAGGATAAATCTGTTCCGTTGTGTGAGCTGTTAACATTTTTGTCAATCTTCCAGAGTAATTTAGATGAATTTATAAGAGTTCGTGTGGGAAGCCTCGTGGATCAGATGGCTTTACGTCCGGATTTAAAAGATGATAAGACAAAGATGACAGCAGAAGAACAGTTGTTGGCTGTATTGGATGATATGAAACGATTACTGCAAAGGAAAGATTATACTTACACGCTTCTTAAAAATGAGCTAAAGGCAGAAAATATCAGCATTGTAGATTTTGCAACTCTTTCGAAGAAAGAATCGGATTATTTGGAGGAATATTTTGATTTGGAAATAGCGCCGCTAATTTCTCCTATGTTGATCTCAAAAAATGCTCCTTTTCCTTTTTTAAAAAATAATGATATTTATGCAGCTGTTTTACTCGGTAAGAAAGATAAGAAAGACAAGGTAGGAATTATCCCTTGTAGCAATAATGTATTTTCACGTTTGATCAAGAGTCCGTTTCGAGAGGGGACGTACATTTTAACAGAGGAATTAATTTTACATTTTGTAGAAAAAGTATATCCGCATTATGTTGTGAAATCAAAAACATTGCTGAAAATCACTAGAAGTGCAGATATTGATGCGACGGACTTGTATGATGATGATCTAGATTACCGTGATATTATGTCAGAACTCATTAGCAGAAGAAAAAAATTAAATCCATTAACAATGAGCATGACACGAAATGTAGATGAGAAAGTAGTTGATACATTATGTGAAAATCTTGGTCTTCATAAGAAAAGAGTGTTCTATAGTGCGTCGCCGCTGGATTTTAAATATGTATTTCAACTTCAAGATGCACTTCGAAAAAAAGAAGAGCTGTTTTTCAAGAAAAGAGTACCTCAGCCAAGTGCCATGTTTGATATGAAAACAAGCATCATCGATCAAATCATAGAGAAAGATCGGATGTTGTCCTTCCCGTTTGAAAGTATTAGACCGTATATAGAATTTTTGAGAGAGGCGGCAAACGATCCTGAAGTTTTATCTATTCGTATTACATTGTATCGAGTTGCAAAAAACTCAAAAATCGTAGAAACATTAGTGGAAGCTGCAGAAAATGGAAAAGAAGTTACCGTATTAGTAGAGCTTAGGGCTCGTTTTGATGAAGAAAATAATATTGAGTGGTCACGAAGATTGGAATACGCAGGCTGTAATGTAATCTATGGTTTACCGGGATATAAAGTTCATTCAAAGCTTTGCCTGATTACAAGAAAGCACAACGGTGAAATCCAGTATTTGACACAGGTTGGAACCGGAAACTACAATGAAAAAACAGCAGAGTTGTACACAGATCTTATGGTTTTGACGGAAAATCCACAAATTGGAGAAAATGCGAGACAAGTATTCCAGGCCTTGGTAATGGGAGAAGTTGTGGAAGAATCAAAAAAACTGCTTGTAGCTCCGAAATGTTTGCAAAACAGAGTACTTGAAATGATTGATACTGAAATCGCTCATGCAAAACAAAACGAGCAAGCATATATCGGTTTAAAAATGAATTCCCTGACGGACAAAAAGATCATAGACAAATTGATTGAAGCATCCCAGGCAGGTGTCAAGATAGAACTAGTTGTCCGAGGAATTTGCTGTCTGGCAGCAGGCGTTCCGGGATACACCAAAAATGTAGAAATAAGAAGTATTGTGGGACGTTATTTGGAGCATTCCAGAATATACATATTTGGAGTAGAAGAGCGAAGAAACATCTTTATTGCATCAGCAGACTTCATGACAAGAAACACAGTGAAACGTGTAGAAGTAGCACTTCCTATTGAATCAGAAGAGTTAAAGGTTCGTATTGAAGAAATGTTTATTACAATGATGTCTGATAATAAAAAGGCAAGAATGATGAAGCTGGATGGAATGTATGAGAAACTACCAATTGATGGAGCAGAATTTAATTCTCAGGAGATTTTGTTTGAACAGGCATATGAAGTGATTCAATAATTGAATCAATACGTGAAAAGGATGGATTCCTAATAGTAGGGATTCGCCTTTTTTTAACTCAAGAATTGACTTAAGATTTGGTAATATTTATTTAAAATGAAGAAGAAAACTTGCAATGTTGGAATCTATCGGTATGAGTAAGAGACAAATTCGTAAGATGATGCTTGGAGAAAGTCTGCTTTTGGTACTTGCCACCGTTGGCGTGACAATGACCATCGGTACGCTGTGCGGCTATGTATTGAGTAATGTGCTTTATAATATGGGGGCATTTTATATGGCATTTAAATTCCCTGTATTTATGACATTGATTTATACAGTTGTACTGATTGCTGTACCGTTGTTGATTACCATTGTATCAATGCATAGTTTCTCAAAAGAAGCGCTCGTAGAAAGATTGAGAGGAATAGAAAATTGATATGTGAATATGCGATATGCATTACAGGTAACCACGATATTTTGGTACTTTCGCCCGAAATCATAGGAACGCTGCTTGAGAAAATTCGATGTTCAGACATGAAAGAATTGATAATCCCTGCGGATGAATTACTTCCGCAGGGGTATGCGGAATATTTGGAGCGTGTAATGCAGATCAACGATATTGGAAAGAATATTGGCAGGCAGGATGTGTATGATTTGACTGCAAAGCAGATAGGAATGCTAAAGGTGAAACAGCAGAAATGTTTTGATAAAGCAAAAGCAGAAACAACCGAAAATGCCGCACAGTTTAATCTTGAAACAAATGAAAAATTCTTTTTGCTGACAAAACAATCAGATAGCCGTTTTATTTGTGACTATGAGGACGGGGAGAAAATTGTAGTTTCGCTGAAATATTTATAGACCTAAAAAGATGAAACAGGGGACTGTTTCACTTGTAATATTTACATTTGTGCGAAAAATAGAAAAGCCAATTTCTTTTAATGCAAATCTGTTGTATTGGATTTCCATTTTTAATACGTTGATGTGCTTGTTAACGATTTTGATGATAATAGCTTTTGTAGGAAATCATCCGATAAAAGGATGGAAAATAAAAGCGATAGGTATATTTACAGAGTGGAAGGATTTCTTTATAATTAGAATTACAATATAAAAAGCGAAGATAAAAACGCAACGCATATAGCGATATATGCCAGAGCCGGTAGGTAGCCCGGCCGTCCTGTTTATCAGGGTAAGTAACCTGCCCCTCCGGGTTGTCCATTCTTTGCTCATAGCAATTACTAAGGAGGGATTGTCATGAGTACAAGTATAGGTAAACTGACAGTGTTTTTTGAAGAACCATTTTGGGTGGGAGTTTTTGAAAGAATTGAAAATGGTAAGCTTTCAGTTTCCAAAGTAACATTTGGAGCAGAGCCGAAGGACTATGAGATTTATGAGTTTGTTTTGAAGAATTATAACGGTTTGCGATTTAGCCCGGCGATAGAAACCGTCATAAAAGAACAAACTAAAAATCCGAAGAAACTTCAGCGTGAAATCCATAGGTCAATGTCTGCCAAAGGAATTGGAACAAAATCTCAGCAGGCTCTACAACTACAGCATGAACAATGCAAACAGTATCGTAAAGCTAAAAGTAGAGAAGAAAAAGTGGCAGAAGAAAAGAGACTATTTGAATTAAAACAACAGAAGAAAAAAGAAAAACATCGGGGGCGTTAAGCTCTTGATGTTTTTCTTACAGATTCGATTTTGAGAACAATGGGGAGGCAAGGATGATGGATATTCAGGAAATAATTGAATTAGTAAAAAAGACAAAGAAGTTTATATCGAACCGTGAAATGGTTTCGAATGTGAAAGAAAAAGGGATTGCGGACTATGTAACACAAGTAGATATTACAGTTCAAAACTTCTTAAAAGAAGAATTATTTATTCTGGCACCTGATATTCAATTTCTCGGAGAGGAAACAGGGTTACAGAATATGGAAGCAGACAGTTTTTGGATTTTAGATCCTGTTGATGGAACAACAAATTTAATGCATAACTATCAACATAGTGTAGTATCCTTAGCTCTTTGCCAGCAGGATGAAATTGTTATGGGAATTGTATATGATCCTTTTCGTGAAGATGTATTTTACGCAATGAAAGGAAAAGGCAGTTTTTTAAACGGACAACCGATACATGTATCGAATGTAGGAAAACTATCTGATACAATGATTGGAATCGGAACAGCGAAGAGAGAGTTGGCAGATGAAAACTTTGCTCGCTTTCGTAGGGTATTTGGCCAGTGTCAGGATATTCGCAGAATTGGTTCTGCAGCATTGGAACTGGCATATACGGCTTGTGGAAGACAAGGAGGATATTTTGAAATATATTTGAATCCTTGGGATTATGCTGCTGGTATGCTTTTAATACAGGAAGCTGGTGGAAAAGTAACCGATTTTACGGGAAGAGATTTGGATCCAAGAAAAGGGGGAAGTGTAGTAGGAACAAATGGATATATTCATGCGGAACTTCTAAAGCTGTTGTGATTTATCCTTATAAGAAGATGCAATGAATATTTAAAATGTTTTTTGTGCATATAACAGATAAATTTGTCTCTTGTAAAGATAGAAATTGTGGAGGATCATATTTATGAATAAGGCGGTTATTTATATACATGGAAAAGGTGGAAATGCAGAAGAAGCAGCACATTATATTCCTCTTTTTAGTGATTGTGATGTGATTGGTCTTAACTATGCAGCACAATTTCCTTGGGAAGCAAAAGAAGAATTCCCATTGCTATTTGATTCGATTTGGCAGAACTATAAGTCTGTTGAAATAATTGCAAATAGTATAGGTGCCTTTTTTGCTATGAATTCCTTGTCAGAGAAGCAGATAGAAAGAGCATATTTTATTTCCCCTATTGTAAATATGGAAAGATTAATTGGCGATATGATGCTGTGGGCAAATGTTACAGAAGAAGAACTCCAAAAGAAAAAAGAAATCGAAACCAGCTTTGGTGAGACTCTTTCGTGGAAGTATCTCAGCTATGTAAGAGAAAAACCTGTTACTTGGGCAATTTCAACACACATTTTATATGGTGAAAAGGATCATTTATCTTCTTATGAAACAATATCTGAATTTGCAAAGCAAAATAATGCAACACTTACTGTTATGAGAAATGGAGAACATTGGTTTCATACAGAAGAAGAAATGCAATTCCTTGATAATTGGATAAGACAGGTAGCGCAATAATTTTGAGAACCAAATGTAAGCATTGCTATAGCAAGATTTCATAAAGAAAGGGAACGTTTGATGCGTTCCCTCGTTCTGATTTTTGTATGGATAACCGCAGGTATCGTGAATATGCATATCAATCAGATCCTAAGGGAGATGATTAGAACTGCTCAATAAGATTGTTGGTGCTTAAATAAAGTGTATTGCTTATATCAATACATTGTAGTATAATGAATATAGAAAGAGGAAGACCATTTCTATGAAAGGAGCTGTTGTTATGGCAAAATCAGCAAGCGTATATGCAAGAATTGACCCTGCATTAAAGGAACAGGCAGAAACAATATTATCTGCACTTGGTATCCCTACTTCTAATGCGATTGATATGTTTTTTAAACAGATTGTCTTAAAAAAAGGACTCCCTTTTGAAGTGCGATTGCCGTATGAAAAACCTGTCTGCATGGAGGCGCTTAGTGAAGAAGAATTGAACGCAGAACTTGAGAAAGGATATGCGGATATTTTGGCAGGAAGAACAAAGCCTGCAAAACAGGCATTTGCTGAAATGCGCAAAGATTTTAATTTATGAAATTTGAAGTGGAATTAACAGAAAGAGCCGACAGAGATTTAAGGAATATCTTTCTTTATATTGCAGTTGATTTGAGTTCGCCTGAAAATGCGGAAAAACAAATCAAGCGCCTATGGGACGCTATTCTCGCTCTTGATGAACTACCGGAACGATACCGCCGTTATGAAGATGAACCGTGGCACAGCCGAGGTATGCGAGTTCTTCCGATAGATAACTTCGTCATTTTATATATTCCTTACTTGGAAGAAAAAGTTGTGCGTATCGTTACTGTCATGTATGGCGCACGTGATATAAGTGAACAGTTAAAGAAAATTTAATAATGATAAAAATTGAATATGATGTAGAAACTAGCAGTTGGTCTTTTAGATTAGCTGCTTTTTCTATGCCTAAAATTAAGATTAGAGTGATGATATGAGCGATATTTTTAAGGATATGCAGGCAAAAGTCGGCTGTGAATATATTTCAGACCTGCCCTCTTACAAGAGAGTCATTTGGAAAGAACTGAAAAAGCAAAACCTTTCCCAGTATGACAAAAAGCAGTTGGAGGATTTTTCAAATGAAAAAAGCATGGTTTACATTGCCTATTGATGAATTAAATGTACTTGGGGATCTTCCATTCTTTGGGGTGGTGAAGTATAATGTTAGCAACAAATTTGACCGAGCAAAGCGAGGGATGCTTCCTGAACGTAAGTTCAAGAAGATGGAAGTGGAAAAGAATAGTATAAATCGAAAGTTGAAGAAAAGAAAAAATGGAAGATAAAAAGATATTATTTGATAATATTGATAAAATTCATACAACTGAAATGGGAATTGATAGAATTAAAAGAAATCTAAAAATTGATACAGCAGATGTTGTTGAGTATTGCAAAAATAAGGTGTTAGATAAAATGTGTAATATATACAAACAGGGCAAAAATTGGTATTGCGAAGTTGAAAATATCAAAATTACTATCAATTCATATAGTTATACAATTATCACAGCGCACATTGTTAAGTAAAAGCGGAATTTGTGATTTTATTTGACGGATATTACGGAGAGGTGCATTTACTTGAAAAAATTTTGGGGTGACCATAAAGAAAAAATTACAACATTTATAATCTGTGGGACGATTTTTATAGCGGCACTGTCAATTATTGCTGTGATAAGTGGTACTATAATGAGAGTGTTTGGCTTTCAATATGAATCGGTAGGTAGTATTGCATTGTTTTTTATAATAGCAACAGCAATGTCTTTTCCATTAAATTTGATGGCTGGAGGTTTGCCCAAAGCATTGTATGAACTTGAAAGGATAAGTAAAAAATCTGCCCTGATATTGTATCTTCTTTTAGATACTATTGCTACAAGTGTTGGATTGAAAATAGTGGATTATTATATGCAGTCTGTTTCAGCTACGACCACTTCTATTATCGTTATTTCTTTCTTGCTGGCATTGCCAGGAAAAGATGATTTTAAGGATAAGCAAGAGGAACAATAGCTTTCAGTTGGCTTAGACATTATAAAAAAACTTGACATAAGGTGTCAGGCTTTGCTTGTTATTCTATTTGCAACGGAGGAGGATAAAATGCAAGAAAGCAGATTATTCAAAATAGTATATTATTTGCTTGATAAAGGGCGGGCTACAGCTCCAGAATTAGCAGAGTATTTTGAGGTGTCGGTTAGAACAATATATCGAGATATTGATGCGTTAAGCGGAGCTGGCATTCCTATATATGCGGAAACGGGCAGAAATGGCGGTATATACTTGATGAAAGATTTTGTTTTAGATAAAGCCGTACTATCTGAAAAAGAAAAACAAGAAATTCTTTTGGCACTTCAAAGTATGGGTATCGCACAAAACAATGACGAAATAATGAGGAAACTTTCTGCGATATTCAATCTTAATGTAGATAATTGGCTTGAAATTGATTTTTCAAGATGGGGTACACCACATAACGATAATCAAAAGTTTGAGCAATTAAAATCCGCTATTATTCATCAAAAATGCGTAAAAATTACATATGCAAGCTCTTATGAAGAAATTACGGAAAGAATTGTGCAACCGCTAAAACTTCTTTACAAATCTATGTCGTGGTATCTGAAAGCGTATTGTACGCTGAAACAAGATTATAGAATTTTCAAGTTGACTCGGATTACAAATATAGAAGTTCAACCGGATGGATTTTCTTATAAAGAATTTCCAGAATTAAAGATTAGTTCTGAGCAGACATATAAAAAAATCGTATTAAGGTTTCCGAAAGAAGTTGCCTATCGTGTTTATGATGAATTTGATATAACACAAGTTGAAATACAAGCAAATGGAGAGTTCATTGTTTCGATTGAAATGCCAGAAGATGCTTGGCTGATTGGATACTTGTTAACTTTTGGAACGCAAGTGGATATTATTGAGCCTATCCACCTGAAAGATGTTTTGGCAGAACAGGCAAGAAAAATATACGAAAAAAATAAATCTTGACATAAGGTGTCAATATTATTGTGATACTCTTATAACAGAATATTTTTATTAGGAGAAAAGATTATGAGCAGGCCAACATCAAAAGCAGATTTAATAGATGCTGCAACGGCAAACTATGAAAAAATGAATACACTGATTGCGGGATTAACAGAGAATGAATTATCGACACCTTTTGATTTTTCCAACGATGTGAAGAAAAAGGAAGCACATTGGAAAAGAGATAAAAATTTAAGAGATATTATAATTCATCTTTATGAATGGCACCAGTTATTACTTCATTGGGTACAATCAAACAAAGAGGGTAATTATGTTTCGTTTATTCCTGCACCGTATAATTGGAAAACCTATGGTGAAATGAATGTAGAGTTTTGGGATAAACATCAGGAAACAACTTTAGAAGAAGCAAAAAGTATGCTTCAAAAATCACACAGCGAAGTTATGCAGTTAGTAGAACAATTTTCAAATGAAGAACTATTTTCTAAGGGCGTGTATCAATGGGTCGGCGGAAGTACTTTGGGGTCATATTTTGTTAGTGCTACAGCAAGTCACTATGATTGGGCAATGAAAAAATTAAAAGCCCACAGAAAAAATTGTGCTGTCAAATAGATATTTTATGAAAGGAACAATGTTATGCACTATGTGACTGCAAAAGGAGTTTTATCAGCCAAAAACGGAATGAATTTATATCGTGGTTGCTCTCACGGGTGCATTTATTGCGACTCCAGAAGTAACTGTTATCATATGGAACACGATTTTGAGGATATTGAGATTAAGGAAAATGCCATTAACCTATTAGAAAATGCTCTAAAACATAAACGAAAAAAATGTATGATAGGAACAGGCTCTATGACTGATCCGTACATTCCATTAGAATTGGAAATCGGAAATGTTAGAAAGGCACTTTCTTTGATATATGAATACGGTTATGGTTTTACTGTAATAACCAAATCACATCACATTATGCGTGATATAGACCTTTTACAGAAAATAAATCAAAAAGCGAAATGTGTCGTTCAAGTGACCTTGACAACTTATGACGAAGAAGTGTGTAGAAAAATCGAGCCAAATGTCAGCACAACGGCAGAACGATTTGAGGTTTTGAAACAGATGAGGGATGCAGGAATACCCACTGTTGTGTGGCTGACTCCAATTTTGCCATTTATCAATGACACGGAGGAAAATATCTCTGGTATTTTGGACATGTGTATTGAAGCAAAAGTATATGGTGTTATTTGTTTCGGAATGGGTTTGACTCTTCGTGATGGGAATAGAGAATACTTTTATAAACAATTAGACCGTTTATATCCACGATTAAAAGGAAAATACATTGAACGATACGGAAATCAATATATGGTTGCCAGCCCGAATAATGCAAACCTAATGCACTTGTTTCATAAAAAATGTGAACAGTACGGAATAGTTCATAACAATGAACAGATTTTTAACTATTTGCATAACTTTGAAGAAAAAGATGCAGGCAAACAACTTAGTCTTTGGGATTTGGAAACGAGATAAATATTATTCCTTGGAGAAAGTGAGGTTAAATAATGGCATTTGATTTCAAGAAAGAATACAAAGAGTTTTATATGCCAAAGAACAAGCCTGAAATTGTGATCGTTCCAACGGCCAATTACATAGCAGTACGAGGACAAGGGAATCCCAATGAAGAAGGCGGAACTTATCAGACGGCGATAGGCATATTATATGCAGTTGCATATACTTTGAAAATGAGCTATAAGAGCGAGTATAAAATAGAAGGCTTTTATGAATATGTTGTTCCTCCTCTTGAAGGCTTTTGGTGGCAAAATGATTGCAATGGAGTGGATTATGCTAACAAAGATACATTTAATTGGATTTCTGCTATTCGTCTGCCTGATTTTGTCACAAAAAAGGATTTTGATTGGGCGGTGGAAATAGCAACAAAGAAGAAAAAATTAGATTGTTCCTCTGCCGAGTTCTTATCTATAGAGGAAGGTTTATGCGTACAAATTATGCACTTTGGGTCTTTTGACAATGAGCCTGCAACTGTTGCCATTATGGACAAGTTTCTTAGTGAGAACGGATATATCAATGATATTAACGATATTCGGTTTCATCACGAAATTTATATGTCTGATGCAAGAAAAGTTGCTCCCGAAAAGTGGAAAACGGTCATCAGACATCCGATTAAAAAACTGGCAGATGCTTGATATTCTCGCGAATTCTTTTGTTTTATATCTTTTTATAGCCGCACTTTGGACATACATCATTTTTACCTAACAAAATGCCACATAGAGGGCAATGGTAAGAGGGAAAAAAGACGTGTGATGTTATGCTTTATTTTTTTATCTTGAATGAATAAAAAGATTGAAAGCTGTGTTTGTTTCCAGTATAATGTTTTTGTATAGAAGGAATGATTGAGAATTTTTGAAAGAAGGGTTGACAGTCATGTTCACACACTACTACATTTGCGACAGACAAACGGACAAACAACTAGAATCTGCCTATTTTTCAATCCGATCAATAATAAACAGAACGCACAGATTACTCATGTATAAAGGGTAGTTTGTGCGCTTTTCTATGCAGAAATTAAAAAATCAAGGAGTGAACAGACATGAAGAAAAAACAAGTTCTTGCAGTAAGTTCCGCATTGATGATTGGAACAACGGCTGCACTTACAGGGCTTCCTACACCTGTTATGGCACAGGAAAACACAGAAGTTGTGCAGGAAGCCATTGTAGAAGAAAACAAGACAGAGCAAGTTCCTATGGAACAGGAAACAGAAAATGCAGAAGTACAAGAAAATACGGTAGATAATGAGCAGGAAGAAATGGTACCAGAGAAAGCACCTGCTGAAAGTGTGGAAAATAAAACCGTTGAAGAAAGCAAGAATACAGAAGTAAAGGCTGGAAGCATTGCTATTGATGAAGCACATTTTCCAAATCGTGCATTTAGATTATATGTGCAGACTAATTTCGACAAAAATAATGATAACAGCTTATCATCCGATGAAATTAACAATGTTACTAGTATGACAATACAAGAGAGGTCTAATAAAGAATTTACATCTATACAGGGTATAGAATTATTTACTAATTTAGAAGATTTGTCACTTGCTGCACCTCTTAAAGATTTAGATTTAAGCAAAAATATCAATTTAAAAAATCTGAAAATACAGAGCCTATCTATCTTTGGCTTTGATGTTAGCAAAAATATGAATTTACAGTCTTTAACTGCAAATTCAAACTATCTTTGGTATAACATTGGCAACAATCCAAATCTTGAAACTGTAAATGTTGGAAATAGTCATCTTTGGACTGAAATAGAAAAAAATCGGTTTAATTTTAAATATGAATGTCCAGGAATAGATATCTCAAAAGTTTCTATTTTACAGAATGGAAAATTAGATAAAGATACTGGAATTGCTTATATTGATGATGTAAGCAGAGACTTCATTTATGAATATGATTGTGGTACATATAAAGGCGGTAAAAAAACATTAGAAATTACAGTACATGTACGAACATCATCTCTACCAGATATTTTTGCGGAAGATGTCACCTTAAAAGTGGGGGATACGTTTGACCCATTGAAAAATGTAACTGCCAGTGATTTTGAAGATGGTTCAATTACTTTAACACAAGAAAATATAATTGAAAATGATGTAGACACTTCTAAGGCTGGTATTTATCATGTAACTTATAAAGTAACGGATAGTGATGGAAAATCTAGAAGAAAAGTTATTACTGTTACCGTAAAAGGTTCGACTGATATTCCGAATACTGCTCCAATTATTTCCGCAAATGATGTTACATTAAATGTAGGCGATACGTTTGACTCATTAAAAGATGTAACTGCAACAGATAAAGAAGACGGAACTATCATTTTGACAAAAGATAATGTTATCACAAATAATGTCGATACTTCTAAGGCTGGCACTTACCATGTAACCTATAAGGTAACAGATAGAAACGGAGCTTCTACCGAAAAGACAATTACTGTAACCGTAAAACAAAATACAGAAAGCCTTAATTCTGCACCAACTATTTCCGCAAACGATATTACATTGAATGTAGGAGATACTTTCGACCCATTGGAAAAAGTTATAGCAACGGATAAAGAGGACGGAACGATTACTTTAACAAAGGACAATATAATTGCAAATGATGTTGATACCTCAAAAGCCGGTACTTATCATGTGACTTATAAAGTAACAGATAAAAACGGTGCTTCTACTAAAAAAACAATTACAGTTACAGTAAAAGAAAAAACAACAAATAAACCTGTAAGT
>QFCH01002147.1_pt1 | contig 16976 bp, 9 predicted proteins | sample 5346071 | NCBI WGS metagenome assembly QFCH01 (sample SAMN09062255, study PRJNA434731) | Human gut metagenome, whole genome shotgun sequencing project. | isolation source: stool timepoint B chromium assembly | host: Homo sapiens | collected 2015
TTTTACCGACCCCCAGTTTAACTGGGGGTTTAGTCATGCCTATTCGGCGTACAATAAAAAACTCGCCCATGACAACATAACGTCAAGGACGAGTCTATAGTTCTATTCTTATACAATTATTAGAAAATACTTGTATTATGCTATAAATCGCGGTACCACCTTGTTTGAATGCAGTGCATTCCCCTTTCGCAGGATACTAAAATATCCCTCACGACTAACGCTCGTGTGACGTCACACCATACTAGGAATGAAAGTTCATTCTTTTCCATGCGCCCTCGGTGGTCCATTTAATAAGCTGCATACTACGGGTTCTTAGCTAATCCCGCTCTCTGTGAGTGCATTCCTATTTTTATCTCCACCTCATCGGTTTCTTTTAGGCGAGTATAAAATTATAATCTGATTATAATTTTTCTATAGAATGAAATTCAAGGAGTTTTAATTTTGATTGTTGCTCTATTATGGAAATATTATTAGCATACAGTCCTATATATTGCTAATAATTCATCAAAACAAGGATGATTCCTTTGCTTTATCCTTGCCTTGCTCAATAATCTCTCTGACAATGGAGTAGTCATTACTATCTAATGCTTCTAAGCGATTTAAAACAATAAAATCATTCCCATATATGTTAGATAATTCTTCTAATGAGTTAGTATATATACTGAACTTTCCATATGTCTGAACGAAGTCATAATATCTTCCATTCGGAATCTTTATAATTTTAGGATTTATAACATTCATCGTAATAATAGTTATTCCAGACTCTCCATAAAGATATAACTTATCTCCTACTTTGCTATAACTATAAATATGTTGCTCAAACCCATTATCCCGCCACGTATCTTCAAATGTATGATTGGCATGCAATTTATATCTTCCAAAAGTATAATATTTATTATAATCATAGTTAATGAAGGTCAATGCATACTGTGAAAAAATAATACCCCCTAGCAAAAGAAGAAAGATAAATTTATACATAGAATAACATCTCCTCAATATCTTTCGAATCTACATAAAAATCATATGTTGTTTTAAATCCAAATGTCCGTCTATATCCTGATTGCTGTAAAATATAAGCAGCTTCATAAATTCTCGGATACGAAACCAATTCTGCTAACATTTTATCATGATTCCAATTATCTATTATAGTAATGATTGAATCATCTCCACTAGACTTATTATAAGTCGTAATTGTAGCAGCACGCCCTAAGGCTAAAGCAGGATCCATTCCATAGACATAAAAATTATGAGAATTTATATATGTAGGCATAGATACTTGTGAAGCATTAGTATTACGATAGGCATCTCCTAATATGTGAAGATTCATCGCACGATATTCTGATGATCTAAAAGTCTGATTTACTACCGAATTAGGACCAAATGTATAAATTGGGTAACCATGCTTTGTATAATCTACAGCAATAATACCATGTGCATTGGGGTTTTCATCTAAGAAAAAACCAAGTAGATCATTTGCCGCAGGGGTAAGACCAAATGCCTCTGCATGATTATGTGCAAACAACAAATCATTATATGCTTTTTTTATCTCCTCCTCGCTATAAGGGTTACCTTCCGCAAGTTGTTCTAAATACTCTTCATCAAAAGTCTTTTTAAAATCAAAATATCCATTTAATCTAACATCTTTTGCATGTTCTGTTAACTCTAGATTCCACTTAGTTCCATATTGTGCTTCAGCTGCACCTGTTACAGGGGAATAACCTAAGCTACCATTTACAGCAGCACCTAATAAAGCACTTAATGTTTGAGCTACATCAGGTTTTTCTTTTGCAATTTTTTGAATCTCTCCAATTAATGCTTCATTGGTAGCTCCAGCATAAAACCCACTACCCGGTTTATTCCCTGCCATACGAGCAGATACTTCAGCGACTACACCATGAGCTATTGCTTTTGCAGCTTTACCTTCTTTAGAGGTTGGATTCCAATTATGTAATTGTCCAAAGGCTTCTTTTGCAAATAACTTAGATAATTCTTGACGTTCTTCAATTTTCTTTTTATCAAAGATTTCATCAAGCTTATTCAAGCTATCTTTTGTATCTCGAGACAGTGTTTGCATATTAAAGCCAGCATCTCGTACTTCTATTGTACCATCTGAAATAGCGGATTTTGTAGTAGTAGAAGTAGATTTGCTAGAGTCTGGTAACAGATTAGGTAATGTGCCTAATGTATTCCACACAGCATCTTTTCCTGCTTTACTAAGGTTCTTAAAATTACCTACATGATTATAACTCATACCTACATTACGAGACGTATATTCTGCCGTATTTTCAACATCTTTAACATCCAATGATTTAGTGGATAATTTATTTTTATTAGTCTCTGCTGTACTATCTATAACTGCGCCTGTTAAAGATGTTGTTTCAGCCGTGTTAATTACAAATCCACCATCACCTGCATATATCCCCGCTTGATCAGTAACACTTGCATAATCACTTTTAATTTTACCTTTGCTTGAGCTCATAGATACATTACTTAGAGAACCCGCATTTGTAGATACACTAAACCCTTTATTAGAGCTTTCACCTACATATGTCTTTGTATCTTGTAAGCTTTCAATAGAAAGATTTCCACCTACGTCGGCTGTTACAGATTTACCAATTACCTTGGAGCCACTGATATAGGTATCCTTTCCTGATGTAATATTAACAGCATCCGTACCTACAACAGTAGTACCAGTATGTGTTGTTACCTTTGTATTACCCTTTTGTTTTGCAGCATTAGCACTTGCATCAAAACCAAGTATACCGCCACCAGTAACACTAATATTAGCCCCAACAGACCAGCCTTTACTCTTAGCATTTTCAAGCTTTTCACTTGTATTCGTTGCCGCTTGTAAAGATACATCATTAGAAGCCACTAATTTGACTGATTTACCTGAAATTGTTTCACCAACAGCTTTAATATTTCCTTTGATAGAGTCTGCACTATTAGCCTCAATTATAATATCTCCATTACTTTCAATAGAGCCTCCATCAAATGTGTTTGCTTCATAGGAAGATTCACTTCGACTACTGCTAGAGCCAATGCTTACACGAATATTTACAAGATTATCTGCTTTAGCACGTTTCTTAGCCTTATATCCAGCTTGATTATTTTCTAAATCAGCTAACTCTGCATTTCCCTTACTTATATTAGCTTCGCCTACTTTAGTTTTATAATCAGTAACATTTGCTGTTGTTGTATTCGCATATCGATTCATAAGAGAAGCATTTTTAAGCTCTTGGGCAGATGCTAATTGGGCTTGTCCCAGCTCTTTTAATTCAGTTCCCTTTTTTAATACAGAACCCGCAGTATAGCTTTTATAATCGTGAATATTCGCAGTTGCTGTTTTTAGTTCTTTTCCTGCTTCCATATATTCTAGTGCAGCCAAACGTTTATCTTCACGACCTTTAGCTTTTTGTTGTAACCCATAAGCTGTATTAATAGCATTCGCAACAGAGCCTCCAAGACTCACCGTAAGACCAGAAGATTTATATTCGTGACTTTCTTTAGAAAGGTAATGATCTTCCTTGCCATCTAATACTATATCTTGACCACTAAGTCTAATACCTTTATCCGCTATAATATCCGTCGTAGTCAAATGAACTGTATCACCAGCTTGTACAGTAACCTTACCATCAGTAGATCCTAAAGTAGTGGCTTTATGGGTAGTTTCATCAATATAATAGTTATCTTTCGATTGTTTTTTACCAATCATGATACCCATACCAGCACCCATAACACCAGATTTTTTTACATCTTTAGATGCGGTACTTAAAGTATGCTCTGCCGCTGCATCAGTTATTACATCATGACCTGCTAATACAGATGTTCCTGCGGTACTCACTATATTAGAAGATGTAAGTGTCACATCGTTATTAGCACCCACCACTACAGTATGACCACTAAGTGTGCTCATTAATGCATTTTTAGCTTCATCATTCGTTTTGATCTTAGTTTCTTTTTTATTAAGAATACCTTTTTCTTTATATTTTAATGCAAATGCATCCTTAGATTCACTATATCCATTTTCAATAGATACGTCATGCTCACCAATTACTTTTACCGCCCCAGAGTCACTGCTAACAGTCAAATTACGAGCCTTAATATCATGTTTGGCGCCAATAGATACATTTCCACCAGCCTCTATTGTCGTTCCTAGTTCAGTTTGACGATAGGTTCGTAAATAATTATCACCATCTTGAGTCATAGCTTTTTTAGCAGTAAGAGTATCTGTAGTACTATTAATATCATGTCCAGCCGTAATAGTGATAGCACCATCTTTACCTAATGCTTCAATAGATGCACCACCTAGGTTTACGTCATTGCCTGCAGATACAATCATAACGCCACTGTCACCGGTTACAGCAATACCTGCTGTTTTATGTAAAACATCTTGGTTTGTTAAATACTCAATAGAATTGTTAAAGGTAATATTCTCTTTTGCTTGTAATTCTACAGCATCACGCCCTACAACTTGACCTTGTTGGTAAATAGTTCTATCCGATTGCAAACCAATTTTGTCTGCATTAATATGACCGCTATTAATAATATCTTGATTAGATGCAAGAACTACTATTTTGCCTTGAATAACACCTTCATTTCGGATGCTTTCCTTTGCATTCATAACTAATGTATTAGCACTAATTAAGGTCCCGTCAGTATGTAACTGCAATCTATCACTTTGTTTAAGATATACTTTAGGATAGATTACCTCAACAGGTTTACCCTCTACCATAACAACATCTTTTACAAGCCAAATCATATCGCTAGTTAAACTAGCTGCTTGTTCTGCTGTCAGCGCTACACCTGGAACAATACCATGTTGCTTAGCATAGGCAATACCGGCATCCATGAGCGCTTTAAATTGACTTTCATCATCTGTATACCCATCAAGGAATCTATACCCTGTTCCAGATACAATCTGATGTCTAACTAAGGTCTGCTCATACAAACCATCACCTAGTCGTTTTTCAATATTCTCAGGCTTTGTCTTCATCTCTCGATACATATAATCGGAGGATAAAAAAGCTTTTTTATTCGTAAATTGCGGATCTGTTTCAACTACATAGTTAGCAGTGCTTTCAGGATGTATTCTATACAAAGATTCTGTAGGCAATGCCAAAATATTAGTTCCTGCAGATGGTTTAGATGCATCATTACTACTATCTTGTGCGAATGGATTTAAGAAGTCTTGTACCTCTTTACGGTGATTAGCCCCAACTTCACCTTTCGCCTTAGCATTTTTGTCTTCTTTCTTAGCCACCCCAAGTGATATTGGATTTTCTTTATTCACTTGTGGAGTCATAAATACTTGACCCTTATAACCTCTTCGTCTAGATTTATGTGGCCATCTTCTTTTATAGGTATACGAAGCTTCTGTAGTACCAAATGTATTAGTCACTTCTTGATTTTCTTTTGCTACTTGATCAATAGCACCCGTAGTAGTTAATGTGCCACCTACAACCATTTGACTATTTTCATTAGTACCATTTCCGGTGAATGACAGGTCCCCACCAAAGCGCACAACACCTGGTGTACTATTTTTCACCTCTTCTTTAGAGGTCATCGTTTTTGTTCGAATAATAGTATATTCATCTATTTTTTCATTAGCCACACCAGAAATTTTTTGGTTATGTAATTTAGCCTTTGCATTATGAGCTCTAATTTTATCATTTAATGATGCCAAAATAGGCTTAAACTGTGCATCCCATGCCTCTTGTTCAGGACCTGCTACTTGAGGACGCTCTGTCGTCATAGATGTAATACCGAATTCCTTAAAAATAGGGTCATCATAGGCATATGATGGTACTTGTGTACCAATATATTCTGCGGGAATTGGTTCTTCGCCAGCCGCTTTTTCTTCAGGTGTAATTTGTTCTACAGTAACATATTCTGCAGCATCATATATCGGCATCGGAGCAGTATTACCACGATTATGGATTGCACCATAACCACTATCTAAAGAGCTAAACTCAGACTTTTTAAAAGCCTTACCACGCTCACTATGGTTTTTATCTGTAATCAAGATTTGATCTTCTTGCTCTGTAAGCATAGCATCATTACTTGCACCAGAAAGACCTTTTTCAATTTCAGGACTAACTCGTTTTGCGGTAAAAGAAGAATTCTTATTTTGATAGTCTTTACTTCGGATAACACCTTTTCCTAATCCATCAATAGTACCACCAATATTGTGCAAGGTATCACGACCATCCAAGGTCATAGTGCCACCACTATACACAAGAGACTTCTCTCTATTCAAGATAGAATCCGCCTCAATAGTTACATCTTCTCGACCTGCACTAGTACTTCCTTTATGAGCAGATAATTCCTCTTGTACTAACTTAACAGCTTTAAGTTTTTCATCATATACTTGAGATAGTTCTTTGATTCGATTCAAATATTCATCTTGTTCAGTCTTTGATGTAAAAGCTGTAGTATCTACAGCATAGGCTGCTTCAAGCTTATCTTCTGCAGCCTTCATATCTGCCATAGCAGCATCTAATTTGGATTCTAACGCTACATTCTTACGATTTTCGAGCACCTTAGTTTGTATCGCTACTTTTCCACCATAAATGCGACCATTCTCTGTATTATGAACTTCATTACTATTAATTGTTGTAGTACCACCGGATACAATCACTGCGTCAGTATTACGAACAGTACCTGCCTCTATAGACAAGGAACCATTACCTGTCACAGCGCCTTGAGTATTAGCACCAGCGGCCATTGTATTATTGTTAGTTAAGGTTTCTTCTACCTTAACATGTCCATTTTTAGCGGATGTAATATGCCCTGTATTAGTTAACTCTTTTGTTTCTAAAGCCAAGTCTCCACCAGAAGCAATTGTCTTTGTATTCTGTATAGAGTTTGCTTTAGCCACAAGACTTGTATCGGATTGAAGCGTACCATTAACAGATAGATGACCATTAGCATCTACTGAAACAGATTGAGTCCCTGCAACTACGCCATTAAGATTAACACCTACACCAGCTTCGGTGCCAACCATAGTAATATGATTTGCATACATCCCACCTACTGCAGCCACATCCAGGCCAATCGTTGGTTTTGTTTCAACAGTTGAAGACTCTAAAGCTGTAGCCTTTAAATTGTTAGCATCAATGTGATTTTGTCCAGTACGAGTATTAAGTTTGTTTGCCCAAACACCTGCGTTTACATCTATAGTTCGAGCCAAGATAGACACAGAATCTGCACGTTTCCCATCAAGGCCTTTACCTTCAATAGAGACTTTGCCTTGTTCTACACGGTAATTTTGTAAATTTCCAGCACCATCTAATTCTGCTCTACCTGTAGTTAACACAGCATGCTCCGTATTAAGGAAGCCCCCTCCATTAACTGTAATACCATTAGGGTTAGCCACTACAACAGAGGCTTTTTGCCCCGCCACTTCTAAATAACCATTCATAGATGTCGGTGTATCTGATGTAACTTGGTTTACGATAACCTTTGCAGTACCATTCACCATGTTACTATTACCTTGCACATAGCCAGCAAGTTCGGTTTTACTCGTTACATATGAGTTATTTAAAATAGCCCCTTGTTTCTCTACATTAAATTGATCATATTTATTCATAGAGACGCCACCATTAGTAGGGGCCGTCACGTTAACAAGTGGAATCTGGTTAGCTGTTTCCTGAACTAACGGTCGTTCAGTAATAACAGCATTATTATCCGGCATAATTGGTGCAGCCAATACCATCGATTGAGATGCTACAAATACACCAAAAGTTAACCAAGACATTATCTTTCGTCCCAGCGTACGTCGTTCTTGATTTGTTTTACACATACAACTCTCCAATTATATAAATACTAGCTCAACACATGCTAGTTCAACACATATATAGTCATAATTATATTGAGATTAGAATCTATACCCTATGGTAAATCCGCTATAAAACTTCTTCGTATGATATCCTTGCGGTTTATATAAAGGGGTACTAATAAATGCATCAAACAATAAACCTGATGCATAGTTACCTCGTACACCAAGCGCAGTGCCTGCAATTGTTTTTCCGACTAGGGACTCTGTACTTTTACCATATACAGCCCCTGCATCAAGCCCAAGATATACTTCCGTATTAAGGCGAGGAATAACAGATGATACTTCATTACGTACATACCAACCACTATCACCCATAAGCGTATATTCACCATCGAATCCATAAATACTATATCGATTACCTATATTGATAGTATCTACACTATATACTCTTTTACCTCCTTGAACCCACTGTCCATGGAATGAAGAGGTAAAGGATGCAGGTCGATGGCCCATAACAAATGGTTTGCGATAATCTACATCTATAAGCCACATATGATATCTAGATGTAGGACCACCCATAGCAACAGATGCATTATGTTCAGGTTGTGCACCAAGTGCACCTATCCCCCATTGGAATCCTAAACGAGAGTATAGCGTAGCATTCCCAACATATTTACGATTAGAAATACCAAACTCCATTGAGGTCGTACGTAAGGCTTGCACAGGTATTTCCATATCATTGATAAAGCGATGATTATGCCGTGTGCTAATAGAAATATCAAATGCACGCTTTTCACGTTGTGTACGCGACCAAACATGATCCCATTTCGCCTTCATAGTAGTGGACTTACCACCATATGTGAAATCATAAGGATTAGATTGAATAGTTTGATGATATCTTGATTTAGAAAAGCTTAAACTAAACGTATCTTTTCCATGAGGTATTACGTAATTGAGACTAGCTGCACGAGTTCCTTTTATACTACCCGCACCACTAAGGTCACCTGACAATGACATAGTAAAGGTATCATTAGCTCTAAAAACTTGGTCAAAAGATGATGTAAAACTACCTTGATATACCCCTGTAGACTCTAGACCACTATTATCGATGCTAATCGATCCATGTACTGGTTTATCTTGTTTAATTGTTAGTTCAATAATAGAAGTACCAACAGATGTACCTGGAAGTAACTGCATAGTCACCGATTGAGATGACACACGTTTCATCTGTTCGAGACCTTGTTCTACATCTCGGATATTAAGGATATCTCCAGGACGCACAGAAAATGCAGTACGCCAAGGACCATGTGCTGAAGAAGTACTATACCTAATATCTTCCACTCGACCAGGCATAACCATAAATTGTAGAGTCCCAGCATTTAAATTTTGTTCTGGAATATATACCTGAGAGGTAACAAAGCCTTTGTCTAATAATTTACGTTGAAAGGCATTACGAATATTAGTAATATCTGATACAGTCACATGTTTTTGCTCATGCTTACGAGCAATCTTATTTAGAAACGATAGTTCTTTAGGCACACCATCTAACTGTATTTGCTTAATATAAAAAGACGCACCATTCTTATCTAAAGGTACGTCTATAAGTGCCGGCTCACTGACAACGGTTCCTACGCGTTCCGCATCGAGGCGAAGATTACGTTCTCGTTGAGTGTCTCGGTCTTGTTGTAATTGCTCTTGTTGAGCCATAGGTATAACTGGATCAGCAGCCTGTGCCATTAAAGGCATAGACAGACTATATACACCAAAACTCAGAAGAACTAAGCGTTTTATATTCACAAAACTCTCCTATAAACATACTCTAACAACACCAATCATGACAAATTCATGAAATACGTATCATCAGAATAACATAATTAAAGTTTTCTTGTAAAGTATAAAATTATTTTAAATATAGTCTAATTAAAACTATTAATAAATGAATAAGATATACACTTACATTAATTGCATAAAATTTAAGTTTATAATAAAATTTTCATATACATTTGGTAACGTTAATACATTCAAAGAAATATAACACCTTATGGAGGTCCCTTATGAAATTAAAACAGCTTATTTTATCTAGTATCGCTGTAGGTGCACTAGCTTTCACATTTGGCGTTACACAGCCTGTACAAGCAGCTATTGGCATGGAGAATCCTGGTCCCGCGATGAACCTTGAGAAACCTGTATCTGTAACAACACAGCATCATATTAATGTAGATGGCAAGGTAGTTGAGCCTATTAACGGTGAGCAAAACGTAATCTATGTAGACGGTCAACCGCTCGTAGCATTGCGCCAAGTATCTGAAGCATTGGGCTATAAAGTAGCTTGGGATGAACCTACAAAAACAGCATTGGTAGATATGAACATCGCTACATTGGCAATTCAACCAGGCTCTGCTGATGTTATTCGCCATGGCAAATTAAAGGTTATCAACCTTGATACATCTGAATCCTTCTTACCAGCAGCTCGCAAGATAGACGGAACCATCTTTGTAAAACCACAAGTGTTCAAATTATTGTTGAACCAAGTAAACATTACAAGGGACGAGATCTTCATCGCTCCTCAACGTGCACAATTGGCGTCTACCACAAACACAGAGGTATCCCACAAGAATGAACTCAACACCTTCTTACCGCCATCCCAAAAGGACGTAAAGAAAAAAGAAGATCCAAAAGCGACAGCAAAACCGCTTATTAAAATCAAAAAAACATTGGCTAAAGACTCTGCAACTACAACAAATACAGAAACTACTGAAAAATCTGAATACCAACGTCCAAGCGGCTTAGATCGCTAATCCATAGGCATACAACAAAAGGTCCCCAATGGACTGCTCCCCATTAGATATAATCTTAAGGTGTACAGTCCATAAGGGACCTTTTTATTCTGTAAATGTAACTGAAATGATTATTTCAAAATCAATTATTTGCCAAAACCATAGCGGTTAAGTGCCGTATTACCATTACCATATATAGCCATGATTTTCGCCATGAAATAGTCAGCTACTGCTAGAGAGTATGCTGCAATATCATTGTAATCAGAGTATTTTGGTGCAACATTAGTCACAGTAATGTTTTCAATAGTAGTACTAGCTTTAGGAGTAGTCAATTTATTTGTAGTAGGTGCAGGATCTGTAACTGTTACAGTAGAGCCCATAGCTGGATTAACGTAACCTGTTGGAGTAGATACTGGTGGACGTTGGGAATCAGTATATTTATAGCCATAAGAAGCGTCCGCTTGTTGAGGTGCCAATGTAGCTACGCCAAACGCAAGAACAGTGGCTGCCAAAACGATAGATAATTGTTTAGATGCTTTCATAAAAACCTCCATAGTAAGTACTAAAAGAAATGCGTGATTATCAAAAAAACTGATAACGGAGATTTATTATAAACTTGTTATCTAAACTCACAATGAATTGTTGTAAATATCATTAATATTTCATTTATCAATTAATTTTGACTCTTTCAATACTATCTTTTACGGAATCCATTTGACGTTTCAAATCTTTCATAGACCCTTTTACATCGTCAGGAATCTTGACATCTTTAAGACCTTTGGCCGATTCCGAGGCACGCTTACTATTTTCACTAGCTTGCTTCATGCCCTCTTTAATTTGGTCCATATTCTCATCTAGATCATCAAATGAGTCTTCATCATAGAGAATAAAATTACTGCCCCCGTGGGACATAATATTGAGTGGCCCCATCGTGAGCTGCCCATCATCAATACGCAACGCATTCGTGGAAATTGTAGTGACCCTCGTATTTACTTTCACATCACTAAAGGAGAGATGACGCCCCTTATTGTGAAAGTTCCCTGTAATGCTTTGAATAGGTATGAGCATATAGTGACCTTCACCAGACCAGAAATTACCCCACACCTCCATATCACGAGGCATGCCTTCGCTTTTAAAGTTCAAATTAGCAGATACAGGCACAAGAAACTCTGGCGTCTTAAGGGCTACACTGCTGTCTAAATCCTTTGCTACGCCAGTAATCGTATAGGCACGAGTGTCCAAATTATAAACACCTTTTGCCTCTAGCTTACCGTTGAACACATTGGCATTGACGTTAGAGAAGTTCAATATACCATCTTGGTATGTCACATCGCCTACCACATTATCAAAGGTCAATGCAGGAATTCGCAATATAGGCATCGTTACCCGACCTTTAGCAAAAGGTCTGTTAAAGTCACCCGTCACCTCTGTGAGCAAGGTCATGGCATCGTGGATATTCTCACCGAATCCAAGGGATGATGGATCTACGCCTTTCACATCAAACTGTAAATCCAGCTGAGGCATACGATGTTTTAGCACATCTTTTAAGTCTACTCTACCTTTTAAAACAAGTCCATCACCAATAGCAGTGCCGCCAAATTTGCCCGTCTCCATATCGATGTGTATAGCACGATTACTATCTAGGACTATCCTAGCATTTACATCCTTCATCACATAGTGACGATTGCGATCAAAAATCTCAAGTTGGTTGTTTCGCAACTTAATTGTTAGATCTAAATGTTGGCCCTCCCAATTAAAGTTTCGCACCCGCTTACCTAACTCCTCTTGTCGCTCTTGAGTAGTCTTTCTAGGTACCTTAGGGCGTGGCGCTACCTCATTAAGAGGCTTCTTTACATCAGGCGATGGTGGAACAAAATCGATTCGGTTGTTTTCATCCAAATCGACGACGATGACCGCATCATCTAGCTCAATACCATTAATAGCGGAGGCTTTAAAGTTGTGCGTCACCACATCCCACATGTTAACTCGTATCTTACCGCTAGGAACTGTTACTAGTTTTCGCCCATCGGGATCCGTCCATACTAAATCAGTAAAGGATAGCGTCCCCCACGGCGTGGCAGATAAACTTTCGACAGTAACAGTACCGCGCATCATGGTCTGGCGGGCCATAACCTCGTTAAAGATAACGCCCATCCCGCGACTAGCAATGGTAGCCAATACAAAGAAAACGATCGCTCCAATGGCAAGAAAAGCTGCAATGCCTTTAAGGCCCTTCTTATACAATTGTTTATATTTTGTCCAATAAGAACGCATGTAATGTTTCATAGCCTTATTATATCACGTTGAAGATGTAAGTTTTATTTTGATTGGTCTCGTTATATTACTACATTTAGATTGAAAAGGAGAGGTTAAACCTCGTCTTTTCTGTTTAAATTTTAAGATATTATGCTTTTGCTTGTTTACTATATTTTACAAGGCTTTCAGCTTCAATTTCTTCTTGAGTGCGATAGTCTTGAGGAATGTCAGACAAGCGAATCCAGCTGCGGACTGCTTCTACTAATACGATAAGGATCATGAGGAACATAGCAGCACTGAATGCTACTAGAATCCATTTACCAGCTGGGATATAACTGTTAAATACGTTTTCAAAGTCTGCAGCAATCGCAACGATGGCCATTAGGATACATGGAATACCTGTAACCCATGCATAGCGTTTACGGCCAAGTCGCATAATAACAGTAGTACTTACAGCCAATGTCATAGTACCTAATAATTGGTTAGATACGCCGAATAGAGGCCAGATAATACCGATGTTACCTTGTAGAACTAAGTAGCCCCACAAGATACAAATCAAAGCTGCACAACCATATACGCCAGGAGCCCAATGTTGGTCGTTGAATTTAGGATGGAAATGACCTAATAATTCTTGAAGCAAGTAACGACCTACGCGAGTACCAGCATCGATCAAAGTCATGATGAACAAGGCTTCGAACATGATACAGAAGTGATACCAGTAACCCATCAAGTGATCCATGTTAGGCAATCTGGAGAAGATATGAGCCATACCTACTGCAAGGGATACGGCGCCACCAGGACGGTGCATCAAGTCTTCCCCAACCATTGCGGACAATGCTGGCAATTCATGTACTTGAAGACCTAACGCTTTAAAGGATTCTACTGTGGAGTTAATAGCAAAGTAATCGTCTGGATGCAATGCAGTAGCTGCGATCAACGCCATCATAGCGATGAAGCCTTCTGTTAACATCGCACCATAACCGATAGGTAAGATTTCTCTTTCATTAGTAAGCATTTTAGGTGTTGTACCTGTAGCAATTACTGTATGGAAACCAGATAACGCACCACATGCGATAGTAATGAAGATGTAAGGGAATACAGAACCTTTCAATACAGGACCGCCACCCCAGATATATGGAGTAACAGCTGGCATTTGGATTTCAGGCATTACGATGATAATACCGAGAGCCAAAGCGCCAATTGTACCGATTTTAAGGTATGTAGATAGATAATCACGAGGAGCGAGCAATAACCATACTGGCAATGCTGCTGCAAAGAAGCCATACACAGCAAGCATGATTTCAATAGTTTGCAAGTCGTATGTGAACCAAGAAGCATATTCGCTAGCCGCGATGTTAGGACCGTAGATAATGCCTACGAAGATTAACGCTACACCAATGATAGTAGCCTCTTGGATTTTACCAGGACGCAACCATTTTAAATAAATACCGATAAAAATAGCGATTGGAATTGTAGCGAATACGGAGAAGAATCCCCAAGGAGAGTTATGCAATGCGTTCGCTACTACTACGGCCATACCAGCGAGGGTAATAACCAATAGGAACAAGGTAGCAAGCATAGCACCGAAACCAGCTAGTTTACTGATTTCTTCGCGCGCAATATCCGCGATTGACTTACCGTCATAGCGAACTGAAGCGAACAAGATAACCATGTCATGTACAGCACCGGCTAATACAGAGCCGATAAGGATCCATAAGGCACCAGGCAAATACCCGAACTGGGCTGCAATAACTGGGCCTACGAGCGGGCCTGCACCTGCAATAGCCGCAAAGTGATGACCAAAGGTTACCCATTTGTTAGTTGGCACGTAATCGTGACCATCGTTGTGAATCATAGCCGGCGTCGGACGATATTGGTCCAAGGTCAACACCTTAGCCGCTATGAAAGCCCCATAAAAGCGGTACGCTAAAATCAGAATACACGCGGAGGCAATAACTAAGTAAATACCATTCATAACCATATAAACACCTCCATTTGTTTCGTGACATGGTGTATATGAAATTTCTGATAAAAACTTATGTTTCCATGCCACTTTGGCTTGTAAAAATGTTAGTACTTACACATTCATTGTATAACTAATCACGAGAGTGTCAACTACTATTTAGTCATTTTGAAAGCTCTCTATAACTTAAAGACATAACAAAAAGGCATCCTCCACATAGGAGAATGCCTTAATAAGTGTAGAAAAATAGTTTATATCTATAGTCTTACCACGATACCAGCTTCGTGGAGAGCCTTCTTAATATCTTTTATAGTTAACACTTTATTGTGTAACAATACGCCAGCAAGGGCACCAGTTACATTCGTTTTTGTAAATAAATCCACAAAATGCTGTACATTACCTGCACCACCGAAAGCTGTTACAGGAACATCTACTACTTCGGCTAACGCTTGGTATAATTCAATATCAAAGCCAATGCCTGTGCCATGTCTGTCGATGCTTGTAACCAATAACTCACCTGCACCGCGTTCTACCGCTTCTTTTGCCCATTCAAGAGCATTTCTACGCTGTCCAGATTCACCTGTCTGACCATGACCGTAAGCGTACCAAACCTTTTCAAAAGGATTATATTTTACATCAAGACATACAACGATGCCTTGGTTACCGAACTTTTTAGCCCCTTCTGTAATAAGGGATGGATTAGCCAAAGCGGCAGTATTAATGGAAATCTTATCAGCACCAGCTTTCATAAGAGCCGTCATATCCTCAACAGAGGTGATGCCACCACCAACAGTAAGTGGCATAAATACCTTATCAGAGGATTTAAGAACCATATCTGTAAAAGTTTTACGACCCTCTGTTGTAGCCGTAATATCTAATAATACAAGCTCATCTGCGCCTTGTATTTCATAACGTTCTGCACATTCTACTGGATCCCCTGCGTCAACCATATCACGGAATTGTACGCCATTCTGTACGCGGCCATTCGCCACACCAAGGCAAGGGATAATACGTTTTGCTAACATTCAGTCGTCCTCCTATTTTTTTGAGTCTGCGTAAGCTTCTGTAATATTACCAAACGTACGCAACAAATTCAGACCTACGATACCACTTTTTTCAGGATGGAATTGCATTCCATATACTCTGCCACGTTCAACTACACCAGGTACATCGATACCATAGTTAGCTGTGGAAATGATATATTCAGGATCTGTATCTACATAATAGGAATGAACGAAATAGGTATATTGATCGTCTACATTACTAAATGGACTATCTTGATGATGAACTACATTCTTGTTCCAGCCCATGTGAGGTACACTGAGACCAAGATCGCGAGGAATTTCTTTTACTTTGCCAGGAATAAGACCTAAACCTGGAGTTGGACCGTACTCTTCGGATTCCTCAAATAATAATTGCATACCTAAACAAATGCCTAATAGTGGAATTTCACGCTTTACTACTTCATGAAGTACATCGACTAAGCCGCGCTCTTTTAGAACCGCTACTGCCGATGCATACGCGCCTACACCTGGCAAGAGAACGCCATCAGCGTTTAATATAACCTCAGGATCCGCTGTTAGCACTGCATCGAGTCCGATGTAGGCAAAAGCTTTCTGGACGTTAAATGTGTTCCCTGCGTCATAATCTATAATGGCAATCATAATAAACTCCTTTCAACCGCCTTAATGAGCCCTAGAGAAAATACTAGGGCTCAAACATTCACGCATTCACGTTGTTTTCGATATATATATTCGTCAAAGAAAAAAGAAAGTCCTGCCTATAGATTGCGTAAAAGCTAAACTCCATTCTATAGAATGAAATTCGATATCAAAACGCTTAAATAATTAGTGTAAGTGATATATTCTTAATGATTAATTCATGAATTGTTTTAATATATTGCGCATGACTACACCGTCCTGTGCCATAGGTATGGTAAGGCGCAACCAATCGTCTCGTTGACCTCGACGCACTTGGTATCCTTCTGTTAGCCATGCATCAGCGAGGCCATCTGCATCCGCATCAGGAGCCTCAAAGAATATAAAATTCGCTTCACTCTTGTAATAGTGAATTCCTAGCTCATCAAATAGAGCCTCCCATTTAGCTCGTTCCTCCGCATTTTGAGATACTGTTCTCGCCAAAAATGCTTGATCATCGAAGGCTGCCTCTGCGGCCACTTGGGACAAGGTATTGAGATTAT
>QFCH01002656.1_pt1 | contig 16914 bp, 9 predicted proteins | sample 5346071 | NCBI WGS metagenome assembly QFCH01 (sample SAMN09062255, study PRJNA434731) | Human gut metagenome, whole genome shotgun sequencing project. | isolation source: stool timepoint B chromium assembly | host: Homo sapiens | collected 2015
CATGACCACCATCAAACTGTGAGTCATGGGCACTGCCACAAGCAGGTAAATCTGTCTCAGCACCACGAAGCTGCCCAGCATAAAGAACATGGGGACCTTGGAAAGTCCGGCGCCGCGCAGGGCGCCGTTTAATACCTGGATCACTGGCATCACAATATATGCTCTGGAGAAAATGCGAAGCATACTGCTTCCGTTCCCAATTACCTGGGGATCATTGGTAAACACGCTGATTAACAGGGGTGCTCCGAAATACATTCCCACTGAACCTGCCAGAATAATCAGGGAGCTCATAACCCAGGCGGCAAATATTCCCTTCTTCACCCGTTTATACTTGCGGGCTCCGATGTTCTGGCCCACAAAAGTGGTGATAGCCATATTAAAGCTCTGAAGGGGCAGCTGGAGAAATCCGTCAATCCTCAGGGTAGCGGAATATCCGGCCATGGCAGCCGTTCCGAACCGGTTGATATAGGACTGCACCACCACGTTGGAAAATGAGGTGATGCTCTGCTGACAGGCAGCCGGAAAGCCAAAGGCAATGATTTTGCGGATCATTTTCTTGTGGAACCGTATCTTGCGGATTTCCACCTTGTAATCCTCACGGGTATGCATCAGCTTGTGCATGACCATGAATGAGCTCACTGCCTGGGCCATGATGGTGGCAATGGCCACGCCTGCAATGCCCATGTGAAACCCACACACAAAGGTGAAATCCAGGATGATATTCACGATACTGGCCACTGCCAGATAGAGCAGTGGATGCCTGGAGTCCCCCACCGCGCGCAGTATGCCTGAGCCCATATTGTAAAAAAGTGAAAATGTGATTCCGCAGAAATAAATCATCAGATATAGAGAAGAATGGGGAAGGACGTCCTCCGGCACCCCGATTGCCCTGAGAAGGGGCCCTGTATACAGCAGTCCCAGCCCGGTAAACACTATGCTCAACAGCCCCGTGAGAGCCATGGCGCTGTGAACCGCCCGGCTCATAGCCTCACCCTGTCTGGCCCCGAAGTATTGGGAAATCACCACTCCCGCGCCGGTGGACAGGCCCATGAAGAACCCCACCAGCATATTGATGACAGGGGTTGAAGCCCCCACCGCCGCCAAGGCGTTGGTATTGACAAAATTTCCTACCACATAGGAATCCACTGTATTGTACAACTGCTGGAAAAAATTCCCTATCAAAAGAGGGATTGAAAACCAGAAAATAGACTGAAAGATACTGCCGTCAATCATATCCGTATTAGCGCTTTGCAAGACACCACCCCATTCCCCAATCATTGGTGACCGCCCCTCCCTGTGCCTTGAAATATAAGACCATTACAAAAAAGAGAAAGCAGTCCATACCGAAGCCGTTCTCTCTATCATACATGATTTTCGTGGAATTTTCTATCTGTTTCTCTTTAATTCCTTCTGCTTTATACCTTTTGTTTTATATCTTCTGTTTCATACCCTCTGTTTCATACCCCCTGTTTTATACCTTCTGCTTTATACCTTCTGTTTCATACCTTCTGTTCTATACTTTCTGTTTTATTCATGCTACTGCCACACATTTCACAGCCGCCCCTTTTTCTCCGTCTTTTATTCCGTCTCTTACTCCATCCCCTACTCCGTCTCTTACCCCATCCCCTACTCCATCTCCTACTCCGTTCCCTTGCCTCATCCCCTACTCCGCCGCCCCGGCAAGCCTCCGCTCCTTTTTAATGCTCCAAGCGTACATGGCGCCTCCTGCCGCCAGCCAGAACACGGTATACAGGGCGGTGCCCGCCAGCTGGGGCCAGGCAGCGTCCCAGCCGATTCCCTTCAGGTTCACAGCCTTCAGTTCCACGGCAATATTGGCAATAGGCGAAAATATCCTGGATGCAATGCTGAGCCATTTGGGCATCAGATAGTACGGGAAAATAAGCCCTGAGGTAAATATAATCAGGTTGCTGCACATCATATACAGCTGCGCAAAGCAGGCCAGCCTTTTGGTAAATGACCCCAGCATCACGCCAAAGGCCACGGCCGCCAGCATGAAAAGCACGGTGCTGAACAGATAGAGCCCGATTTCCCCCCGCAGGGGAATATTCTTATACAGTCCCACCACACACAGCACCACGAACTGGGCCGCCACCGCGCCGCCAGCCACCACGGCTGTCCTGATAATTCCGTCTTTTAATTCCTCCCCCCGCTTTTCCGGGGCAGCCGCTGCCAGAGCTTTTCTTTTTCGTATCATGAGCGGAATAAAAAATGAGATGAGAAAGGTCTGCATGGTGATGGCGGGAACCAGCAGATAGCTCATTTTCCTGATGTAATCGCCCTGTGGTTCATACAAGGTCCTGTCCACGTAAGAAAATGTACCCAGACTGGTCTGGGCCGCCGAGGGGTAAAAGTTGTTTCCCTCCAGCATCTTAAGCTGCATTCCCGCGCTCATGGTACCCAGCACGGACGATGCAGCCCCCACTGCCCCGCCGCCGGTGATGATGTTGGAACAGTCCGCAAATATCACTGCCTGGGGTGATTTCTTCAGGGACATATCCCGGCTGAAATTTTCAGGTATCATGACGCCGGCCTCAATCTTCTTATCCAGGATGGCCTGTTTCAGATCCTGCTCCGAATCCGCATAATATACAATATCCAGAGAGGGATTGATGCCAAACTGCTTCACAATGGACTGGGACAAGGAGGACCGGTCCTCGTCCAGGATTCCAAAGGGAATATCCTCTGTGTAATCATTTTTCCAGATGGTAGTAATCAGGAGCATACCGGCCAGCACGGAAATAAACAGACCAATGACCGTGTTTTTTTCTTCCTTCCATATCCTGCTTATCATATGCCGGCCACCCCGCTTTCCGTCAGGGGACTATCTGCGGGCGTTTTTCCCGGCTCTGCCCCGGCATCCCTGAATTTCTTTGCCACTGCAAGCACCATCACCGCGCAGAAGCCCATAAGCCACAGAACATGGTGGGCCTCACTCAGAAAGCTGCGCTCCACCAGGGCCATGTCCCTGAACGGCACAATATAATGGGTATTGGGCATGAACCAGGTAAGAATCTTACAGGGCCATGGCATGGAGATAACCGGAAATGTGTAACCGGCCAACAGCATGGTAAAACTTATGATGCTGCATTTCTGCACTGCCTCCTCGCAGTTTCCTCCGGTACCCAGGTTCTGGAGTATTCCAAAAAGGGTAATGCCGAAGCAGGTGAAAACCGTCATCAGTATGCCGGCCCAGGGAGAACTCTTGTAGGGAAATCCAAAACACAGGGTCTGGGTCACTATACAGCCCAGGGCCGAGACACAGGCAATACCGGTGATAAATCCGGCCTTTTTCATCAGCCTTCCAAAGCTTCCCCTCTCGCACACGCAGGCCCCCACGCATCCGGCTCCAATCTGTACAATGGTAAGGAGGATGCCCTCCATCATCATGTATGCCACATTCTTGGAGGGATTGCTGATGGCCTTTGTCACATATCCCATAGGTGCAATCAGGTTCATGGCTGCCTGGGGCGGTATGCCCTTTCCCTCTGCCAGCTTCAGCATATATCCGCTCTTAATGGTCCCCAGGGCTTCGGCTATAGTACCCCTCATGCCGCTGGCAACTGTTGACAGGGCGCCGTCGTTAAAAATCATGATTTTGGCTTCCCTGCCATTTAACAGATCCTCTGAAAAATGCTCCGGAATCACAATGCCTGCCAGTGCCTTATTATAGTAAAATGCTTCCTTCAGGTCATCCTCCTCATCCGTACACGCAATGACGTCAAATGTCCTGTTATCCGAAATCATCTGAATCAGGCTCTGGACTGTTTCAGAGTGATCATGGTTCACAATAATCGTGGGTACCTTCTGAAAAGGCAGATGCACGAACTCCGCGCCCATGAGCAGACTCAGGATGGTGGGTGCCAGAAGAAGAATCAGCATGGGAATCGTTATGTACCGTTTTTTCATAGAAGATGCCAGGCTCCCAGCCTGTTTCATCCATTCTCTCATATACCATCACATCACTTTCCAAAGTCAACATAGGCTGTCATACCGGAACGCAGTTCATCCTGCAGTCCAGTCAGGTCCTCAAAGGTTACCTTGATTCCGTAGGTCAGGATATCCCAGTCAGCTTCATTGGACGCTTTCTTGGTGGCAAAATCCGCTTCCTTATTGATTCGCACCACTTTCCCCTTATATGTATCCTTTCCCAGGGCTGCCAGGGAGATATCCACCTCCTGGTCCAGTTTTACCCGCGGAAGCTTCATTTCATCCACATCACAAGTGATATACGGGGTATAAATGTCAGCAACCACCACGGAGGGAAGTCCGGAGGACACCACATCACCGGACTTGACATTAACCGTTGTCACCAGACCGTCCACAGGTGAGGTAAGGACACATTTATCCAGGGTGGTGTCTATCTGTTTCAGGGCCGCCTTGGCCTGGTCCACTCCGGCCTGGGCCTGGGCAATCTGTTCCGGAGTTGCTCCGTTTTGGGCTTCGGAAAGCTTGCTCTGGGAAATCTCCAGATTGGAGCGCGAGCTGTCCAGGGCTGCCTTGGCAGAAGCCAGGGCTGCCTTCTGGGCATCCACAGAGGACTGGGACACGGCTCCTGCGGGAACCAGCGCCAAGGTCCTCTGATAATCCGCGTCCATTCTTGTGTAGGCTGCCTGGGCATTTTCCAGGTTTGCCTGGGCAATCTGGACCGCCAGCTGCAGCTGTTTCATCTGTTCCTCTGTGGCGCCGTTTAACAGGCTCTGGTAAGCTGCCTGGGCCTGGGCCAGTGCTGCCTGGGCCTGTTCTCTCTGGGCCATCAGGGTATCACTGTCCAGACGGACCAGCTCCTGGCCTTTGGTCACCAGGTCCCCTTCCTCCACCAGGACATCCTTAATCTGTCCTCCGGTCAGAGCGTTAATATTGCTCTCATCCATGGTCACATAAGACTGTACCACCAGATTTTTCTTATTCTTAAATAACAGGTCATCCCCTGTCACATGACCAAAGATGAGCACCAGGACAATGACGCACAAAATAACGGCTGCCGCCGCCCCTATGATTTTTTTCTTAGATTTTGCCAGTTTCATTGTTATTACAGTTTCTCCCTTCCAATATTTCTCTCATACTCCCTTACATTTCCCACGATTTTGCCCATAATCTGTTCCAGAACCTGTTCCTCCTGGGGCGTGATTCCGGCAAAGATGATTTTCTCCCACTGGTCCATGATGTCCTTCAGTGAATTAGCTGCCTCTTTTCCTTTTTCCGACAGGCAAACCAGCTTTTCGCGCTTATTCTCAGGGTTAATCTCCCTTCTGATGTATCCCCTCTCCTCCATGGCAGCCAATACCTTGGCTGTCTGGTATTTATCAATTCCGGACAGGCTGGAAATGGTCTCCTGATTGCTGTATCTGCTGTAGCCTATGACCAGAAGCACGATTCCCTCGGAAAAGGAAAGGCCGCAGGCCCTGAATTTAATGCACAGAAACCTTCGTTTGCTCTTTTCTATCATGGTGGCTATTTCCTGTATGGTACTCACCTCCTTGCAGGGGCTGCCGCAGATACTGTAAGGAAATACCTTCTGCGGCTATCATATGTATTTCACAACTGTTGTGTTTGACAAATATTATATGCATTTTGCAAATGAAAATCAACCCGTTTTTTTTCACAAAATTACAGCCCAACTTTTAATATTTCTCCGTTTATTTGACGGGATGGTTCATCCCGCCGGCAGCAGGAAAGAAAAATGCCGTGAGAAAGCCGGTTTCCTGTTTGGGAATCCGGCTGATTCACGGCATTGTCACCATGTTTTCACGGCATTGTCACAGCATTGTCACGGTGTTTTCATATTTTGTTTTATACTTTCGTTGATGACATTCAGCCAACTCATTCCATCATTTTCATAATCAGGTCCGCACAGCCCTCATATCCCAATACAGAGGTATTCAGACAGGCATCATAATTTTCCATATCCCCCCAGTTTTTTCCGGTAAAATAGTGATAATAGTCGCTTCTCTGGCTGTCCCTCTTCTGTATTTCTTCCTCCGCCTTCTCAAAGGCTATGTCATCCACCTCGCATATGCGGCGTTTGCGCTTCTCCATGGATGAAGCGTAGATAAACAGTTTAAGTACATCGCATTCTCCATCCAGGGCGAAATCAGCGCATCTTCCGATAAAAATGCACGGTCCCTTCCGGGCCAGTCTGCGGATGGTGTCAGATACCTCCTTATTGATATCAAAGGGCTCCTGCATCTTATTGTAATTCTGGAACCGGAAGGCATACAGCACCAAATCATGAAGCAGGCTTCCCGTCCGCTTTTCATCCAGCTTTTTCAGTTCCTCGATGCTGATTCCATTGTCTGCCGCCGTCACTGCCAGCAGCTCCCGCCCATAGCAGGGAATCCCCAGGCGCTCCGACAGGATACGGGCCACCTCCCTTCCTCCGCTTCCGTACTGACGCTCAATGGTAATACAACAGTTCCTGCCCATACTCATTCCTTCTTTCTTATATGTCTTTCCTGTATGTCTGCAAATGTCCTATCATTATGCAGGACGTCCATATGCCTTATGATACCTCAATTGCATACTTTATCACATGGTCCTTCTTATTCTCAAACACATCATAGGCTTCCATAATGTGTTCAAGCTTTGTTCTGTGGGTAATCAGGCAGCTGGTATCCAGCTTTCCGGCCTTTATCAGCTTCATGATTTCCTCACAGCAGGAAGCGTCCACTCCTCCTGTTTTAAAAACCAGATTCTTCCCGTACATGTCCGGTAAGGGGAGCATCTGCGGTTCTTCATATAAAGCCACTACACAGACCACTGCATTGGGCCTGGCAATCTTCCATGCCATCCGGAAAGTATCCCTGCCTCCTGCCACTTCCAATACGGCATCCGCGCCGCGTCCAAGGGTCAGCTTCTTTATCTCCTGTTCCACATCCTGCTTTAACGGGTTGATAATGACATCTGCCAGTCCCTGTTCCTTAGCCAGCTCCAGCCGTTCATCCGACGTATCAATGGCTATGACCACGCCGGGGCCGTAAAGCCTTGCGCACATCAGGGTACACAGCCCGGTAGGACCTGCGCCAATAACAGCTACCGTATCCGCGGGTTTGATTTCCGCCAGGGAAGCCCCCCAGTAACCGGTGGAAAGGATGTCTCCTGTAAACAGCGCAGCCTCATCTGTCACTTCATCGGGTATCTCCGTAAGTCCGTTGTCGGCAAACGGCATCCTGACATATTCGGCCTGGCCGCCGTCAATCCTGCACCCCAGCGCCCATCCCCCGTGTTCATGGGTACAGTTGTTGACATAACCACGCCTGCAGAAATAACACTCACCGCAGAAAGTTTCTACATTTACAGCAACACGGTCTCCCTGTTTAAACTTTTTTACCGCTTCCCCGGTCTGCTCCACTATGCCCACAAACTCATGTCCCAGTATGGTTCCCGGCACAGCCCTTGGGACAGCTCCGTGCTTTATATGGATATCACTGGAACAGATGGTGGTAAGGGTTACCCTTATGATGGCATCCTGCGGATCCGCCAGCGCAGGAACCGGCCGGTGTTCCAGGGTTATGATGCCATTTTCTTTGTAGACCGCGGCTTTCATTGTCCCGGGCTTGGGATTGCTGGTATGGGGCGCCTGAGACCCGGGCATCTGGGACTGGGACATCTGGGATTGGGACATCTGGGATTGGGACATCTGGGATTGTATATCGCTTTGCATCTTTATTATACCTCCAATGTACTGCTGTTTTCTCTAATATCATCTAATCATATAATGATTAAAAATATTATAGCATATATTACCTGTTCCTAAAAGGACGTCCGTCCTCCTCCTGTCTGCTCCTGTTCCGACCCACGCATCCCCAGGCAGACCGGACTTGGTGGGGTTATTATATCCCAAATCCAAATCTATTTCCACCACGTCAGATTATGAAAAGATTATTAAATTTTATAAAAACACAGCAGTACAGAATCTCTCCGCACTGCTGTGTCCCTTCACTTTATAGTTAATAACATGTCTTACTTAATATGCCTTCTTCTGTCAAATACCGATAAGGTAAGAACGATTCCTGAAAGAAGGAATGTCAGGCTCATTCTGTCCAATATATTTCCAGTTTTTGGAAGAGGAGCTAACGGTATCTCACCGTCATCAATAACTGTCATAGGTGCTTCGGCCAGCGGAACCTGAGTTTCCTCCAGGGTAACTGCTCCGGGGCCTCCATTTGTGGATACATACCTTCTGCCTGATCCGCTTCCTGAGCTGCTGCTTCCGCTGGAACTGCCCGGTCTGCTGTTGCCTCCGGTATCCGGCGGGTTACCGCCTGCTGCGGACCACTGGGCTGCAAACACTACGTCATGCTCATACTTATTGCTCCTGATTTCATTTAAATCATCAAACGAACTATTTATATCGTCCATAAGCGCAGTCCATCCGGAAAGTGCATAGCCGGAATTGGCTTCAGCCGTAACGGCCCCGTCAGGGCTCACCCCATCCTCCCAAAATACAGGTTCTCCGTCCGCTCCAATAACAATGCGTCCTTCTGAATCAAGCTCTACCAGGCTCTTCCACTCCGTAACGGTTCCATATGCCCCTGTACCGTTGTTCCGGATACGTCCCTGCTGCTCGTTGGAGGATTCAAAGATAAACTGAATCTCATAGGCATCCGGAATTCCATCGGGCTTTTTATCCGGTCCATCGTTATCTGTCATGTAGTAGACGGTTATGGTTCCATTTTCCCTGACGCCCTGAACAGGTTCATAGGACTTCTTGAGCATTCCGGTATAGATATAATGGTTTCCGTCTGCCCCGTCGATTGATTCAGGAATCAGTCCATTCAGCCTGCCGTCTGCTTCCGGATCCGTCCCAAAGGGCACCTGTTCCAGAAGCTTTCTGTCAAGTATATTCGCGGGAAATTCCTTGTCTGCCATCTCCACATTTACAGTATACATATTAATATCCCAAACTGCTTCAAAGGTAACACTGCCCGTAAACTCATGGTTGTTGATATCCGATGCCTGATATAACTGATTGGTCTTAAATCCCGTATCCTGGGATTCCACGACTCTCCATCCGCTGAATCCGCTTCCCTCCAGTGAAGGAATCAGGTTGTCTGTAATCACCCCATATTTCTGCAGGCTGTAGGTCAGCAGCGGGTCCGTAGAATCATTCAATGTTCCGCCCTTCAAATCAAAAACAACTGCTATGCTGTGCTTCAGCTCTCCGTCCACATGCCATTCATATGGGTCGCCTTCCTCATACTGGATCCTGTACCATATGATATCGTCCATGGAATAGGTCTTACCGTCCATGGTAAATGTCTCGTTCTCCGGCCACTGTGCTATGCGCTCTAAAACCGCCTCACTGCTCTGGTTCAATTCACCTTCCGGCGCCGGTACCATCACCGGATTCGCATGAAGGAATCCTTCCCCGAACAATGCATAGTTGTAAGAGGGATCCGGAACATTGCCGTCCGGCCTTGCAGCCTTGTCTTTTCTTACGAAGAAGCCGCTCTTGACTGTATTTTCCTCAAATACAGCTGTATATATCATATTCTTTGTAACCGTATCAGGAAGCTGGCTTTCCTGCAGGACCGTTCCATCCATACCCATCCAGCCTGCAAACCGCATTGTCTCATCTATTGGCGTCTTTTCACCGATAAAGCGCTCCAGCCTGTCATTGTATTTATAATCACTCTTTGACTGCTCTGTAAAAGCTCCTTGACTGCCCGGCTTATATGTCACGGTAAACTGCTGCTTAAAGTAAAGTTTTAATGTAGTGGAACCGTCCTCCTTCACCTTGGCTTCTGTGATGTTCCTTCTGCTTGTATCCAGAACATAGGTGCACTCACTCTCAACCTTATCCGCCAAATCCTGTTCTGTTACTTTGGCCATCCCATGAAGAGGAACGTCATTTCTTGAATCCGTGTATGTGGGCCGGAATTGATAACGCCCCTGGGACTGCATGTAAAACTCCACATCGTAATGAATGTTCTTATTGTCAAGGAAATTAGCTGTAAATACAGTGTCGCAGTAGAACTTATGCGCAGCTATGTCATCTGTATCATCAAACACATAATTTGGTATCAGCGTTTTATAGCCGGGTTGGCTGGATTTCCAATTGTTAAATGTAAATCCGTCATCCGCAAGGTATTCCACGCCATCCGCAGTCGGCCTTACAGGAGCGTACAGGCTCAGCTCTCCGGCGGAATCTCTCCGTGTAGCCACCTCCATGACAGTTCCTGTCATGGCGCCGTTGGCACCGGCCCTGTAGGTAAAGGTTACCTGGTACCGGTCCGGTATGCCGTCGGGATTTGTAGGCTTGCCGCTGTCCTCCGGATTCGTCTCTCCTTTTTCATCAATGCCATAGTAGACATTCACCACGTTGTCCAGAGTAATCAGTGATACTTTCTTTCCGTCCCCGTCAATGTGGTCCAGGGCATAATGGTGTCCGTTCTTATCCAGGGCAGGTGTCTTATCAAACACAATGTCTGAACCATACTCAGCATTTGTCACATGCTGCGCGTGTTCATACTGCCTGTCAATGCGGAAATCCCCCCGGTCATTCTCAAAGAAGTAATTTACCGTATATTCCAAATCCTGACGAATCCGGCTGGTGACCGCCACTTCATGGTCCCGGGTACGTGACAGGGACACATATCCCAAAGCCGCCGCCCTTTCAAACTCTGCTCCCTGAAGAGACTGGCCGTCCACAGTGATACTGCTGATGGTGTAACCTGTATCCGCGCGGAACCTTACCAGCATGGGACGGATTGCGTCATATCCATAACTTCCGCCCTGGCTGATGCTGGAGTGTTCATCCGAATCCGTAATCAGGGTATACCGCTTGGCCTCCGATGTCACATAGACAGAGTGGCATTCCTTTCTGTCAACCCTTACACTGCCTGCTTCAATGGCATCCTGCAGTTCCTGTCCCTTTAGAGGACGGGCATCTACAAATACTCCGGAAATTCCGTAACCTGTTTTTGCCTCAAAGGTAACCTCTATGGATGCCTCCGGGTCATAGCTGTACGTATAAATCCTATCCTGAGGGTATGTAATCCGGCTGTGCAGGTCTGCGCCGGTGGTAAGGGCATATTCCATGGGACTGGTCTCTACAAATACGCTGTGGTCGCCCTTGCGGTCCACTGAAACAGAATGAGAGGCCAGTGCCTTCAGAAGCTCCGCTCCCTCCAGGGAAACGTCATCCACGATCACCTTGCTGACTCTGTAGCCTGTATTAGCCTTGAACTTAACCACCAGGCATTTGTCCGAATCATAGGTAAAGGTGGTAACCTCCTGTTTAGGTTCTGTAATCCGGCTGTTTTCATCTGCCCCAACGGTCAGCTTGTATTCATTAATCTTACCGGTGACAGATACTATGTGGTCACGGTCCCGATCCACTTCAATGTATCCCCTGGAAACCGCCTCCTTCAGTTCATCTCCTCTGTATTGGTGTAAATCCACCCATATGCCGGATATGGAGCAGCCTTCCTTGGCGCCGAATTCCACCTTAAGTTTTTCCGTTCCATCGTAGGTGAAATCCATAGATGGGGCAATCCAGCTGTTATGGTCTGAATATGTGGTCAAATGATAACTGTTTATCCTGGTGGTCACTTCGATGGTATGGCTGCTCTTATAATCAAACAGGTACGCCCCGGCCGCTATGGCGGCTGTCTTTTCAAACCCGCTTAATTCTTTTTCATCTACAATGATATTCTGTATCTGGTAACCTTTCTTTGCCCCGAATTTAACCTTATACATGATGAACTCTTTGTACTCATAGCTCTTTGTCTGAGGGTTAATCCAGGAATTTTCATCTGCCCTGGCCGTCAATGTATAGAGTGTCTTATCTGCCTTGACGAACACTGTGTGGTCCTGCTTACGGTCCAGTGTTATATGACTGTAACCCTGCTGGTCCGGCTCGGCCAATATGGCCTGGATTTCATCCTTTGTGAAGGATTTTCCATCCACGGTAATGCCGGTAACCGAATAGCCCTTGTCTGCTTTAAATTTAACATCCAATGTATCCGTGTCACTGTAGGAATATTTTGTACCCTTAGTAATATCAGCATTCTCAGCCCTGGTTATAAGGTTATATTCCGTCCTGACAGAAGTAACCGATACATAATGGTCCTGTTTGCAGTCCACTTCCACCCAGCCGTTCTGCACAGCCTCATTCAAAGCTTTTCCTGACAGATGTACGCCATCCACCGCGACACCGGATATCCGGTATCCCTGCTTGGCCGTAAAATTTACCCTGATAAGAGAATCTGCGTCGTAAGTATATTGTTTGCCCTGGTCAATGGCAGAGTTTGCATCGGAAGCCGTGGTAAGCGTATACTGTTTGGGCATCCATTTGGCAGTGAGGACATAGGTAACCGGATTTATATTTATATCCTTCCAAACATCACCCACAAACAGACTGTCACCCTGCTGATATATCTTACTGCCGGCCTGATTCACATTTGTCTCAGCCAGTTCCCATCCAATAAAATCAAAATGATTCTTTTTCAGGTTCCCTGAACCCTTGATATCAATATAGCTGTTTCCATTCCTGATTGCAGGATGGGTATAGGTTCTGTAGTCAACCGGAGCCATTCCTTCTGCTCCATTGCCGTCATACTTTACCTTAATCTTTGCAGGCGTTGCCTGAATTTTAAATTCCCTGTATTGGTAAGCATCATCCCTGTAAGAGTAATGGAACTGGTTGGTACAGCCCATGGATACTGCTTCCGCATTTGCATCCGAAAAATCTCTGCTTGTATGCTCTGTAGAGATGATTGAGGGCGCGTCTGCAATATCCACATAGATGCCTTCTTCAAACCGTGCTTTTGCCAACTCTGCCTCGGACCTGCCGTTTCTGTGCTCAAAGGTGGTAGGAGTCACATACCCGGTGGCCGGTTTTACATAGAAGGACACCATGTCTGTTCTGTCAGTCTGAAGGACCTGTCCTCTTTCCATCTCCATGAGTCCGCCGCCGTTGATGCTGTACCATAATGATATGTTGGAGGAATCCTGGTTGAATTTGAAATGGAACTGGTTGGCTGCTTCATTGACAATGATGTTGAAATAATCATTGTGCACTACGTTTCCGTACCATATACTGGCCCTTTTACCGGCTTTCAGCGCTTTAACATCCGCTGCTGAATACCATTTTCCATTCTCATTGATATCCTTCACGTTTTGGATTGAAACCACCCTTGGATCTGATACGAACCATGAGCCTCCATATCTTCTGTCTGCTTTTACCCGGAACGTCTCGTCCTTACTTACTTCCACGGTAGTCCTGGTTATATTTTCTTTGCTTATTACCGCATAGATGGAGAAATGCTCCGCCTCAAAGCTTAACGCATCCACCGCTCTGCCGCCGGACACATCCACTGCGTCCCGGACCTCCTCTAAAGCCTTCACATCCGCGGCTTCTGTCTCCACATGAACAATGGACATTTCTTCGGCAGTCTGGCTGGCTTCCTCTACAGGAATTCCTGAAAATGTAACTGTCACAGCGCCTTCCTGGTTCCAGATTCCAGCATCCAGCTTCTGGCTTCCAAGCCACAAATTTATATCATAAGCAGCCACTGATGAAACCTGCTTTCCCTCTTCAGAAGCAGCTTCCTGGGCATTTTCCCGTATGGAATCCTCAAGAGCAGAATCCACCCGTTCCGCAGAAGCGGTCACGCCTTTTGGCAATACGCCTTCAGGCGCGTAAAGGTTTATAATCATACCATCATTCACCACAATGGTATCAGAAAATTCCGGATGTTCGTCTGTTTCAGTGGTATATACCTCAATCTCCAGTTCATCCGTCACATCCTCTATGGTGAACCAGGAGATATCTTCCGCCAAATTCCCCGGATCTGCTGAATCCGGGTCAGCTGAATCCCCCGGGGCTCCTGCCTCTAAGATTTCACCATTGGCCGATACTGACTGTATATCATAGCCAACCTGGGTTTTAACGCCAAATGTAAGGCTTCCGCCTTCCTCAACACCGCGCGGTCCATCTACAATGCGGGCTGTTCCCTGTGAATAGACAGCATATGTTACCTTATAACCCTCGAAATCATTCAATGCTTTCAGCGTATTGACCGTGGTGGTATAAACCCTGGCCGTGCTGCAGTACCCGATTCCCACAAGGTCATCGGATGTGGCTGCTTTCACCTTATGGACATCTTCTGCCTCTGTTTCCTCCGGTGTCCGGGATGGCTCTGTCTCTATGGTAATCACAGGTGTTTCATCGGTTATGATGTCTCCCGTTGTTCAGCCGGTGAGGACTCTTCTGTTTTCCCCTCCTCAGTTTCCTTGCTATCGCCAGATTCGCCGGACGGTTCTGAGCCGCTGGGGTGTGCCGGCTGGCTGGGTGTTTCTGCCTCGCCGGATGATTCCGGGGTGCCGGATGGCTCTGGATTACCGGATGATTCCGGACTGGCGGATGACTCCTGGTTGCCGGATGATTCCGGATTACCGGATGACTCTGGATTACCGGATGACTCTTTACTTCCGGATGTTCCCGCCTCGCTGGACACATTTGTCTTTCCAGATGTTTTATCTGCACTGCTGCCTTGATTTTCAGCAGTCTCTTTTGTTGTGTTGTCTGCTTGTGCGTTTTCTTTTGGTTCTTCTTTTTCTTTTGTGCCCTCTTCAATTCTCACATCTGAATCATGCTTTTCAAGAAGGGAGGCTGTCTCATCACCTGTCTTTACAGCAACAACAGGCGCATAGTGACGGTTAATGGATGCAACAGGTGTATCATCCTGTTTCTCAGAATGAATCTGCTCCTTATCTGCATTGTCCTTCTGTTCTATTCCTTCTTTTGCGTTATTGGATATTTCCTCGGACTTATCTGTATTCTCAGGCCGGGAGCCTTCTGATTCCTTTTGAGACTCTTCTGTATCCTGTCTGCCTGTGTCTGTACCCTCTGTTGGTGAAGCAGTTGTTTCCTTCTGTCCTTCCTCTCCTGCAGGTGTCTGTGTCTCCTGACTCTGAGAGGTCTGTTCTGTGGTTTCTGCCGGAGTTGGTTCTACCGGTTCTGACTCTGCTGGATTAGCTTCTGACGAAGTCGTTTCCGATGAGTCAGGTTCTGTCGGAACTGCTTCTGTTGGAATCTCTTCTGACGGTGCTGTTTCTGTTGGTATTGTTTCTGCTGGTATTGTTTCTGACGGTACTGTTTCTGCCGGTTCTGTTTCTGCCGGTTCTGTTTCTGACGGTACCGTCTCCGCCGGCTTGGATATGATATTTACTTCCTCATCTCCAAATGCAGCCTCGTAGCTTTTAACAGTAAGTTTCTTTGTTCTCTTTACCTTCTCCTTTCCATCCTCCATTCTGGTGATGGACGTGGAACAGCTGATGGAGCTTTCTCCATTATTCACATACAGGAATATAATTTCCTCATCTCCGGTGACCATATACATGTCATCCGCATCCTCCGGAAGCCGGACAAATACACGCAGCTCCGCGTCCATGTCTCCTCCGTCGTATTCCGGATAAATCTCATATATATTTCCTTCACCATAAAATAATGCCTCAAACTGTTCTGTCTTGCCGTTGGTAAAGTCAATATCCCCCTCCTGAAGGGGACTTCCTGCAGCAATTGCTTCTTCAATTGCGGTAACCAGGCCGGAACCGCTCATCTCGAAGGTTACGCTGTCAGAAGATTCCGCTGCATACGCTGTCGTAAGGTCTGTACCAATATTAGTGGTAACCATAACCGCAGCAATCATGGCAGCAAGAAATCTTTTGCATAAACCGTAAGGTTTTTTATGCAGTGCTCTTGATCTTCCTTTCTCCTTCATACCATTTTCTCCTCTTCATACTTAGTCCTATGGTACTAATCATATCAAATGGTACGTTATAAGAAGCGTTAGGTCGGCCAGATAATGGAAATTTTCTTAATGTTTATTTAAATCCCACCCCAACTATTGACAAAGAGCCTAAATTTGAGAGGTAAAAGAACCCCTGGCCATATTGACCAGGGGTTCCTGTTATATTGCTATTTTGTTTTACATTGACTGTAATGGACTGTTATGAATCCTCTTCTTTACGTTTCTTGCTCAACGCTGTTACCGCAACAAAGATTCCTGATAACATCATGGTCAATGTGGTTCTCATAGATGTCTGACCTGTCTTTGGCAGTGGTGCCAACGGCACTTCACCGTCATCAATTAAGGTTACATCTACTGGTGATTCTGGAAGAGGTGCTAACGGCACATCTTCTGGAGTGATGGTTGTGGCACCCGGGCCGCCGGTTGGTGGTGTATAGCGATTATTGCCTTCGGTGTTGCCGCTGGGGCCGCCGCCACCGCCAGGACCAGTACCGCCACCGCCATTAAATCTAAATTGTGCGGTAAACGTGGTACTCTGTGTGAACTCTGCAGCTCTAATTTCATCCGCGTTGGCATAACCCCTGCTTCCGTCTGTCCAGTTATTGAATAAATAGCTTCCAAGGCTGGATACTGTTACGTTAGCATCTGGACTTGCAGGTTTCAGTTCCCTATGGTCATTACCATCTTCTCCTGTAACGATTTCATAGACAGTCTTGACTTCAGTTACCCTTCCTGATACTGTTCCGCGATTTGTGTCTTCCGATACATATTGGAACTTAATCTGGTACTTATCAGGTACTCCGTCTGGTTCATTTGGCACTTCTATACCGATTTCATCAATATCAAAGTATGCGATGAAAGTGGTATCTACCAGATAGGTATTTGTCTTCATCTTTGACATGTCAGGAGTGTAGTCATTTACTTCGCTATCGGTCCAGTAGTCAAATGCAAAACCATCCAGAGGTGTTGCGATTGAGCCGTTCGGACTTATTGCTGTCTTTTCAGTGTAGTTTCCATCTTCGTCCCTAAAAGTATGGACTTCTTCCGCTACACTGACAGTACCCTTCTTCTCATCTGCACTAATATAATAGAAAATTGTCTGGTACTCATCCGGGATATGGTCTCCGTTGTCATC
>QFCH01002227.1_pt1 | contig 16786 bp, 13 predicted proteins | sample 5346071 | NCBI WGS metagenome assembly QFCH01 (sample SAMN09062255, study PRJNA434731) | Human gut metagenome, whole genome shotgun sequencing project. | isolation source: stool timepoint B chromium assembly | host: Homo sapiens | collected 2015
ATTGTGGTTATTGGTATATAATAAAATCAAGATTCAGGATTAGCCGAGGAACTGGATTTGCACTTATGATTGCATTGATATCTGGAATATTTGTTTCGTTTCATGCACCTGTTAGTTTTGAATACTATACAAAGTGGATACTTTTCGTTGTAGCAATTTTACTCTACATTATGTGCTTGAGTAATGCCGGTCAGATAAACGAATCTACGCTAAAGTTGGTATTTATTTGCAGCGCTCTGCCGTTTATTTTTTATTTGTTGGAATCCTTTGATTCAGCCTATTATACGCATACCAGAATCGGATATAAATTGATACTAACATTTGAAAATGAGAATTCCGCTGCAATGCAGTTGTTATTGATTAGTGGCATTTTCTTCTTATATGCAAGAAGGTGTATGGATCAGCATAAACGCTTGTTAACAGCAGTCAGTTTCATAATGATTTTTATAGATACATATTTGATCTTCTTAACAAAATCTCGTAGTTCATTACTTGCGGTGCTGTTCATCTTAGTATTTTTCATTTTTGATAGATTTGATTTCCTGATAAATAGAAAGACAATTTTTATCGGTGTTCTTTTTCCGCTGGTGTTTGCTCTAATATTTGTTTCCCTATATCGTCACGGTCATGACTCTATTATCCTGTTGGGGCGAAATTTATTTAATGGGCGAGAGGTTATGTGGGACTCTGTTTTTCAGCAGCCTTTGTCAAATTTGCTATTTGGATCGTACCATGTGTATACAAGAGATACAGGCAAGATTCCCTTCCAGTTGCATAATGGCGTTGTAGATATGATTGCGTCATATGGTGTGATCATTACAGGATGCTTTTTGTGTGTGCTTAATAAGGTGTTGAGGATAATCAATAGTCAAGGAACTAAAATGGCAACACTAATTGTAATTTGCTGTCTTTCACTTATGATTCAAAGTAGTGGCGAAGCGGCATTATTGATTGGAAATCGATGTAACTTTATTTGTATGCTATTTGTATTTCTGAATGCGGGCTCAGCAGGAACAGTGAGCTATGAGGGGGGAAAATGAGATAAGATGAATTGTATAGAACATAAAAAAATAGTATTTGTCTCAAACTTTCTAAGTCCTCATCAAAAGCCGTTTTGCGATGAAATGTATCGCCTGTGTGAAAATAATTTTCGCTTTGTTGCGACAAAACCCATGAATGATGAAAGAAAAGGGCTTGGATATAGTGATTTGGATAGCACATCATATGTTATAAAGGCATATGATAGTGTATCCCAAATGGATGTTGTAAAGAGCCTTATTGATGAAGCGGATGTGGTTATTATTGGTTCAGCACCGGATTCCCTAATCTTACATCGGCTCAAAGCGGAAAAGATTACATTTAAGTATTCTGAACGGATTTTGAAGAAGAAATTGACAATTAGTACATTGCCAAGATTTGTATTGGGCACATGGCTTCATCATAGGAGATTCTCAAAATACCCATTATATATGTTGTGCGCAAGTGCATTTGAAGCGCATGATCTAGCCAGATTAGGGTGCTATAAAGATAAAAAATTCTGCTGGGGATACTTTCCTGATTTACGAATTTATGACGATGTTGATTTGCTAATCGAGAGTAAGAAAAAGAATACCATTTTGTGGGCAGGACGCTTTATTGATTGGAAACATCCAGAATACTGTGTATTTCTTGCAGAAGCTCTCAGAAATGAAGGATATGAGTTTGAAATCAATATGATTGGAACAGGAGAGATGCAAGAGAAACTTCGAGAAATGATTGTTGCAAAAGATTTAACTGAATATGTACATCTTCTTGGCTCCATGTCCCCTCAGATAGTTCGAAACCATATGGAAAATTCTGCTATCTATCTCGTCACATCCAATAGAGTGGAAGGGTGGGGAGCGGTATTGAATGAGTCAATGAATAGTGCTTGTGCTGTGGTGTCAGGTAGCTTAGTTGGAGCAGCCCCATATCTGATTCGGGACGGAGAAAATGGGCTGATCTTTAGAAACGAAGATGTAGAGAATTTAATTTCTAAGGTGAAGATGTTGCTCGATAATCAGAATTTGATTAAAAAATACGGAAAAAATGCGTATTTCAAAGTAAAAAAGAAGTGGAACTATAAAACTGCTGCAGGTAATTTGTTAGCATTAATAGAGAACATTGAGAAAGGAGCAGAAGTTAATTCCATTGAAGGCCCATGTCAGCCTGCTCCAATTATATCTGATGATTGGTATGAATGGAAGAAAATGTAGATTATGAAGAAAATCAAGGGAATTCGACATTTATATAAAGTATTGATTATGTTCCTGGTTAATCATATTTTTGTTGGAACATGGTTTTATGAAACGAAACGGAAGCTATTGAACGCATTGGGATATCACATTGGTGAAGGTAGCAAGGTGGTTGGCCCTCTATTCTGTACAGCACAATTTATAGTAGGAGAAAGATGTTGGATTGGTAAAAATTTGCGTGTTCATGGCAATGGAATTGTTATGATTGGAGATAACTGTGATATTGCGCCTGAAGTAGTATTTATTACCGGAGGACATGAAATTGGAGAACATAGCAGACGTGCTGGAGAAGGAGTTGCGTATTCAATCCATGTCGGGAGTGGAACTTGGATTGGTGCAAGAAGTACAATTTTGAAAGATGTAAATATCGGAACAGGTTGCGTAATTGCCAGTTGCGCTTGTGTGACAAAAAATGTTGAAGATGATTTACTGGTCGGTGGGCTTCCAGCAAAAACTATCAGAAGGCTTGATTAAAGAATAATGGAGATGAATGATAATGGGTGAAGTAAACGAAATGATTTCTTGCATAATACCGATGTATAATGCAGAACCCTATATTGAAAGATGTATTCAATCTGTTCTAAATCAAACTTATAAAAATGTAGAAATTGTTGTGGTAGATGATGGATCTAAAGATTCTTCATTAGAATTAGTCAAAAAGTTGCTTCCCTCTCACAATATTAAGGTGATAGAAAAAACAAATGGTGGAGTTAGTTCAGCGAGAAATGCCGGAATACATAAAGCAACTGGAGAGTATATATTCTTCTTGGATTCTGACGATTTTCTACCTATGAATTCTTTTGAACTTTTGATAGATGTAATAAAACAGTATTCTGCAGATTTGGTGATAGGGCGAGATCTCTGCTTTAATGAGGGTGATTCTATTCCTGAAGATAATTACTGTGGAACAGTTTCGTTGTGGGAAGATGATACTATTTTAGTAAATACGCTTAAAGACTTTCCCAATACATGGAATGTGTGCGGTAAACTGTTTAAGAAATCTATCATCAAAGCACTGTCTTTTGTTGAAGGAAAAGGAATTGGTGAAGATAGCTATTTCTTTTTCCAGTGTGCATTAAGAAAACCAAAAACTGTTTATTTGGAAAAAAGTGTATATTATGTATCTTTGCGAGGAGGTTCCGCAACAAGATCACCCATTTCATGTAAAAAAATGGATGATATTATTTATTTTATTAATTGCAAGAAAAATGACATACATGAACAGTTTGAACAATACCGTCCATTGGTGAACAATCTTGAAATAAAGGCGCATTTAGTTATCTTACATATGTTGCTGAGAACTGACGAGTATTCACAGTATGAAAAGGAATCAGTAAAGATAGTGAGAAAAAATAGAAAATATTATATTTCAGGACAATCAAACGATCGTCTATATTATGCGGTAGTCTATCGTTATTACTGGATATATAAGAAAATTGTACGGCTTTTAAAATATTGAACGATATAAGGAGACAAAATGTTTGAATCGAAGAAAATGGGTATAATGCTTTCTTACATTAATACGGTATTAAGTATGGTGTTTGGCATTATTTTATCCTCATATTTAATAAAGGCGTTAGGCGATACGGAATATGGCCTATATCAGACAGTTACGGCTTTTGCTAACTACTTGCTGATCTTAGAACTTGGTACTGGAACAATAACGCAGAGAAATGTAGTAATCTGCTATCAAAAAAACGATCGGGAAGGTATAGACAAGACGATTTCAACCATGTGGTTGATTACTATTATTTTAACTCTGGTTATTTTTGCAATCTCCATTTCCTTTTATTGTAGCATTGGATATCTTTACCAGAACACGATGACGCCTGAGCAAATTCAGTATGCAAAGAAAATTTTCTTCTTCTTCATGGGAAATTTGTTGCTTACTTTCCTTACTCAGACATTGAATGGATATACATTGGGTGTAAAAAAGTTCTCCTTTGCGCAGATTGCAAAACTTGTAAAAGTTGTTATGAGAACGGTAACGATTATCGGAATCACTGTTTTCTATAAGCATTCAATCGTAATTGCTGCAGTTGATTTTTGTCTGAGTTTAGTCATTTTTCTTTTGACTTTCTATTTTTGCAGAAAAAAATGCTCAATGCATATTCGTATAGGACTGTTTGACAAGTCAATTATTGCTGAATCACTTCCTTTGTGCCTTGCACTACTGCTTCAGTCCGTTATACAGCAGGCAAACAACAGTGTTGATAAGGTGATTATTGGAGCAAGACTTTCTGTGGCAGATGTGGCCGTCTATTCCGTAGCGCAATATATATACTCGATTTTCGTATCAGTTATGATTGCGCCTGTTACGATGTATTTACCGCAAGTAGCGAAAGACCTAAATAGAAATCTGGATAAACATCGCTTTACTGATACACTGATACAGCCAACAAGGTTGATTACCCTTATTTCGGGAATTATTCTGTTTGGTTTTATTGCTGTTGGAAAACAGTTTGTAATTGTTTTTTATGGCATTGAGAAGGTGCAGGCTTGGATATATGCATTGATATTGATTATTCCTCTGTTTTTGTCGATGACAAATGGTGTTGTAATCAATATCTTAGATATTACAAAAAAAAGACTTGTGCGATCATTAGTTCTTTTCAGTGTAACGCTGGTAAATATATTATTTACATGGATTTGGGTTAATCGCTTTGGTGTTATAGGTGCTGTAATGGCAACAGCGGTTACGATGTTTTTGGGGCAGGTCATCATATTAAACATTTATTATAACTTTGCATTGAATATAGAAATGTTCCGTTTGTACCGGACAGCTTATAGCAGAACAATACCAATTCTTGTTGCAAGTGCTGCAATCGCATATTTGGTTAGTAGCTTCTTTTTTTCAGCTCTACTGGGAATGCTTGTGGGGGGATGTCTGTATGTGACCATGGTAGCATTTCTTTTATATAAGTTTAGCTTAAACAGTACAGAAAAAAGAGTTGTATCGCAGTGTATGAGTAAAATAAAAAGGAAATAAAACAAATGAAGAATATATGTATTTCAACTTTTTGCTATTGGAGTAATTATGGCTCCATTTTCCAGGCTGTTGGTCTGAAACGAACTTTAGATAGTATTGGGTATTCCAGTTTTATTGTTCAAGATGAACCGAAGGATAAAGTAATTCCAGTAAAGAGTTTTCCGACGATGAAAAATTTCCTTTCTAAACAGGGGGTACGTCATTTGCATACTTATCTGATAAGGAAAAAAACTGAGAGGCTTTATTTATCTTCGCAAAAATTTATAGACGAAAATCTCAACTTTATATATTTCAATAATTACGAGGCGTTGAAAAAAAATCCTCCAACAGCGGATTTCTATTTGGCAGGAAGTGATCAAATCTGGAATCCAAGACGCTGTCTGCCCGTTTGTTTTTTGGATTTTGCTCCTGTCAATTCTTTGAAGCTTTCTTATGCTGCCAGTATGGGGGTTGCGGATCTACCGAATGAAAATCGGGAAATTTTTACTCAGTATATTGAGTCTTTTGCTTCACTGTCCGTTCGGGAGAAGGATAATGCCGAATTAATTAAAACTGTGACAGGGAGAGAATGCGAAGTTCATATTGATCCATCACTTTTGCTTTCAGTTGAGGAATGGAGGGAATATGAAGAACAAAGAGATGTTAAGGAACCGTATATTCTAGTGTATGCCTTATATTGGAATCGGAAGTATAACAAAGAACTTAAAAAGCTCAAGAAAGACACAGGCTGCCGGGTAATTGTTGTATCTAGCACGTTAAGACCGATTTTTTCAGATGAAACTTTGTATGATGTGACTCCAGGCGAGTTTTTATGGCTGATGGATCATGCATCTTATATCGTAACGTCATCATTCCATGGGGTAGCGCTTTCCATACTGTTCAATAAACAATTTGCAACAGTAATCAGTGTTACAGCGCCGTCAAGAATAATGAATATCATGGATATGCTTTCGGTTGAAAAAAGGGGGATTGCGGATTTGTTAAACAATCCGATAAATTTCGCATATACAAATGAGATACTCCAACAGGAGAGAACACGAAGTGTGAGATATTTGGCGAACATACTTAATGGATGATATTGGTGTTGTGATGGCAGGAACAATAGAAAGAGAGGAAAATTCAGTGAGTAAGGTTACAGAAGACCTTGTTAAAAAATATAGAATTGTTATGAGGGGGGGTATTGGGTATATCGAAAGATAAAAGCTTTTTTGTATCAATCTACTGGTTTCCTTACTATCTCTATAACAGATTGAAGTATCAGCAGCAGACTGTATTTTGTGAGTGCTTTATGGGATATGATGGTTACCATGTGAAGAAGAATAACTGGGGAGACAATATAAATTTGTTCTTTTTCGGGTCTATTACAGACAAAAAGTTAATATTTATACCGTTTGAACAGACACTACTCAAGGTGAAACGGTATTCTTTGATTGGAAGTATTATCGGATACAGCAATTTAAATAATTTAATAATATATGGATTGGGTATTAAGAATCCAAAGGTTCGTTTGATTGGTAAACCTAGAAAAGTATTGAGTGTTAGAGGACCAAGAAGCCGTGATATACTTCTCGTCAATAACATTGATTGTCCTGTAAATTATGGAGATCCTGTCCTATTATTGCCGGTATTCTATCATCCATCAGTTTCCCCAAAAACAAGTATGGCTTTGTCCTTAATGAAGCAACGAGTGAAGCAGATGTGCTTACTTGCGTAAAGAATATGTGCATAGCTGAAGGCGATTATTTGATCATTCATATGACAGAGTATAATGAATGGATAGACATAATTGATGATATCCTGTCATGCGATAATATTGTTTCTGAATCTTTACATGGAATAATTGTTGCAGAAACATATAAAATTCCAAGTTGTTGGGTAGAATTCACCAGACATGCGGATTACTGGTCTTTCAAGTATTTGGATTTCTATGAGTCGATAGGGAAGGTTGGCTGTGATAGCGTAAAGCTGTATCGAGACGATTGTGAGATTGGGAAAGTGGTTGTTAAATCCCTGTTAAACTGGGAGGAGGTGTTGATAGACTATCAAAAATTGCTATCTTTTTTCCCATTTAAATTATCTGAGAAGGTGTTTGGCAGTGGAACATTAGGGTGAATGCATCTGCTTTTTATGGTAAGAGCTGGCATGGATAGGTACATAAACGCATGAGTAGTATAAATGTAATGATAACTGAGGAGGGCTAAGTCATGCCAAAAAGATTAAATAATATTAAAGAATTAGATAAATGTGCAAATTGCGGTGCATGCTATAATGTGTGCCCTGTATCGGCAATCTCATTATGTGATACCGGAACATTTTATCAGTATGAAGTAAATGAAGATTTATGTTTGCACTGTGGAAAATGTAGTAACATTTGTCCCATTCAAAATACAGAGAACAAGAATCACTTAATAGGCGCCTATTGGGGAATACATAAGTCCGATCAGATTGTCTTATCCAGCTCATCGGGTGGGGTGTTTCAGACTCTGGCAGATTATGTTCTTAAAAAGAAGAACGGCGTTGTATTTTCAGCAGTATATACACAGAACTGTAGTCGGGTGGAAATACTGGACTCGGAAAATGCTGCAGTTGCTGAATTTAGGAGGAGCAAATATGTAGAAAGTATTGTCGGAAACGCATTCCAGAAAGTGAAAGCCTACCTGAATATGGGCAGGTACGTTATGTATTGCGGAACACCCTGCCAGATTGCGGGATTGCACCAGTTCATCGGTGAAAAAAATCAGAATTTGTTGCTGTGTGATTTTTCATGTGGAGGAGTGCCTTCCCATCAGTTGTATCAAGACTATCTGCAATCCCTTTCGATGAAATATAAGTCAGAGGTTAAGAGCGTGAATTTTAGAAGTAAGCGATATGGGTGGGGAGTTCACGGAATAGAAATTGATTTTGTCAATGGGAAAAAATATATATCGCCCGCAATATTAGATCCTTACTTTTATGGATTTATTGGGAAGCATATCAACGTTAGAGATTATTGTTATCATTGCGATTTTGCGGACAATCATTATTCAGATATTATTTTAGCTGATTTCTGGAGATATAAGAAGTTTGGGCTTAAGGATAATAAAACTGGTATTTCTCTTGTCCTGACAAATTCGTCAGTAGGAGAAGACGTTTTACACGAAATTGCATCGGAGATTGATGCACATAGGATTGATCTTGATGCGGCATCCTATAATATCAAAAGGCAGGAGTATACAGAAGAATTCTTAGCTCAAAAAGATAAATTCGTTCGTGATTACGAGGAACAAGGATTTGCGTATGTAAGCAAGAAATACTTATCTCTTTCAAAGCAAGAGAGGGTAAAGTTAAGAATAAAAACGACAATTAAAGCTATAATCAACAGAAGAAATAATAGAATAGGAGAATAAGAATGAGTGCATTCCATGGTGCAACATTAATGATTACTGGTGGTACGGGGTCCTTTGGCAATGCCGTACTTAACCGTTTTTTACAAACTGATATTGGAGAAATACGCATCTTCTCCCGCGATGAGAAGAAACAGGATGATATGCGTCACGAGTATCAGGCAAAAATGCCGGAGGTAGCCCATAAAATTAAATTTTATATCGGTGATGTGCGCGATTTGCAATCTGTTAGAGGTGCTATGCACGGTGTAGATTACATATTTCATGCGGCAGCCCTGAAACAGGTTCCGTCCTGTGAATTTTTTCCGATGGAAGCAGTACGAACTAATGTAATTGGAACAGATAATGTCCTGACTGCTGCTATTGAAGAAGGCGTAAAAAGCGTGATCTGCCTGTCTACGGACAAGGCTGCATACCCCATCAACTCTATGGGTATGAGCAAGGCTATTGAGGAAAAGGTTGCTATTGCAAAGTCCAGAATGTCTGGCAAGACCAAAATCTGCTGCACCCGCTACGGCAATGTCATGTGTAGCCGTGGCTCTGTTATTCCGCTTTGGATTGATCAGATCAAAGCCGGCAATCCGATTACTGTGACTGAGCCGAATATGACCAGATTTATTATGAGCTTAGAAGAAGCAGTCGATCTTGTACTCTTTGCTTTTGAGCATGGTGAAAATGGAGACCTCCTGATTAAAAAAGCGCCGGCTTGTACGATTCAGACTCAGGCAGAAGCCGTGTGTGAATTGTTTGGCGGTAGAAAAGTGGATATCAAGGTTATCGGTATCCGTCATGGTGAGAAGATGTATGAAACACTACTGACCAACGAGGAATGTGCAAAAGCTGTTGATATGGGGGACTTCTATCGAGTTCCAGCAGATAATCGTGGTTTGAATTACGATAAGTTCTTCAAGGAAGGTGATGAAGCGAGAAATACCTTGACTGAGTTTAACAGTAATAACACTTGCCGTTTGAATCTGCAGGAGACCATTGACACCATTGCAAAACTGGAGTACATTCAAAGCAGATTAGCGGAGGATAAGCAAGATGTATGACTGTAAATGGAAAGAAAGTGGAAAACTGAAACTTTTAATTATCGTAGGCACTCGCCCGGAGATTATCCGTTTGGCTGCAGTTATTAAGAAGTGCCGTAAATATTTTGATACAATTCTTGCCCATACGGGTCAGAACTATGATTATAACCTAAATGGTGTGTTTTTCCATGATCTGGAACTGGATGATCCAGAAGTTTATTTAAACGCAGTTGGTGCAGATCTTGGAGAAACAATGGGCAATATTATTGCAAAGTCCTATCAGCTTATGGCAGAGATTAGGCCGGATGCTGTACTGGTTCTTGGAGATACAAACTCTTGCTTGTCAGTCATTGGTGCAAAGCGTCTGCATATTCCGATCTTCCACATGGAAGCAGGAAATCGTTGTAAGGATGAGTGCCTGCCGGAAGAAACCAATCGTCGTATCGTAGATATTATTTCTGATGTAAATATGGCATACTCCGAACACGCAAGAAGATATCTTGCAGACTGTGGGCTGCCGAAGGAACGTACTTATGTGACCGGATCTCCGATGGCAGAAGTGCTGCATAATAATCTCTCAAAGATAGAGGCTTCTGATATTCATCAGAAACTGGGATTGGAAAAGGGAAAATATATTTTGCTTTCTGCTCATCGTGAAGAAAATATTGATACAGAAAAGAATTTCCGTTCTTTGTTTAATGCAATCAATAAAATGGCGGAAAAGTATGATATGCCGATTCTTTATTCCTGCCATCCGAGAAGCAAAAAGCGAATTGAAGCCACTGGTTTTCAGCTTGATCCTCGTGTGATTCAGCATGAACCGCTGGGCTTCCATGATTACAACTGTCTGCAGATGAATGCTTTTGCGGTTGTTTCTGATTCTGGTACGTTGCCGGAAGAAAGCAGCTTCTTCACCAGTGTAGGGCATTCATTTCCTGCTGTCTGTATCCGAACCAGTACTGAGCGTCCGGAAGCATTGGACAAGGCTTGCTTTATCCTGTCAGGTATCGATGAAAAAGGCTTGCTTCAGGCGGTGGATGTGGCTGTAGAGATGAATAAAAATAGTGATCTTGGTATTCCTGTTCCAGACTATGTAGATGAGAATGTTAGTGATAAGGTGGTAAAAATTATTCAGAGCTATACAGGTGTTGTTAATAAAATGGTGTGGAGAAAAGATGTTTGATAAGCACATCAGAAGAAATGAGAAAGGCGTGCATTTATGAATATTTTAGTAACCGGAGCAAAGGGCATGGTTGGTACCGCTCTTTGCAATAATCTGAAAAATATCCGTGATAAAAAGAACACAACCAGGCCGAACATCCACATTGAGGAAGTCTATGAGTATGATCTGAATTCTACTTCAGAGGAATTGGATGAATATTGCCGTAAGGCTGACTTTGTATTCAACTTTGCAGGTGTGAACCGCCCGGAGAATCCAGAGGACTTTATGAAAGGAAATTTCGGCTTTGCATCTGATTTACTGAATAATTTGAAAAAATACAACAACAAAGCAACCATTATGCTATCTTCTTCCATTCAAGCAACTCTCGCTGGACGTTTCGGAAACAGTGAGTATGGTCGAAGTAAGAAAGCAGGCGAAGAACGATTTTTTGACTATGCTAAGGAGACTGGCGTAAAGGTGGCTGTTTATCGTTTCCCCAATTTGATGGGACATAGCCGTCCAAAGTATAATTCCGCGGTATCCACTTTCTGCTGGGCAGTGGCTAACGATGAACCTTTTACAGTCAACGATCGAAGTACGGAATTGGAATTACTTTATATTGATGACTTGATAGAGGGAATGTTGGACTTGTTGGAAGGTAAGGAACAGTACTGTGAATTTGACGGTGTAGAAGCCGTTGCAGATGGGGCCGGAAGATATTGTTATGTCCCTGTGACTCATAAAGTCACATTAGGGGAGATTGTTGATCTTTTACAGGAGTTTAAACAGCAGCCACAGACACTTCTGATGCCGAAAATGCCAGAAGGATCCTTTGTTAAGAAGCTGTATAGTCTGTATCTTACGTACCTTCCGAAAGAGAAGTTCAAGTATGCCATGAAAATGAATATAGATGACCGCGGAAGCTTTACTGAACTGGTACATACTGTTGATTGCGGGCAGGTGAGTATCAATATCAGCAGACCAGGTATTACCAAAGGCCAACATTGGCATAATTCCAAGTGGGAGTTGTTTATTGTAGTACATGGCCATGGCTTGATTCAAGAACGGAACATTAACACTGGGGAAACGGTAGAGTTTGAGGTTAGTGGCGATAAAATCGAGGCGATTTATATGATCCCGGGTTGGACACATAATATCATTAATTTAAGTGACACAGAAGACTTGGTGACAGTAATGATCTGTAATGAGGTGTTTGATCCAAATAGGCCGGATACATTTTTTGAAAAGGTATAAAAATGGCGAGTCCCCAAAAGAAACGGGAGTATGATCCAGAGCAGATGGCGAAGCCGCTCATGAAAGCAGTGACAGATGATTATTTGAACTTTGGAAGAAGTTCGTGAGTTGGCTAAAAAAGATATTGCGTAAGTGCGTTTAACCCTAGGCATATTAGCCTAGGGTGTTTTTGCCTGTCTATAACCACCCGGCATTCCGCAAGCTTATTATAAAAAAACAACTTGTCAGATGTACTGTACAAGTTATAAAGTATAGGTATATAATTCTTATGAAAAGATAATTCTGAGGAGGAATACTTTATGGAAAAGGGTATCAGAGAGATGATTGAGGCCGGAAAGGCCGTGCTGGGGATAGAGTTGGGGTCTACAAGAATCAAAGCTGTTCTTGTAGATGCGGAGAATCGTCCGGTGGCATCCGGCAGTCATGACTGGGAAAATCAGTTTAAAGATGGTTTATGGACATATAGTCTGGAAGATGTTTGGGCTGGGCTGAGAGATTGCTATGGTGCACTGAAAGCCGACGTAATGAAAAAATACGGTGTCAGCCTGAAAAGAATCGCTGCCATGGGTGTCAGTGCGATGATGCATGGCTATATGGCTTTTGATAAGGATGGGGAGCTGCTTGTGCCTTTCCGCACATGGAGAAATACAAATACAGGTAAAGCGGCGGCCAGACTGACAGAGCTGTTTCATTTTAATATCCCGCTGCGGTGGAGTATTGCTCATTTGTATGAGGCTGTTTTAGATCAGGAGCCACATGTGGGACAGGTGGATTTCATGACAACGCTGGCCGGTTATGTTCACTGGAAGCTGACCGGATGCAGGGTGCTGGGTATTGGGGATGCGTCAGGTATGTTCCCTATTGATAGTACAGTAGGAGACTATGATCAGAGCATGATGAAAATGTTCGATGAACTTGTACAGCCCTGTGGATTTTCCTGGACACTTAAAAAGATTCTTCCCAAAGTGCTTCATGCCGGCGATTTGGCAGGCAGTCTGACACCGGAAGGTGCAGCTTTACTGGATGCATCCGGAGAACTTGAGGCCGGATGTCCGTTGTGTCCGCCGGAGGGGGATGCAGGAACCGGGATGGCAGCCACAAACAGTGTTGCTGTGCGTACCGGAAATGTATCTGCAGGCACGTCTGTGTTTGCTATGATTGTTTTGGAAAACGGACTTTCTGCTGTGCATGAAGAAATCGACATGGTGACAACGCCGGATGGCTATCCAGTAGCGATGGTGCATTGTAATAACTGTACATCGGATTTAAATGCATGGGTTGGAATTTTCCGGGAGTTTGCAGAAAGCTTTGGCATGGATGTGGATATGGACAGGCTCTACGGGGTTCTTTATAACAGAGCACTTGAAGGTGATGCAGACTGCGGCGGACTGATGGCATATAATTACTTTTCCGGTGAACCGGTGACTGGTTTTGAGGAAGGCCGGCCGGTATTTGCCCGTACGGTGAACAGCCATTTTAATCTGGCCAATTTTATGCGTACCCATCTGTTTTCATCATTGAGTGCCTTAAAATGCGGACTGGATATTTTATTTAAGTCGGAATCCGTGGAGGTGGATAAAATCTACGGTCATGGCGGTTTATTTAAAACAAAAGGCGTGGGACAGAAAATACTTGCAGCCGCAATGAAGGCCCCGGTGACGGTTATGGAAACAGCCGGGGAAGGCGGTGCGTGGGGCATTGCATTGCTGGCTTCCTATTTGATTCACAAATCGGAAAATGAACCTTTGGATATTTATTTGAATGAAAAAGTATTTAAAGGTCAGGAAGGGACAACAATGGTTCCGGATCCAAAAGATGTGGACGGTTTTGATCGTTTCATTGAAAGATATAAAAAAGCACTTCCTGTGGAAAAGGCAGCAGTGGAGACGATTTAAAATCTTCCCCACTGCCGGCAGTTGTCAGCCGCCTGTTTTTAAAATCCCTGGGGTTTGTGAGCCCTGCGGTAAGCGGCTGGTGTCATTCCTATGTATTTTTTGAAGGCTGCACCAAAATGACTTTGTGTCTGGAAACAAAAATAACTGGCAATCTGTGAAATGGAGTAGGCTGAGTATTTAAGCATATTTGCGGCAGCCATGACTCTTTGAGAAAGTACATATTGCGTCAGGGTCTGATTTTCTGTTTTTTTAAATAATTCAGATAAATAGGTTCGGTTCAGCCCGAGAAAGGCGGCCAGGTCATTCAGAGAAAAATTTTGATGAAGGTGTCTAAGGATATAATCCTTGCATTTTTCGATATGAACAGATTTTCCTCTGGCTGACCTGGCCCCTTTGACTGCAGTGAGATAGCCGTAAAAAGAGTCAAATAATATTTTTTTGTAAGCAGTTTCATCGGATGCATTGGATATTTTCTGCAGATACAGATCATTCATATCATAGGCTTCATAAGGATTGACTCCTCCGGAAATGGCGGCACGGCACAGCAGAGAGACTCCAACAACAGAGGCATACTCTGCCTGCTTTTTTGCAGTATGGGCCATGGTTCCCATGGTATAATCCGAAGATGCAGCCAGGCCGTTTTTGATACCCTCAAGGTTCCCGTCCCGAATACAGTCCATCATATACTGTTCAAGCTTATATGGATGATGCTGAATGTTATTTTCAGCATTATCCAGCTGATAAGTATGAAGGTCAAAATAGGCCCTGGATTGCCTGTAGCTATTTTCCTCCAGATGGCCGGAAACGGGGGCCGGCTGCTTTTGGAAGCTATTTTCCTTCATAAATTGGAGAATATTTTCATCCATAGGCAGATCTGGTGTTTCATATTTCCGGTCAGTGTGTGATGAATCAGAGTCATGAGTGCGGCGGCCTGGGAAACCGTTGTGATGGGGATATAATTATTTTGGTAATCCTTCATATGATGTGTGGAAAAATAGGCGTATTTTTGTCTGGAATCCAGTTTTTTTAAGGTAAAAGGTCCGGTAATGCAGTGAACGTTTTTGGGATAATGGATAATACCGTAAAATATATGTTCATTTTCCAGAAAGAAAAAGGGCGCATGTTTTTCCGGCTGCTGCTGTGTCAGCAGCTTTTGCAGATCCGAATCACATAGAAGAGGGTTTTCCGTGTTGTACAGAGTACCCGGAGTACCCGAAGCAGAAAAAATAAGTTTTTCATTATTGAAAAAAAGAATAGAACAGCGGCTGACCAGCCCCAGATTTGTAAGTAAAAGTTTAAGCTGGGGTTCAGAAATAGCTGCGGTAAATGATAAAGAATCTTTGGCAGCGTTCATAAATTTCCTCCTGATTTTTGATAATTGAGCGGTAAAGCGATTGCTTTTTTTAGTATATCATATTTTTTGAAGAATATAAGAAAATTTAGATAAAAAACCGAATATTAAGACAGAAAAATGGACAACTAAAGGATAAAATAAGAATATCAAAGCAAAATCAGCTGTTGGTCAGTGATGCTGAAATATGTGTTTAGGAGGAATTTTTATGGAACTTTATAAGGATGAATCCCGTTCTTTTGAAGAACGGGCCGCTGATCTTGTATCTCGAATGACCCTGGAAGAAAAAGTTAATGAAGTGGGCAATCATGGTGCGGCCATTCCCCGTCTGGGACTTCCCTACTATAATTATTGGAGTGAAGCTTCCCATGGATTTTTTGGGCCTTTTAAATTCCGGCCAATGGATGTAACCAGCTATCCGGTATGCCTGGCGATGAGTCAGTCCTGGGATACGGATAAAATTAAAAAGGTGACAACCGCTATTTCTGATGAGTGCAGGGCGTATCATAATCTGGACGGAGATGAACTGCATTTTTGGTGCCCGACCATTAATATGGCCAGAGATCCGAGAAATGGCAGAAGTGATGAAAACTTTGGTGAGGATCCTTATCTGGCCGGAAAAATGGCGGCGGCCTATATACAGGGAATGCAGGGTGATGATGATAAATACATTAAAACTGTGGCAACACCGAAGCATTATGCATTAAACAGTTCTGAAAATAACCGTCATAAAGGTTCTTCCAATGTGGATGAAGCTACCCTGAGAGAATATTATACAAAAGCCTTTGAATATGCAGTCAGAGAAGGCGGTGCTCAGAGTATTATGACTTCCTATAACCGGGTAAACGGTGTGCCTTCGTCCTGTAATGATCTTTTGCTGACAACGCTGCTCCGGGAGGAGTGGGGTTTTGACGGTTTTGTTGTTTCAGACTGCGGTGCTGTGGCTGACTGCTACACAAGTCCTATGTTTATCGGAGGTGATGGACAGAATCGACCGGGGCATTGTTATGCAAAAAGCCTGGAAGAGGCATCAGCTATGTCGCTGACGGCGGGGACGGATATGAGCTGCGGATCAGAACATAAGTATAATCTTTTAAAAGCCGTGGAGGACGGCCTGATTTCGGAAGATACTATTGATCGGGCATTGATTCGTATTCTGACTTCCCGTTTTCGTCTGGGGCTGTTTGATGAGAAAACACCTTACAGCGGTATTGGCAGAGAAAGCATTTGCAGTGAAGCCATGCAGGACCTTTCTGTGGATATGGCCAATGATACGATTGTGCTTCTTAAAAATGATAAAAAACTGCTGCCGCTTGACAAGCATCAGATGAAATCCGTGCTTGTTGTGGGACCGAATGCGATTTATCGTGAACTGGGAGGCTACAGCGCAGGAAGTATGAGCAAAATCGTGGAGACGGTTGTCAATGTTATGGCACTGCAGGGAATTA